>OJEM01000015.1_pt1 | contig 49897 bp, 50 predicted proteins | sample 1593651 | NCBI WGS metagenome assembly OJEM01 (sample SAMN05416819, study PRJEB24817) | seawater metagenome | isolation source: Sea water | place: Canada:Atlantic | collected 2013-07
GAACAGTGAACAGTGAACAGTGAACAGTGAACAGTGAACAGTGAACAGTGAACAGGATAGGCTGCCCTACCCGACTATCCTGTCAATTTTTTGGTTCTTGATTTTCGCTATTAACTGTTAACTATTCACTGTTAACTATTATGCCTTTCCGCTATTTCCCTTAGCGCATAACCGTATTTCCCCACCTGCTCCCTCCTCCCTAAGCTTAAATATGAACATTCATGGAGCTGGCCCGGGCCGGTCACAAACTGTCCCTGCGGCGGCTCACTATTCCCGGGCTATCATCTCCGGGAGGAGGTTTATCATGCCTGCCCGCGCACTGGCTGATTTTCTCGACAACAACAATGTGAACTATCACTGCTATAACCACCCGCCTGCCATGACCGCTTCCGAGGTGGCCCAATTTAGCCATATTCCGGGACGCCACATGGCCAAGACGGTGATCGTGGATGTGGACGGTGAACTGGCCATGGCGGTGTTGCCATCCGATCAGTACCTGGATCCGGACCGGTTACGCCAGGCGTTGAATGCCAACAGCGTCCGGCTGGCCCACGAGGAAGACTTCAAGGACCGTTTCCCTCTTTGCGAGCCCGGCGGCGAACCGCCCTTCGGCAATCTCTATGACATGAAGGTCTATGTGGATGACACCATGCTCAGCGAGGACTGGTTGGCCTTTAACGCAGGCACCCACACGGAAGTGATCAAGATGGGCATGGGCGATTTCCTGCGCCTCAGTCAGGCCCAGTCCTGCTCCTTCGCCATGCTGCATTAAATCTTCTCTACCCCTCACCCAGTCACCGGGTGAGGGCCTCCAGTTTTCCTCCGGGCCCGCCGGCTTCCTGTCATCACTCCTGCATTTCACCATGGTATGCTGACCAAAAATCAGCTGATGGAAATGCTTCGAATGTCCCGCTCCCCCCTGCGCCGTACCAAGATTGTCGCCACCGTTGGCCCTGCATCGTCCTCCGAGACTCGACTCGATGCCCTGATCCGGGCCGGCGTCAATGTGTTCCGCCTGAACTTTTCCCACGGCAACGCCGACACTCACCGGCAAACCGCGCAAATCATTCGCCGTTGCGCGGAGCAATGCGGCGAGCATGTGGCGATTCTGGCAGACCTGCAGGGTCCGAAAATCCGCATCGGCAGTTTCCCCAATGGCCCCATCCTGCTGAAGGCCGGCCAGCCCTTTGCCCTGGATACCGCCCTGGCCGACGACGCCGGCAACGATCAACAGGTAGGCGTGAGTTATCCGCCACTCCCGGACGATTGCCAGCCCGGCGATGTGTTGCTGCTGAACGACGGCCTGCTGGAGCTGAAAGTCACGGCCATTACTGGTAGCCGGGTGGACTGCACGGTGCAGGTGGGCGGCGAGCTGTCGGATCACAAGGGGGTGAACCGCAAGGGTGGCGGGCTCAGCGCCCGGGCGCTCACCGACAAGGATCTGGCTGACATCATTACCGCCGCCGACATGGACGTGGATTTTTTGGCCCTCTCCTTTCCTCGCGACGCTGAAGATGTGGAAGAAGCCCGCCGCCGCTACCGGCAGGCCGGTGGCCAGGGCGGCATTATTGCCAAGATTGAACGAGCCGAAGCGGTGGCTGACGACGCCACTCTGGATGCCATCATTGAGGCCTCCGACGGCGTCATGGTGGCGCGCGGTGACCTGGCCGTGGAGATTGGTGACGCCGAACTGGTGGGGGTGCAGAAACATATTATTCGCCGGGCACGGGCACTGAACCGCTTCGTGATCACCGCCACACAGATGATGGAATCCATGATCCATAGCCCGCAACCCACCCGTGCGGAAGTCTCCGATGTGGCCAATGCGGTACTGGATGGCACCGACGCGGTGATGCTGTCAGCGGAAACTGCGGTGGGCGAATATCCGGTAGAAACCGTACAGGCCATGGACCGCATCATTCTTGGCGCCGAGCGTACCTGGCAGGAAAGACGCACCGACCGTCCCATCAACGACAATGCCGACAACATTGATGAAGTGATTGCCATGGCCGCCATGCAGGCTGCCAACCGTCTCAGCAACGTCACTGCCATCATTGCCATGACCGAAAGCGGCAACACCCCGCGGCTGATGTCACGGCTGCGCTCCGGCATCCCCATCTATGCCTTCACCCCCTACCCCAGCAGCCAGCGCCGGGTCGCCATTCTGCGGGGCGTGCGCGCCATCCCCTTTGACAGCCATGCCATTGCCAGCGATGAAGTGAACCGCCGTGCAGTAGCGATCCTGGAAGAAATGGGTGTGGTACAGGACGGCGACCGGGTACTGATCACCAAGGGTAACTACAACGATGCTCATGGTGGCACCAACACCTTGAAGGTGATCCAGGTGGGCGGCAATATTCAGTAACACACCGTCTGTCTTGTAACAGCCCCTAACCATTCCCATACGCAAAAAGACGCCAGCAGCGGAACGACGGTACTAGACTCATTGTTACCCTTCCAACAGGAAGCATAACAATGAGAATCGGTCTGGTTGTGGACTCGGGTTGTGATCTGCCCAAGGACTTTATTGACGCTAACAACATCCTGGTCATGCCGGTGCCCATCCGCATCGGCAAGGAAATTTTCGTGGACGACCGCGACCCGCAACGGGCCCGGGAGTTTTACGCCCGCCATGAAGTGGACAAGAACCACGATGCGGAAACTGCTCCGCCCACGGTGGACCAGATCCGCACCCTGTTCCTGGAACAGGCGGTGGGAGAGTTCGATTTCGCGCTGGTACAAACGGTACCAAAGAGTCGCAGCCCGATCTTCGAAAACGCCACGGAGGCGGCCCATGCCATCCTCGGCGACTACAGAAAGTACCGTGAAGCCGCCGGTCGTGAAGGGCCGTTCCGCATCCGGGTCAGTGACAGCCAGACACTGTTTGCCGGCCAGGGAGTTCTGGCGGCAGAAACCATGCGGCTTATCAATGCCGGCATGAAAGTCGGTGACATCCGCCAGCGCATCAGCGACCTGACCCCGAAAACCTCGGGTTACGCTGTGGTGCCGGATCTCTACTACGTGCACAAACGAGCCCGCAAGAAAGGCGACAAGAGCGTGGGCTTTGTTGGCGCGCTGATGGGCTCGGCGCTGGACATCAAACCCATCCTCTGCGCCCGCCAGGACCAGACCTTCCCGGTGGCCAAGGTGCGTGGCTTTGAAACCGCCGTGGAGAAGATGTTCACCCATGCCTGCGCCTGCGTGGAAGAGGGCCTGTTGACCCCCATCGTCTGCGTCAGCTACGCCGGCGACCCGGACGCGGTCTACCAGATGCCCGGCTTCAGCAAATTGAAAGCCACCACGGAAAAGCACCAGGTAGATCTGCTGATCAGCCACATGGGGCTCACCGGCGGCGTCAATATCGGCCCCGGTGCCATCAGTGTGGGCTTTATCTCCGACCAGATGGACTTTGCCTGAACCCGCCCGGTGAGATAAATCGACAACCGGTCGCGGGCAATATGGGCTTTATCGGCATAGAACCGAACTGAACACTCACCGCTGCGCTTTCTTGAGCGCCGCGCGGCAACGGCTTTTCGGCAACACCCATCCTCCTCCATTGCTGGCATAGTAGCGCCAGCCATAGGCAGGCTGCGCCAGACAGCCTGTATTCAGGGCGGCCCGGACTGTGCTCCGGGCCGCTGTAGTGAAGGAGGAACCATGTCTGATTCCATCAGTACCTTGAAGAACAAGGGGCTGCCAGCGGACGCGCTGGCCTTTATCGAGTCCCTGCCCGCCGATCAGGCCAGCAAGCTGGCTGATACCGTCCTTGCGGCTTTGGAAACCAAAGACGCCAGAGTCGAAAAAGCGATGAACAACGCACTTAACGTCGTGCCCGGGCCCTTCCGCCGCCCGGTGAAGAAAATGCTGTTCGGTTAAGGAGATAGACATGCATATTGAAACCCAGGCCGAACTGCTCAAACTCAGCCGCCTGCTGGAAAGCGAAGAAAACAACCTGGCCTTCCTCGACGGCCAGGATCTTGGCGCCCTGGCCGCCTTCCGTGGTGCCGTATCCGGCTTCTTCTACGAACAACACCAGGACAGCTATCAGCGCCTGGCCGGCATCAGCAAGCTGGTGCCCACCGGTGCCAGCGCCAAACTGGCCACCACTGTACTGGGCTCCGTGCTCGCCGCCGGCATTGCCTCCGAGCTGCCCCCCGAACGCGCCATCAAGCTGGCCGACAAGCTGCCAGAAGAATTTCTGGCCAAGCTCTGCATCCATCTTGAGCCCACGTATTCCCGGGACCTCTTGGCCGCCATGCCTGACAAGATTGTCGCCTCTGTGGCCAAGACCCTGCTGGCCATGGGCGAGCACATCACCCTGGCACGCTTTGTGGCCGTGATTCAGACGTCAGCCCTGAAAGCCGTCACCAGCAGCATCGAAGACGGCGAAGCCATGGTAAAGATTGCCCTTTACCTGGAAGACAAGAGCAAGCTGGACACCCTGCTGGCACTACTCAGCGAAACACAGCAACGAGCTACCCTGAAAGCCGCCACCGACCATGAACTGTGGCCGGCGGTACTGTCCCTGAACGGACACCTGAACACCGAGCTGCGCGGCCAGATGGGCAACCTGGTGGCCGAGCAGGGCGAAACCGTCATCAGTCACATCATTGAAGTGGCCAGCGAACAGCGCCTGTGGACCAACCTGCTACAAGCCGTGAATGCCATGGATAACCAGCATCAGCAGATGGTGGTAAATGTGCCCAAGCTGCGCGAAGCAGACATCATGGAAAGCCTGATTGCCACCGTGGCCAGCGAAAACAGCTGGGATGAGCTGCTCACCCTATTGCCGCTACTGGATCAGGAACACCTGACGCCGGCGGTGGATGTGCTCACCGGTAGCCAGCCCGAGGCACTGGGCCAGGCGCTGGGGCAGGCCCACGACAGCAAGCTGCTGGGTCTGTTCGGCCACCTGCCTGAGGCGGAGCTGCCCCGTGTGGCCAAGGTGCTCAAGAGCCAGGCCGCCGAAAACTGGCAAGCCTTCGTGGCACGCAACGGTGATGCCCACGAGATCGAAGCACTGAAAGCGCAAATGGCGTAACAAGAAATGCCGGGCGATGGCCCGGCATTTTTTATCCCGCACCTTCGGGATACTGCGGCAAGCCATCATCGATGGCCCACCAGTTACACGCCGAATCCGTATAGATATGAAACGCGGGCCGCGTGGCCAGCGGCTCATTCAGCAACCCTGCCCGAATCCGTACCACGCCTGGCTTGCTCTCATGGCAGCTGTAAATCGGCGAACCACACTCCCGGCAGAATACCCGCTGCTTGCCCGGCGAAGATTCATAGCGTTTCAATAACGCTTCACCACTGACCCAGTGCAGCTTTCCAGTCTCCACCGGAATATTGGTCACCAATGCGGTGCCCTGGGCCTTGCGACACTGCTGGCAGTGACAGACCTGAATCGGTGCCAGCTCACCGGCGATTTCAAACGTGACACCGCCGCAAAGACAACTTCCCGTATACATATCCACTCCATTTTAGTTGCTGCAGGAGCTGAGGGGCGAACCGCGCTTGCGCGGAAATTCCCCGCAGGGCGGTCAGGCCTTCCTGAACTCGACAGAGCCTTTCGGAATAGATTGCTACCTGCTCGACTCATCCTTTGCATCCGTCTTCGCCCCTCAAGAGGAGCTCCTACAGCAGAACAATTTCCCGGACCTGAGTCCCAAGCCTGAATCAGAGTTCCCAATCGCGCCGCCAGCGACGCTCCTGCAAGAAGGTATCAGCGCCTTTCAACGCACCATACCCTCCACCAGAAAATCCACAAACTGACGCACCTTGGGCGACAGATGCCGGTGACGGGGATAGACCACCCAGACCGCTGTGTGAGTGCAGGCATACTGATCCAACACCGAGACAAGGCGACCGTCGGCCAGATCGTCTTCCACGTAATAATCCGGTAGCTGCGCCAACCCCAGGCCCTTGCGGGCTGCATCCAGCAGCGCCATGCCGGAATTGCCCTTCCAGTTGCCCTGCACTTTCCATTGCCGGTGCTGACCCTCCACATCCATCGCCCACTGGTCCGCAGAGCCAACCAAGCAATTGTGCTGGCTCAACTCCCCCAGGGTGTGGGGCCGGGCATGGCGCTGGAAGTAGTCGGCGGAACCGACAATGTATTCCCGACGCGGGCAAAGCTTGCGGGCAATCAGCGATGAATCCGGCAGGGCACCGGTACGGATGGCTACATCAAAACCCTCGTCGATGATATCCACCCGCCGGTTGGTGAAATCCAGCTGTATCGACAGTTGCGGATGGCGGGCCAGAAAATCATTTACCAGCGGCGCGATATAGCGCTCACCAAAGGTGGTGGCGCAGGTCAGCTTCAGCACCCCGGTGGGGCGCTGCTGATAATCACTGATCGCCGACAGCGCCTCCTGGAAACCGTCAAACAACTGACCACAGTGGTCGAAGTAAACGGCTCCCGCATCGGTGAGTTTGAGACGCCGGGTGGTGCGGTAAAGCAACTGGGTGCCCAGCTGGGTCTCCAGTCGCGACACCAGCCGGCTCACGTGAGAGCTGGACACCCCCAGGTGTCGGGCGGCATCGGCGAAGGAACCCCGGCGCACCACTTCTACAAAGGCTTCAATACGATCCCAGTGCTGCATTGTTGCTACCTGACAATAATCTCTTGCTGAATTGTGCCTTATAGCTCTATTCGTGTCTGCGTATAGTGAATCCATCATTCGCCATGCCTTGCATCGCGAAACGCGTTAACGCCCTCTACTCATCAAGAAGGAATCACCATGAAATCCCGTGCCGCCGTCGCCTGGGAAGCAGGCAAACCCCTACAGATCGAAGAAGTGGATGTGGCCGGCCCCAAGGCCGGGGAAGTGCTGGTGCAGATCGTTGCCACCGGCGTTTGCCACACCGATGCCTACACCCTGTCCGGCAAGGACCCGGAAGGCATCTTCCCTTCCATTCTTGGCCACGAAGGCGCCGGTATCGTGCAGGAAGTGGGCGAAGGCGTAACCAGCCTGAAGCCCGGCGACCATGTGATTCCGCTCTATACCGCCGAGTGCCGCAAGTGCAAATTCTGTCTCAGCGGCAAGACCAATCTGTGCCAGGCAGTGCGCGCCACCCAGGGTCAGGGGCTGATGCCGGACAGCACCAGCCGCTTTTCCCTGAACGGCAAACTGCTGCACCACTATATGGGCACCAGTACCTTTTCTGAATACACCGTGGTGCCGGAAATCTCACTGGCCAAGGTCAGCAAGGAAGCCCCGCTGGACAAAATCTGTCTGCTCGGCTGTGGCGTCACCACCGGCATCGGCGCCGTGCTCAATACTGCCAAGGTGGAGCCTGGCTCCACGGTGGCCGTGTTCGGGCTCGGCGGCATCGGTTTGTCGGTGATTCAGGGCGCGGTGATGGCCAAGGCAGAGCGCATCATTGCTATCGATACCAACCCGGCCAAGGAAACCCTGGCCCGGCAGTTCGGCGCCACCGATTTCATCAACCCCAAGGACTACAACAACTCCATTCAGGAAGTGATTGTCGAACTCACCGACGGTGGCGTGGATTATTCCTTTGAGTGCATTGGCAACGTGAACGTAATGCGTTCGGCGTTGGAGTGCTGCCACAAGGGCTGGGGCGAATCGATCATCATCGGCGTGGCCGGCGCCGGTGAAGAAATCGCTACCCGTCCGTTCCAGCTGGTCACCGGCCGGGTCTGGAAAGGCTCTGCCTTCGGTGGCGTGAAAGGCCGTACCGAACTGCCCGGTTATGTGGATCGTTACATGAAAGGCGAAATCAAGATCGACGAATTCGTCACCCACACCATGGGCCTGGACGAGATCAACACCGCCTTTGATCTGCTGCACGAAGGCAAAAGCATTCGTTCGGTGATTCTTTTTTAAGAGGCAATGAATTCCGACTGTAGGAGCACCTCTCGAGGTGCTCCTACAGCGGCTTCGTCAGAAAGGATAAATCATGTCTGATATCGAACTGGTTTCCGCCACCAAATCCTTTGGTGGCTGGCTGAAACGCTACAAGCACCGCAGCCAGGTACTCAATTGCGAAATGGTCTTCGCCATTTATCTGCCGCCGGCAGCCGATGAAAACGGCGTGCCGCTGCTGTGGTGGCTGTCCGGCCTTACCTGTACTGATGAAAATTTCATGCAGAAAGCCGGCGCGCAACGCACCGCCGCCGAGCTGGGCCTGGCCATGGTCTGCCCGGACACCAGTCCGCGCGGCACCGATCTGCCCGGTGAGCACGACAGCTATGATTTCGGCTCTGGTGCCGGTTTCTATGTGAACGCCACCCGCGCGCCCTGGAGCCAGCACTATCGCATGTATGACTACGTGACCTATGAGTTGCCAGCACTGCTGCGCGACCATTTTCCGCTCAACGGTCGCGAGGCCATCAGCGGCCACTCCATGGGCGGCCATGGCGCCCTGATCTGCGCGCTGAAAAACCCGGGGCGCTACACCTCGGTCTCCGCCTTCGCGCCGATCAGCCATCCGATGCAATGTCCATGGGGAGAAAAAGCCTTGAACGGTTACCTGGGCGATGATCAGGAAAGCTGGAAGGCCTGGGATGCCTGCGAGCTGATCAAGGCAAATGGCAGCTCCCTGGCCTTGATGGTGGACCAGGGCAATGCGGACAACTTCTACACGGATGGGCAACTACAGCCGGAAGCACTCAGTGCCGCCTGTGAAGAAGCCGGCGTGCCGATCACCTTGCGCATGCAGCCAGGTTATGACCATTCCTATTTCTTTATCGCCAGCTTTATTGACGATCATCTCAAATATCACTTTCATCACCTGACGCAATAGATCTTTCAAGCAGAGCGCCATCACGTAGGGTGGATTAGCCTCAGGCTAATCCACCCTACCGCCCGGTCATTCGATGTTGTGAATTATCAAGCCTCCATGGCAACGTAACCCTGCTGCCGCTTAACCCTCTCCAACCAACCCCGTATCGCCGGATAAGCATCCAGAGAGAAACCACCCTGCCCGGCCACATGGGTATAGGCATACAAGGCAATGTCGGCAATGGAATAATCGCGGCCGACAAAGAAGTCCCGGTCTGACAAATGGGTTTCCATTACCGCCAGGGCGTCATGACCTTTCTGCTGTTTTTCCGCCAGCGCCTCAGCATACTTTTCCTGTTCTCCCAGCACATGAATCCAGTAGCGCGACGTGGCGATGTTGGGTTCGTGGTTATACTGCTCAAAGAACATCCATTGCAGCACCTGAGCCTGCTGAAACGGGTCCTCGGGCATCAGCTTACTGCCTTTGGCCAGATACCAGAGCGCCGCACTGGATTCGGGCAACACCCTGTTATCTGGTGTCACCAATACCGGAATACGACCATTGGGATTGATGGCGAGAAATTCTGCTGTGCGGGTTTCGCCGCGGGTAATATCCTTTTCAATACGCTGAAAGGGTATGTCCAGCTGGGCCATGGCCAGCCGCAGCTTGTAGCAGTTGCCGGACGAGGCAAATTCATAAAGCGTAAACATCACTTTTCCTTGTGATAGGGCGCGAAGTATTACCGGTATATTCTTTCAAACCCTTCGACACTGAAACCGTTCATACGCTGCTTGCCCACCAGAATGACGGGCACCCCCTTGCCTTCCAGTGCGTCAAAGCGTGCCTGGGCTTTCGGGTCTTTATCAATATCGTATTCGGTAAAGGAAATATTATTATCATTGAAGTAACGGCGGGCTTTCTTGCACACCCCGCACCACTGGGTGGCATACATGATGACGTTGGCCCCACGCGCTGCCGGCTCCGGGACGCCCTTTCCGAGGCTGTCGTAGGTCACGCTCTCGAATGTATTGATGCGGACGTTGACGGCTTGCGCCCGGTCGTTATCGGCAGGCTTGTCACCAAAATGGACGCGCCCCTGCGCATCAGTCCAGGTGTAGATCTCTGCACAGACCTGACCCGACAACAGCATGGCACAAGCAAACAGCAGTATCGTGATGCATCCCTTCATGATCCCCTCTCCTTTTTGCGTGGTCAGCTTACCGTCAAATCCCCCACCGAGGAACATGCGCAATATCCAAAAAATCGACCCGCTCAGGAAAACGGCAAAAAAAAGCCAGGGCAGTGCCCTGGCTATGGCTCGGGAGAGCGAGACTAAAACCGGAAACAGTCAGTCGTTGATAAAACCCGCGAGGCGCTGATTGATGGTGCCCACACACTCGCTGATGATGTCATCAATGATTTCCGCACAGCTCGGGTAGCTGTCGATCAGCCCCTGGACCATGCCAGAGGTCCAGATGCCACCGTCGATTTCACCGGAGGTCAACGCCGCCTTGCCTTTCACCCCGGCAACCAGATCCATGATGTAGTCGAACTTCATGTCCTGGCCTTTTTCGCGCTCAATCTCGTTGACCTGGGTGGCAACCGCATTCTTGAAAACGCGAGCCGTATTTTTCAGTGGACGGAAGATCAGCGCAGTGTCGAGTTCGGAGGCTTCGGCAATGGCGCGCTTCATGTTTTCATGCACTGGCGATTCTTTCGAGGCCAGAAAACGGGTGCCCATGTTGATGCCGTCCGCACCCAGCGCCAGGCAGGCCGCCATCTGCGCACCGGTACCAATACCCCCGGAGGCGAGCATGGGAATCTTGATCACTTTGGCCGCCGCCGGCAGCAACACCAGATTGGGGATATCGTCTTCCCCCGGGTGACCGGCACATTCGAAGCCGTCCACGGAGACCGCAGCCACACCCACCTTTTCTGCCTTCAACGCATGGCGGACGGAGGTGCATTTGTGCACCACCTTTACACCGGCGCCTTCGAACAGGGGCATGAAGGGTTCCGGGTTACGGCCGGCGGTCTCCACCACGGAGATATTGTTTTCGCAGATCACCCGGGCGTATTCCTCATAGGGCACCGGCTTGATGGTAGGCAGGATGGTCAGGTTGACGCCGAAAGGCTTGTCGGTCATTTCCTTGCAGCGTTTGATTTCCTTGTCCAGGTCTTCCGGGGTGGGCTGGGTCAGGGCAGTGATGATACCCAGACCGCCGGCGTTGGATACCGCCGCCGCCAGTTCGGCATAGCCCACATTCTGCATGCCGCCCTGCACAATCGGATACTGGATACCCAGTAATTCGGTAATACGTGTCTTCATGAATGGGGTCCCTTTACTGAATTCAGGCCTGCCCCGCAGAACAGGCTCCGGGGGCGTTTGGATGGCGCCAACGTACTCAAGCCCCCTATTTTGCAGCAATGACAGGAATGTTCACCCCCTCGGGAATTTTGGCTAGCACTTGCCATGGATCAGGCAGCAAACGCCTGTTCTACAACGCTTTCCGCTTTCATCAAGAGAACGCCTCAACGAGCCTGGATTAGACAGCAACGTCGCTTTTGTATGCGCGGCCCAGGGTTTTTCTGGCCTTGCCCGGGGTTGTGCCGGTCCAGCGCCGGTAGGCACGACTGAAGGCACTGTGCTCGGAAAACCCCAACAACAGCGCAATATCACCCAGGGTCAGTGAGGGGTCCGCCAGATAATGACGGGCCAGCTGTTCGCGGGTGCGATCCAGCAGTACCCGCCAGGTCAGTTGTCGCTCGGCGAGGCGTCGTTGCAAGGTGCGCACCGACATGTGCAGCTCTGCAGCCAGACGCGGCAGGGTCACCGTCGCCTCCGGCAACAGCCTTACCATGGCCTGCTGCAGGGCCCGGTCGAAACTGTCGGAATCCGGCAGGGCCAGCAGCATGGCGCCGGCCTGGCGATCCAGCAGATTGCGCATGCTGGGATCACTGTGCGGCAGCGGCATGGCGAGAAAGTGAATCGGAAAACTGACGCAGGTGTGGGACTGGGCAAACAACACCGGGCAGCCGAAGAAGGCTTCGTAGGCCTGACAGGCTGTCGCCGACGGCGGCGGAAACACGAAAGACACCGAGGCGGGTGACGGCGGATCATCCACCAGCCGACGCAGGAAAGTGATCAGCGCAGCGATGGCAACGGTGTCCGCCAGCTCCCCGGTGGAATCTTCACCGGACCAGCGCACCTGCATCTGATCCCCCAGGCCCAGCACTTCCACCATATCCTGGCCGTAAAACAGCGTCTCGTAACGCTGGTAGGCCTGCATGGCCTCACCCAGGGTGCGGCAGGTGAGAATCAGGTAGCCGAGCATGCCCACATGGCGGGGCTGCACCATGGCGCCGATGGACAACCCCGGCGTCACCCGGTCCGGTCGCAGGGCCACCGCCTGCTGCAGCAGGTCACGCCATAACGGCAGGGGCACCAGGTCCGCCGGGCTAAGGCTGTCCAGCACGGTGCGCAGGGCCGGCGCCGGCAGATTTTCCCGGTCCAGCCAGTCCGTGAGCAACTGTACCCAGGCCCCGGTGACGCGCATGGCTGTGGCCATGATGCTCTCCCGCCGTTCATCCAATGGCATATATTGTCAAAAATACGGCATAGAGTGTCAATACAAACCCGGTCCTCCATCGCACAATGACTCCATCATCAATCACAACGGGAAGATACCCATGGCTCTGATGGACTGGCTCAACAGCGTGTGGCAGAACAGCGGCCTGGCGCCACTGTGGGAAACGATCGCCCCCTGGCTGGCCCTGGACGAGCGGCAACTGATCTTCATGGTGGCCACGCCCTTCTTCATCGGCGTATTCCTGTGGGAGTTCCTGAAGATCCGCCACAATGCCGAGCTGGTGGATAGCCGGGAATCCATCCGCAACTTCATGCTGGGTGCCGGTTACCAGACCACCGAGCTGCTGTTCGCCGGCCTGATCGCCTTCCCGGTATATGCCTTCGCCTACCACCACCGCTTGTTGGATATCGAGCTGACCTGGTTCACGGGCGCCCTGCTCTGGGTGCTGACGGATTTCTGCTTCTACTGGATGCACCGTAGCTCCCACCGGGTGCGCTGGTTCTGGGCCGCCCATGTGACCCACCACTCTTCCGAGCGGATGAACTTTTCCACCGCCATGCGTCAGAACGCCACCAACATCTTCAATGGTGGCTGGTTGTTCTACGTGCCGCTGGCTTTTGTCGGCTTCAACCCGGTGTGGATCGGGGTATGTTATGCCCTGTCACTGGTCTACCAGTTCTTTATCCACACCACCCTGGTGAAGCGACTGCACCCGGCCATCGAATATGTGTTCAACACGCCCAGCCACCACCGGGTCCATCATGGTCGCAACCCGGACTATATCGACACCAATTACGGCGGCGTCTTCATCGTCTTCGATCGTCTGTTCGGCACCTTTACTCCAGAACGGGACGAGGAACCGGTGGAATACGGCATCACCCGCCCGGTGTACAGCAACAACCTGCTGGTGAACTGGTGCCATGAATACGTGGACATGTTCCGCGACATCAAACAGCGCGGCCCCATCGGACAGCGGCTGAAACATCTGTGGAAGCCGCCGGAGTGGGAAAGGGAAAGCAGTGAATAGTTAATAGTTGCGCGAATAGCGCCAACAGGGATTTGAACGCATGAGGCCGCGCCCAACCATTGAGCGCGGCCTCATGCGTTCCAGAAAAAACAGCGCCCACTCGCGTCGCTGTTCACTGTTAACTATTCACTGTTAACTGCCGTCGCTAGCGCCTGCTGATAAAACCCCCACGCCATCACCCCCGCCAGCAGGTTGCCAAACGCGGCGCCAAGTGCCAGACCTCCAAAGCCGCCAAGTTCAAAGCCCAGCCACAACAGAGGTAAATAGCACAGGAACAGGCGCAGGAAGGAAATCAGCATGGCGCGCATGGGCCAGCCCAGGGCATTGCTGGCGGAGACCACCAGCATGCACACACCGAGCAGACCAAAACTGGGCGGCAACCAGCGAATCAGCAGTGTCAGGTAAGCCTGGACCGGTGCCGACTCCACCAGAAGGCTCGCCAATGGCGCCGCCAGCAACGCCATCACCAGTCCCAGCAGAACCTGCCAACCAATCACCATGGCCGCCGCCACCCGCATCAGCCGGCGCACGGTGTCCCAGTCGTTTCCGCCATAACAGCGGCCCAACCAGGGCGGCAGCGCCATGGTCATGCCCAGCACCAACACGATGGAAAAACTTTCCAGCCGACTAGCCATACCCCAGGCAGCCACCGCCTGGTCACCGGCCCGGGCCACCAGGGCGGTGGCCAGCATGGCCGCCAACGGCGGCATCAGCTGGCTGATCATGGCTGGCCCGGCGATCTGCGCGAACGGCCAGGCAGATACCCGCATCTGTAACAGCATGCCATGACGCTGTACCCAGCCCTGCCCCCGCAGGGCCAACACCAGGATGATCATGCCGATTGAGAAAGCCAGCAGGGACGCCAACGCGGCACCGGGCAGGCCGAACCCCTCCCAGTCACCAACCCCGAAGATCAGCAACGGATCCAGAATCAGGTTGAGCAGGCTGGTAAGTACCATCATCAACCCGGGGAAGCGGGTATTGCCGTGGGCCCGGAACAGGCTGTAGCCGAAATACAGTACCCCGCCCACCCACATGGCCAGGACCTGGATCGCCCAGTAGGGACGGATCAGTTCGCGAATGGCTTCACTGGCGCCGATCAGGGAAAACGCCGGGGTTTGCAGCAGCCAAAGCAGCAACAGCAGCACACCCAGCAACAGGCCGCCGCCGGTCAGCACCAGGGCACCGAGCCGGTTGGCCTGATCCTGCTGGCCGGCACCGATGGCCCGGGAGATGAGCGCAGCAATGGCAATGCCGATCCCCACCTGCACCCCGATCACCAGAAACGACAGCGGAAAGGTAAACGACTGCGCCGCCAGCGACGCCGTCCCCAACCGCGCCACAAAAATGCTGTCTACCAGGTAGAACCCCAGTAACGACATAACGCCAAGCGCCATGGGCCAGGTCTGCTGCCAGAGCTGGCGGACGAGGGACAATGTGGAGGGGCTGGATTCAGTCACGGGCAATCCGGGTCAATAGGGAAACCTGGCGAGGGTAACATGTTCCCCGTAGGAGCGGCGCTTGAGCCGCGAACCGTACCTGGCACGGCCTGTCGCAAGCAGGTTCGCGGCTCAAGCGCCGCTCCTACGGGGGATTCTTACAGCGGCTGGATACGATCCACCAGTTTTCCGGTTTCCACCAGCTCAAGAAACTCATCCCCCAGCCGCTGACTCTCCCCCACCGCCTTACGCCAGTAGGCCTCGCGGCCGGCATCGTCGCCTAGGTAATGCTTGAAGTCGGTCCGGTCGGGCAGTTTGCCGTGAGGCAGACTGGCCAGGTATTCCCGCGATGGAGACACCAGCAGCAAACGACGCAGACGCTTGGGGTCGCCGTTGCGCCAGCGCAGGGGCTTGTCGAACCAGCCGGGGATCACCCGGTCGGTGAAGTGCGGATAGAGCACAATGCCCGCACTCTGATAAGGCAGGTCCAGGTGGTAATCGAGCATGCCACCATCCCGGTAAACCCCATCCGGCGCCCCGGGCAACTCGCTGACCCCATCCAGCACCATGGGGATGGCCGCACTGGCCAGCAGGGCCGCGCGCAGGTTCTCTGCCCGCATGGAAATATGATGGGTGGTGAAATCATTGAGCGGCCCCACCGGCAAGGGGCTGCCGTCCGGATACACCAGGCCACGCTCCATGAACAGGCCAGTGGCCTGGCGGCTGAAGAAGTTGGTGCCGATCAGTCCGGCCAGTCCCAGGCCAAGACCCAGACCGCCGTTGCGAGCCATCAGCCCACGGCTGCGAATCACCACGATCACCAGCCGGTAGTCCTGGTTATGCAGGATGTGCTGGTCGCGATCTTGCAGCAGCTCGGAGAGCATCGCCGCACAGCGACGACTCACTTCCCGGGAGGTAATGCCCTTGGGAAATCGCTGGCTGGTGTAGAGCTCCGCCAACCGCTCCAGCCCTAGGGCCGGATCCTGACCCATGGCGATAGCAGCAAAACGCCAGCTACCGATGGAGGCGCCGATCAGGGTACGACGTCGAGGCGCCCGGGGTAGAAAGTCACCGAACACCGCCCGGTCCAACCCGTTGATACCCAAAGCCTTGGGACCACCGGCAGCACCGGGAACAATGTCCACATCCTCGGCGCGTAACCCGTACTCGCGCAAATGGGCGATGGCATCAGTGCCTGCACGCACCGTTAGCGCGGAGGCTCTGCTGTGAATGGCGACCACCTGCTCTCTCCGAAACCGACTCAGGAAAGTTATGCATGCTACCCGCTATTGCCAGATTTCCGAAATTGCATTCTGCTGTAGATTCAAGGGGCCACAAACCAGACGGGTTGGTGCAGTTCGCTTGGGCTCAGTGCACCCTACGCAACATCGATGCTTGTGCCGCATCCATTCTCACGATCACTCAGTGCCAGCCAGAAACTCGCCCAGCGCCCGGGTGAATGCCAACGGCTGGCTCATCAGCGGCACGTGGCCGGAGCGCGGTAGCACAACATGACGGGCACCCATCAGTTTGGCAAAGGCGGCCTGCCCTTCAGCGGGATAGAGGGGTGAACGGGCACCGGTAATCACCGTGGCCGGCACCGGAAAATCTGCGGCGGAAGGTCGGTAATCATGACTACCGGACAGATACGCCTGCAGATAGGCACGGATATCCGCCAGCTCCGCCACCGGCAGCAGGCGAGCCCACAGCCCGGACCAGCGGGAGGTAGCCCGAAAGGCGGAATGCAGCTCCGGGCGACCGGCTACCTGGGCGAGAATATGGGTCAGCTGGCGCAGTACAGCCTCGCGCATTCCGGCGGCCAGGTTGGCGATTCGCCCGTGATCCGGAGCCGCGTCCAGCAATACCAGCAACTCCCGCAATTGCGAAAAGAAGTGTTCCTGACGGTCACCGAACAGGCCATGTGCCCAGTCAGGCTGGTTGGCAATGCAGGGGGTCTGATCAATATGAAGATAACGGCCCACCGGAGAAAAATCCCCATGGGCATGCCAGTGCAGGCTGGTGGTAGCACCGAGGGAATAGCCCACCAGATGAAAATCCTGCAGGCCAAAGTGGCTCACCAGGTCTTCCATGTCCTGCATGTGGTTATGAAACACATCGGCCTGGTTGAAACGGGCAGCAGCAGAATTCCCCGCCCCACGCAGATCCGGCATATAAAACTGATAACAACGCAGGTATGGCAGCACAAAAGGCAGCCAGTCGCGCCCCTGCATGCCCAGCCCGTGCAACATCAGCACCGGCTGGCCACGCCCCAGAATTCTCACATGCAGTGACTGGCCGTCCCTGGCAGGAAATAACGGCATTCCGATCCCCCGTTCTTCCGTGTTGTTATTCGCCGTACAGACACAGGTAGGCGGTATCCACTGCCACCTTTACCTGAAAACGGCTATCTGCCACCACTTCAAAGGTGTCACCGGCAGCAAATGTCTGCCAGTCGGCAGCGCCGGGCAGCTTCACGGTCAGTGCGCCGCTCACCACCGTCATGGTCTCGTGTTCGCTGGTACCGAACTCATAATCCCCGGGCGCCATCACACCCACCGTGGCGGGCTTGGTTTCGGCTTGAAAGGCAATGGATGCCACCTTGGCATCGAAGTATTCGTTGACCTTGAACATGCAAGGGCCTCCGCTGAGTCAATGGAGGCGCGAGTATGCCAAAAGCGTCGACACCTTGCCGCTTATTTCCAATCCGTGGCAATCGGGGTGCCCTGACGCACGGCATTGGTAGCGGGTGTTTTGGCGGCAATCTCCAGCAGTCGCTGGCGCTGCTCATCGGTCAATTCACCACTGCAGGCCAGGGTGCGATCGATATATTCCTTGCCCGCAACATCCCGATAAACGTTTAAACCCACCTGCAGGTCGGTGAGCGGTATTCTCTCGATTGTGGCCGTGACAGCCTGATGCTAACCGGGTGACGCTGCTGGGCGGCGAGCCCCTGACCTGGATCCATCAGTACGACTGAAAAAATGCGGATTGGGCTGTAGGAGCTATGCTTGCATGGCAAACCGGCCAACAGTTCGCCATGCAAGCATAGCTCCTACAAAACAAGGGGAGCTGCTCAGGATCCTTCAACCTGCTGGCAGAATATTTCTACGACTTCACTACCAAGTACCAGCCGCTCAGTTGAACGGCTGGCAGTACAGGGCAATCTGGTCATCGTCGCTGTCGAAACGACGGTAGGCAATGATGGCATCGTAGCTGCGGCCACTGCTGACGCTACAGCTTACCTGATCGATCTCCAGACCCTGGGTTTCGTTATTGACCGTCACCTCGAGGGTGCCACTGGCATTGACCGACACATAGTTGCTGCCTTCGGCATACTCCAGACCGGATACCAGCGACTGGCCGGCGGGGCCCGGTGTCGCAACGCTGAGTTCATCGCCGGATAGGCGCGACAGGGTATTGATGAAGCGCACCCGGATCTGGCCGCTGGTCACGGTCATTTGCTGATGTCGGTAGGTGCGAAGCTGACGGTTGTCCAGGGTAGTGTCGCCCATTAACACCACGGTATAGCGATCACCCGCGGTGAGGGTGCGATTCAACGGGCCGTTCACCAGGGTACTGCCGGAACTGCTGCCACGCACATCGAAAGACAGAGACTCGCTGTCGTCGTCCAGCTCGATGGATTCGGCGCTGACATTGCCAGTAATGGTGTAGCCCACATCGTTCTGCAACGGACTGTTCTGGTTGTCCACGAACAGGTCCACGGTGACATCGTCTTCGCTGCCACCACCCACCTGGGTCAACTGGTTATGGAAATAGATTCTGGCGTTGTCAGAAAACAGACTGTTGTCGTCGTCCTCATCGCAGCCGAAGGTAGACAGGCCTGCCACGGACGCGGCCAATACCAGACGCAGGAAAATCATGATGCCTCACTCCCGGATGGTTCCTCGCTGCTGCCCTGCTGCTCGAGCAGGGCGGCGGGGCTTTCACCCTCATTGAATTCGCGTATGAAAATGCCCCAGAAGGCCACAAACAGTGCGGCCAGCAGAGGCCCCAGCGCGAAGCCGGTGATGCCGAACATGGCCAGACCACCCAGGGTGGAAAACAGCACCACATAGTCCGGCAACTTGGTGTCTCGTCCAACCAGGATCGGACGCAGGATATTGTCCACCAGCCCGATGACAAAAACACCAAACAACACCAGGATGGTAGCGTTCAATACATCACCAACCGCATAGAGGTAGAGTGAAACCGGCAGCCAGATCAGGCCCGCCCCCACTGCGGGAATCAATGACAACACCGCCATCACCACCCCCCACAACAAGGCACCGGGTATGCCCAGCCACCAGAATATCAGGCCACCCAGGGCCCCCTGGGTGGCCGCTACCAGCAGGTTGCCCTTGATGGTGGCACGGGTCACTTCGGCAAACTTGGCGAACAACAGTTTCTCGCGCTCGTCGCCCAGCGGCAGGGCCCGAATCAGCATGTTGACCATGGCATCACCATCACGAATCAGGAAGAACGCCAGATACAGCATCAAGCCCAGGTTGAGGAAAAACTGGAAGGTATTCTGGCCCACCGCCAAGGCACGCTTGGCGAGGAACTGGCCGGCACCGGTGAAGGCTTCCACGGTCTGCGACTTGATCCGCTCCAGGTCGATATCAAAACGTTCCGCCAGGGACTGCAACCAGGGAAATGCCTGCTTGATGCGGTCCACATAGTCGGCCAGGTTGAGCTCGCCGCTCTGCACCTTCTGGAACAGGGACACCCCTTCGGTGACGAAGGAGGAGGCCACCACCAGTACCGGGATCACCACCAGCACCACACACAAAATCAGGGTGCACAGGGACACCAGATTACGACGATGGGGCCACTTGCCGAGCAGGCGTTTCTGGAACGGATAGAAAATCACACCAATGGCGCAGGCCCAGAAAATGGGGGCGAAGAAGGGTTTCAGCAACAACGCAAACGCCACGCTGACCGCCACCAGCGTAAACAGAAACGTGCCCCGCTCCAGCTTTACCGATATATCCGTATCCTGCATCGCCATCCATTTCCTTTCTGCAAATTCACTAGCTGGATCAGCTGGCAGCCATCAACACGCCACCGCCCAGGTAACTCATATAGGCCACAAAAACCACCAGCAGACCGATACCATTGCCGCGGGTAATCTGCCCCTTGCGACCCCACAGACCAAAACCCATCACAAACAGGGCCAGGGTCAGCACCATCATCAGGCTCCAGTCACGCTGCAACACCACCGTCTCTACACTCATGGGCTGGATGGCACCGGCGATGCCGACGACCGCCAGGGTATTGAACAGGTTCGAGCCTAGCACGTTCCCAAAGGCAATATCGTGCTCGCCCTTGCGCACTGCGGCGATGCTGGATGCCAGCTCTGGCAGGGAGGTACCGATCGCCACAATGGTCAAACCGATGACCAGGTCACTGACCCCCAGGGACTGGGCAATATCCACTGCCCCCCACACCAGCAGCCGGGAACTGGCCACCAGCAGGGCCAGGCCCACCACCAACCAGAACAGGGCGGTTTTCAATGGCAGGGGATGCTCGGCCAGATCGGTTTCCACTTCCCCCGCCAGTACATCGCCCTTGCCGCTCATGGCAGCATAAATAGACCAGCCCATCAGCAGCCCCAGCACGGCAAGCAACACCCAGGCATCCACCCGGGAAATGCTGCCATCCAGCAACTGATAACCCGCCAGCAGCGTGACCAGCGTCAGCACTGGCAGCTCTTTTTTGAGAACCGCGGAATTCAGCGCGATGGGGCTCATGACGGCGACCACCCCGAGAATCAGCGCAATGTTGGAAATATTGGAGCCATAGGCATTACCCAGTGCCAGGGAGGGATTGCCATCCAGCGCGGCCATGGCAGACACCACCATCTCTGGTGCCGAGGTGCCGAAGCCGACGATCAGCATGCCGATCAGCAACGGCGGCATACCCGCATGGGCCGCCGTACCGGCCGCCCCTTCCACAAATTTGTCAGCACTCCATACCAGCACAATCAGGCCAGCGATCACGGCGGCAATAGCCAGCAACATGGGGACTCCTTGGGATAATGGATCGTGTCAGGCGGGCATTGTGGCAGAGAGCAGGAAGGCTGGCACCTGTCATTGAACTGCTTGCTTCTAGCTCCTAGCTGCCAGGCGCGAAATTGCACGGCGCACCCGTAAAGGATGCGCGCCGCGCATTAACGCCAGAGCCGGTCTCTTCTAGCTCGTAGCTCGTAGCTCGTAGCTCGTAGCTCGTAGCTAACCATGCTCCTCCCGCCCCGGCTTGATGCCATAGGCCAGGGTATATAGCACCGGCACTACAATCAGGGTCAAAATCGTGGCGAAGCCCAGGCCGAACATGATCACCACCGCCATGGATTCGAAGAAGGCATCGAACAACAGCGGGATCATGCCGAGGATGGTGGTCACCGCCGCCATGCACACTGGCCGCACCCGGGAAATGGAAGCGATCATCACCGCCTCGAAGGGCTCCAGGGTTTCCATTTCCAGCTTGATCTGCTCCACCAGCACGATGCCATTCTTCACCAGCATGCCGGACAGGCTGAGAAAGCCCAGTAACGCCATGAAGCCGAAGGGCGCATTCAGCAGCAGCAGACCCAGAGTCACGCCGATGATGGCCAGCGGTACGGTGGCCCAAATCACTAGCGGCTGTCGCAGGGAGTCGAACAGCAGCATGGTGATGATGAACATGAACAGATAACCCATGGGCAGGCTGCCGAATACCGCCGTCTGGGCATCTTTCGATGCTTTGTATTCTCCACCCCATTCCAGTGAGTAACCAGGCGGCAATTCCAGCGCGGCAATGGCCGGGCGAATCCGGCGCAGCACCTGATCGGCGGTTTCATCGCCGAGCACATCCGGTTCCGCCTGCACCGTCAGGGTGCGCTTGCGATCACGACGCAGGATCAGCGCATTCTCCCACTCGGTGCTGAAATCGGACACCACCTGGGTAATTGGAATGTAGGTGGCGTACACCGGCGACCACACCTGCACATCGTTAAGGTTGTCGGCGCTGAGTCGTTCTTTCTCCGGCGGGCGGGCGATAATGGGCAGCAACTGACTGCCGTCACGATAGAGACCCACATTGCGGCCACTGAAGTTCAGCGCCAGGGTATTGTCCAGATCTTCCCGACTGATCCCGGCACGGCGCGCCTGGGCTTCCTGGAACTGGGGCCGAATCACTTTTTCCTGTTGGCGCCAGTCATGGCGAATGCTTTCCAGGCCACCATCTTCACGCATGATCGCCTGGGCCTTCAGGCCCAGCTCGCGCAAGGTCTGCGGGTCCGGGCCGCTGAAACGGGCCTCGATGGACGCCGGCGGGCTGGGGCCGATCATCAGCCGTTTCACCTTGGCAAAGGCCTGCAGGTGCTCTTCGCCAATCAGTTGGCGGGTGGCAGACAGGGCCGCATCGATCTGCTCCCGCTCGCTCACCTGAACAATCAGCTGGGCATAGCTGGGGTAACTCTTTTCCGGGTTGTAGGGCAGCATGAAGCGCTCGGCGCCACGACCGATGGTGCTGGTCACCCCGGTGACCTCGTCCATTTCCAGCAGCGACGCCTCAAGGCGCTCCACCGCTTCGCGGGTGGCACGGATGTCACTGCCCTGGGGCAGCCAGTAATCCACCAGAAACATGGGTGTATTGGAGGGCGGGAAGAAGGCCTGTTTAACCGCCCCGAAGCCTACTACCGCCACTACCAGCAGAATGCCCATGCCGGACAGGGTCAACACGCGATGATGAATGGCCCGGTCCAGCAGGCGCCGATAGATCACGAACAGTTTGCCCTTGTAGGGATCTTCGCCCTCCCCGCCAGCGCCGCCCACATCCTTGTCGGAGAAAAACAGGTCCGCAAAGAAAGGCACCAGGGTCACCGCGGTGATCCAGCTGAGCAGCAATGAAATAAGCAGCACCCAGAACAGGGTATTGGTGTATTCCCCGGTGGCATCCTCAGACAGGCCGATGGGTGCGAACGCCATGATGGCGATCACCGTGGCCCCCAGCAGCGGCCAGATGGTCTGGCGGACAATATCCACCGCCGCCTCCAGCTTCGACATACCGCGCTTCATGCCCACCAGGATGCCCTCGGTGACCACGATGGCGTTATCCACCAGCATCCCCAGAGCGATAATCAGCGCCCCCAGGGAAATCCGCTGCAGATCAATGGCCAGCACCTTCATGACGATAAAGGTGCCAAGGATGGTCAGCAGCAGCACGCCCCCCATCAGCAGACCCGAGCGCACCCCCATGAACACCAGCAACACGGCGATGACGATGGCAATGGCCTCGCCCAGATTGAGCAGGAAGGCGCCCACCGAGCTATCCACTTCCTGGGGCTGGTTGTACACCGTGGCCAGTTCCATGCCCGCCGGCCGCTGGTATTCCAGTGCAGCCAGGCGCTGCTCAACTCGCGCGCCTACCTCCACCACATTGACTCCCTTTGAAAAGGAAATCCCCAGGGTCAGAGCCGCGTCACCGTTGAACCGATAAAGGTGATCCGGCACTTCCGCATAGCCCCGTTCAATGGTGGCAACATCACGCAAGTAGACCAGCTCATCGGCGCCCGGGTCGGAAATCAGCAGATCCCCCATGTCCTGTACGGTAGGGAATTCACCGGTAGGGTAGATGCGGATATACTCGTCCCCCACCCTGACCTTGCCTGCGGGGCTGACCGTATTCTGGGTTTGTAGCAGGGAAAAGATCCGTTCCGGGCTGATGCCCAGGGACGCCAGTCGGGTGCGGGAAAGTTCCACCAGCACCTGCTCCTGGCGCTGGCCACCCACCACGACTTTGCCCACGCCTTTCACCAGCACCAGCTCGCGAGTGAGGTAGTCGGCGTAATCCTGCATTTCCTGGTAGCGATAACCGTCTCCGGTGATCGCCATCAAGATCCCGTAGACATCACCGAAGTCATCCAGCACCTGAATGGTGCCGACGCCCGGAGGCAGCTCCGGCTGCAGGTCAGTGAGCTTGTGTCTCAGCTCGTCCCAGATCTGCTTGAGCTGGCTGGCCCGATAGGTGGGTTTCATCTCCACCTGCACCTGGGACAAGCCATTGCTGGAAATGGAGGTGACATAATCCACGTAGGGCAAGTTCTGGATTGCCATTTCCACCGGCAAGGTGACTTCTTCTTCCACCTGACGAGGCGAAGCGCCCGGGTAACTGGTAATCACCATGGCAGTCTTGATGGTAAATTCCGGGTCTTCCAGCTGGCCAAGGCGGGAAAAGCTGACGATCCCGCCCACCAGCAGAATCAAGGTGAAAAGCCAGCTCACCACCCGGTGGCGAATGCTGTATGCGGCGATATTCATTACAGCCCCCGCTCTTTCACCAGCTCACGGACTTTCTGCCCCTCTTCCAGATGATGGACACCGGCACTCACCACCCGGTCTCCGCTGTTCAGGCCATCGATAATCTCCACGCCTTCACCGACCACCTCGCCCAGGGTGACCGACACGGCCGACACCGAGCCGGTATCCTCCTGCGGTTGATAACGCCAGACAAAGGCGCCCTCCTTGCCATCCTGCTTGAAAACGGCTTCCACCGGCACCTGCAGGCGGTCGGCGGCGGCCTTGCGAATCTGGCTAAGATCAATGGCCACGTCCACGCTCATGCCCGGCAGCACCACCTGCCCTTCCGGGTTGGCCATGGTCAGGGTGATGTTGTATGTCTGGGTGCGCGCATCGGCGCTGGCTTCGTGTTCCTTATAGCTGGCCTTGAAGGTGCGGTCCGGCGCCCCCTCAAAACGTACCGTAGGTTCATAGTCTTCCCCCCCCTTGCGCAGGTTGGTAAAGAAGCGTTCGGAGACGGCAAACTCGATATCGATGTTGTCGTCGCCCTGCAGATAGAGGATTGGCTCCTTGGCCTGCACAAACTGGTAATTTTCCACTTCGGTGCGCGCCACAGTACCCGCATAGGGCGCCTTCAGCCGGGTGTATTCCACATTGTCACGGGCCATGCTCAGAGCGGCCCGGGCCTGACGACGTTTGGCCTGCAACTCGTCAAACTGGGCTTCGGAAATCACCCCGCGCTCGCGCAGGCTGATAGCCCGCTGATACTGACTCTCGGCAAGATCGAACTGGGCCTGGCGATCGGCCAGCTGGTTATTGAAATCCGCCGGATCCAGGGCCGCCAGCAACTGCCCTTTCTTCACTTGTTCACCAGCCCGCACCGGCAGCTTGACCAGCTGCCCGGACACCCGGAACGCCAGCTGCGACCCTTCCGTGGCGACCACCCGCCCCGGGTAATGGCGCAGTTGCCCGGCACTGTCACCGTTCACCGTGTACAGCTTCACCGGCTGCGGTAAAGGCGCCTGCGCCGGCGGCTCATCGCCACATCCCGCCATCACCAGAGACAGGCCAACCAGTGCCCAGAAACGTCCCATGCGTGCTCTCCCAGTATTACGGTACTTGTCAGTACCAATTATCACATACCTTGCCACAGTGTCGTGAAGCCTATTCAAAACCCTACCGGATTCTGACCTGAAATGACTGTGGTGTCTTTGTATAGGGAAACGGCTTCCGAATAATGGGACTTTAACCCTGAATCCCTGACCGCCAACGCCGACTGCGTAGGGTGCCACTGAGCCTAAGGCGAACTGCACCGACCCGGCGCTTGATGGTGCAGTTCGCCTTAGGCTCAGTGCACCCTACGTCTCGCAAAGCCGCGGGGATTTACCGTAAAAAAAGGGCCGACAGATGTCGGCCCGAGGGGGGATCAAGGTGCACGGCGGGTGGGTCCACCCGACCTGCCGCGCGATGACGGTGAGCGCGTCACGGGGTTGCTCTTTACGATGCCTGCGGCCTGATCAGGCCTTGAGCCAGGCGTCCAGCTCGTCGGCGCCGCCAATGCGTTCGCCTTCGATATACACCTGCGGCGTGGTGCCGGCACCGGTTACCGCTGCCAGGGAGCTGTAGCTCAGGCCCCGGCTGCCCAGTTCGATTTCTTCAAAGGCGTAGCCGTTTTCTGCCAGAGCCTTCTTTGCGCGGCTGCAGTGTGGACAGCCCGGCTTGGTGAAAACGGTGACCCGCTTGGGAAGGGCCGCTTCACCATTGATGTAGTTGAGCATGGTGTCGGCATCGGAGACTTCGAACGGGTCGCCGGGCTTCTCCGGCTCAATGAACATACGGTCGATCACCCCGTCTTTCACCAGCATGGAATAGCGCCAGCTGCGCGGCCCAAAACCGAGATCCTGCTTGTCCACCAGCATGCCCATCTTGTCGGTGAACTCGCCGTTACCATCCGGAATAAAACGGATGTTGCCGGCAGACTGGTCACCGGCCCAGGCGTTCATCACAAAGCCGTCGTTCACGGACAGGCAAACAATGTCGTCCACACCATTGGCTTTCAGTACCGGCGCCAGCTCGTTGTAGCGCGGCAGGTGTGTGGAGGAGCAAGTCGGAGTGAACGCGCCCGGCAGGGCGAATACCACCACGGTTTTTCCCTTGAACAGGTCATCGGTGGTCACATCCCGCCACTCATTACCTTCACGGGTACGGAAGGTGACTTGGGGGACGGGCTGCCCTTCACGGTTGTCCAACATATTGGCTCTCCTTAAACATGGATAAGAGGGTGACTCGATGAGTCATACCCATATGATAGCCATCCACTTACCCATCTTTAAAACGTATTAACTCTATCTCAATGATTGCCATTGGCTATCAATCAAGATGAGCGGAAAGCATCCAGGCCGCTTTTTCGTGAATCTCGATCCGGTCGCTGGCTACTGTGGAGGAGCCTTCATCCTCGTGCTCGCCGGCAAGCTTCAGCACCCGGTTGGCCTGTTCAGCTACGGTGCGATGATCCTCGGTAAGTTCACGGATCATATCACTGGCAGACGGATCGCCCACCGCATCCTTCACCGTGGACAACTTGGCAAACTCCGCATAGCTACCCGGCGCCTTCCAGCCCAGCGCACGAATACGTTCGGCAATGGTGTCCACCGCCAGGGCCAGCTCGGTGTACTGTTGCTCGAACAGCAGATGCAGGCTGTGGAACATGGGACCGGTCACGTTCCAGTGGTACTTGTGGGTTTTCAGGTAAAGGGTGTAGCTCTCGGCCAGCAACTTGCTTAACTGCTCGGCAACCTGCTTGTTGTGTTCAATCATTGCGTGGCTCCTTGCTGTGCAAATGTGACGCGGGATTTTCCGCTCTGCTTTACAGACATGGCCTTGAGAACAGGAACTTCAACCCTGTTTCGCCATGGATCAGGATTATCGTAACGCCGCACCCGCGCTATCAACAGAAAATTGCTTTCATTACATCGATAGAAAACACTGATGTGCACATCTGTCCGAATTGGCGCTTTACAGGCGCCTTTGGCGCTCGGCATGATGCAGTCTCCTCCAGCCGCAAGAAGACCTCGTCAATGACCGCAACCCCGCAACCGGAAACGGATTACTCTATTCTGGAAGAATGGTTGAACGGCTTGACGCACGGCATCGGCGCCGCCCTGAGTGTCGCCGGCACGGTGATACTGATTGTTGCCGCCAGCCTGCAGGGCGACCCCTGGAAAGTGGTCAGTTTCAGTATTTTCGGTGCCAGCCTGATTCTGCTCTACAGCGCCAGCGCCCTGTACCACAGCCTGCGTAACCCGAAATGGCGGGCGGTGTTCAAGATGCTCGATCACTGCGCCATCTATGGGTTGATCGCCGGCACCTACACGCCCTTCCTGCTGGTGAATCTGCGCGGCCAGACCGGCTGGATCCTGTTTGCAGTGATCTGGACATTGGCGCTGATCGGCATCGGCTTGAAGGCCATGTACGGGCACCGTTTCAAACTGATGCGGGTGGGCATTTACCTGGCCATGGGCTGGTTGATCCTGTTCGCCTCCGGGGAACTGACCACTAAATTGAACGAGGTGGGCTTCTGGCTGATCCTGGCCGGCGGCATCACCTACACCGCCGGGGTGATTTTCTACCTGGCCGACCGCTTTATTCCCTTCAACCACGCTATCTGGCACCTGTTCGTGATGGGCGGCAGCATCTGTCATTTCTTCGCCGTCTATTACGGTGTGCTGCCGGTCTAGCCTCCGCAGCCGGGAATTCTGCACAGCAAACAGGTCAAGGCGCGCGGGTTGCGTTGGAGCTTTGCTTGCAAGGCGAAGCGTGGGGGGCGTCCATGATTTCGCTTTGCAAGCAAAGCTCCAACGGATAATCAAACGACGAGGTACTGGTTACGCGTCAGCCTATTGCATGCCCCAACCATTCATTATATATTTTATTTAAATATATTTTATGGAAGTATCATGCAAACTCTGGATATGGATGCCCTGCGCGATAACGCCACCGAAGCCAGCCAGCTGCTCAAGGCGCTGTCGCACCCGGACCGGCTACTGCTGCTCTGCCAGCTTACCGAGGGCGAGCGCAGCGTCAGCGAGCTGGAAGAGTTGGTTGGCGTTTACCAACCCTCCCTGTCCCAGCAGCTGGGCGTCCTGCGCCGGGAGGGGTTGGTGGCCAGTCGCCGGGACGGCAAACAGATGCACTATTCCATTGCTGACCCCAAGGCCCTGGCCGTGCTGGAAACTCTGTACACCCTTTTTTGTGGAGAGCCCCAATGACTATCGACTGGAATGCCTTTACCCCCTGGTCGGCCCTGGCCGGCGGCGCCCTGATCGGCCTGGCCGCCGCCCTCTTTATTCACGCCAACGGCCGCATTGCCGGCATCAGCGGCATCGTCGGCGGGCTGCTACGTCCCGTCCCCGGTGACCGCGCCTGGCGACTGGCCTTTGTACTGGGCATGGTTGCCGCTCCGCTGCTGTGGAGCCTGGCGGCCACCCTGCCCCCGCTGATCATCGCCGCCGACTGGCCGCTGCTGATTGTCGCCGGGCTGATTGTCGGCATCAGCACCCGCTACGGCGCCGGCTGCACCAGTGGCCATGGGGTCTGCGGAATATCACGGCTGTCTCCACGCTCACTGGCTGCCACCCTGGCCTTCATGGGCAGCGGCTTTGTCACCGTGTTTGTGGTTCGCCATTTGCTGGGAGGTGCGGTATGAACCGGTCGCAACTGAGCGCCTTTGTCGTCGGCCTGATTTTCGGCGCCGGGTTATTGTTGGCCGGCATGGCCAACCCGGCCAAGGTACTGGCCTTTCTCGATCTGGCCGGCCCCTGGGACCCGTCCCTGGCGCTGGTGATGGTAGGTGCTATCGCCGTAGCGTCGGCGGGCTTTGCCCTCACCCGGGGTCGCAGTCTGGCCTGGAGTGGTGACCCCATCCAGATTCCTGGCAATCGCAAACTGGACCGGCGGCTGGTCCTCGGTTCGTTGGGTTTCGGGGTTGGCTGGGGACTGGCGGGCTTCTGTCCTGGACCGGCGCTGGTCGCACTGGGCACCGGCAGCCTCAAGGCAGTGATATTCGTCGCCGCCATGATGGCGGGGATGGCGGCCTTTGAATGGCTGGAAAGGCGCAAGGGCTAAGGCTACGTAGGAGCGGCTCTCTCTGTGCCCTACGAGTATGAGCCGCGAAATTGCCTACGATGCCGTACTTGGTACGGTTCGCGGCTCATACCCGCAGGGCACAGAGAGCGCCGCTCCTACAAACACCGCTTCCTACAACAGCTTTTCAATATCCTTGCGGATCGCTTCCGGCTTGTCGGTGGGCGCATAGCGCTTGATGACCTTGCCATCGCGGTTGATCAGGAACTTGGTGAAGTTCCACTTGATCGCCTTGCTGCCCAGCACACCGGTGGCTTCGTTTTTCAGGTAGGCGTACAGCGGATGGGTGTTGTCACCGTTCACGTCGACCTTGTCGAACATGGTGAAACTGACCCCGTAATTCTTCTCGCAAAAAGCGCCGATCTCGTCCGCCGCGCCGGGCTCCTGCTTACCGAACTGGTTGCAGGGAAAGCCGAGAATCTCCAGGCCTTTTTCCTGCAGGTCGTCATACAGCGCTTCCAGGCCCTTGTACTGGGGCGTGAAGCCGCACTTGCTGGCCGTGTTCACAACCAGCAGCACCTTGCCTTTAAAGTCGGCCAGCGCCTTGTCTTCGCCACTCAGAGTAGTGGCGGTGTAATCGTAAATCCCCATTGTGTCTCCCATAACAAAACAAACGCCCAGCGGCGCGATGTCGTAACTTAGAGCCTGTTCGGAGTCTATACGCAACCGTGCCGGAGTGCATTTTGTCTCCAGGTGGTGCTTGCGACTGTACCGTGCAGCCATTCCCATCAGACCCCTGTCGCCGGTGCGCTGCGAGCCAGGGGGCATTGTCAGCGGCAACGCGGCGGCGTGTGGGATTCCAGAAAGCGCTTGCCGCGAGCCGCAATGCCCGGCGGCCTATTCCCGGTACAGGGCATCAACCAGGGCGTCAGCCACGGCCTGGCTCGATTGCGGGTTCTGCCCGGTGATCAGTCGCCCGTCCGCCACCGCATGACTGACAAACTTGTCTGCCAGATCCAGTTTGGCACCCAGCTCTTCCAGGCGCGTGGCGAGCAGGAAGGGCATCACCTCATCCAGACCCACTTCCCGCTCTTCTTCATTGGTAAAGCAGGTCAGTGTGCAGTTCTGAACCAGTGGGGTGCCATCTTCATTGCGCAGCCCCACCAGCGCCGCCGGACCATGGCAGACCGCGCCAAGCAAGCCGCCCTGAGCCCAGGTACGCTCCATCACCGCCGCCACCAGCGGGTGATCGGGCATATCGAACATGGCGCCGTGACCACCGGGCACAAAGACACCGGCAAAACCGTCTTCCCAGATCTCTTCCAGGGGTCGGGTGTCCTGCAGTGCAGCAATGGCCTCGGTCCATTGGGCCTTCTGCTCATCATCCGGCACGGAATTGGGGTCCACCGGAATCTTACCGCCCCGGGGGCTGGCCACTACCACCGGAATATTCTTCTCCCGGAACAGCAACCAGGGCACCGCGAACTCTTCCAGCCACAGGCCGGTCTGCTGCCCCTGGCCCATTTGCGCTGCGCTGGTGACCAGCATCAGCAGGGGTTTATCCAGATTCATTACGCCTCCTGTTCGTGTTCAACTGCGTTCCTGTTCTGTTCATCTCAGCACGGCCCGTGGCAACATGCTGTGATTGATTCTTCTCACGTTGGGTGCGACGGCGTTTTTCATCAAGCCCGCAGGCGGATTTTTTTGTATGGATTGGCACCAGTTACTCAATAAGGCCCGATTGGGCGGTCGCAGCGCCAAGGACGAAAGCGGCCGTACCGCCTTCCTGCGCGACCACGACAAGATCATCTTCTCCGGCGCTTTCCGGCGACTGGCACGCAAGACTCAGGTACATCCGCTGGCCACCAACGATCATGTCCATAACCGTCTGACCCACTCTCTGGAAGTGTCCTGTGTGGGGCGCACCCTGGGTATCCGCGTGGGGGAGCGACTGCAACAGCAGAACCGGCTGCCGGACACGGTCAGCGCCACCGACTTTGGTGATATCGTCCAGTCCGCCTGCTTGGCCCACGATATCGGCAACCCGCCGTTCGGGCACACCGGCGAGCGCGCCATCCGCGCCTGGTTCCAGGAACGGGGGCAGCGCTTTCTCGATATGCTGGCCCCGCAACAACAAAGCGATCTGACCTTTTTCGAAGGCAACGCCCAGGGCTTTCGCATTATCACCAAGAGCGAATACCACCAGTACGATGGCGGCATGCGTCTCACCTACGCCACCCTGGCCACCTTCCTGAAATACCCCTGGCTGTCCGCCGATGCCGGCGCCGCCAGCAGCAAGCCGGGCAAGTACAGCGCCTTTGTCTCGGAAACCGATGCGTTCCGCGAAGTGGCCGCAGCGACAGGCCTGCTGGAAATATCCCCCGGCCGCTTCTGCCGCCACCCGCTGGCCTATCTGATGGAGGCCGCTGATGACTTTTGCTACGCGATCATCGATCTGGAAGACGGCCTGGAGATGGATCTGCTGCACTGGGATGAGGTCTATGCCTTGCTGCAACCAGCCCTGCCGGACACGCCCGAAGTGCGTGACCTGATCCATTCCGACCTGCGTGACGGTCGCAAGGCTGCCTTGTTACGCGGCAAGATCATTGAGCGTTTTATCGAAGCCGGCGTGGAAGCTTTTGTCGCCAATCACGACAACCTTCTGGGCGGCAGAATGGAAGGGGATCTGATCAGCCATTGCGAACCGGCGGTGCGGGATGTAGTGGAAAACGCCAAGCAACTGGCACGCTCGAAAGTGTTCGAGCATCCACGGAAAATCGAATTGGAAATCGGCGCCTTCGAAGTGATGGGCGCGCTACTGGACGGCCTGATTGAGGCGGCGGTGTCCCATGCCTGTGATAGCGCCCGGAACTATCGTCATGAACGTATCATCGACCTGATCGGCCGACACAGTTTTCCGGAAAATCTGGCGACATTGCCGGAACAGGAAAGGATTTATCAGTGCATCATGCGGGCACTGGATTTTCTTGCCGGCATGACCGACAACTATGCCACCTATCTGGCAAAGCAGTTTTCGGGAATGGCGGAAACGCGGTATTGAAAAAACCGGGGCTGCGGATACAGCCCCGGTTTCCGAAAGTTACTGCTTGATCAAAAAGGCAATGTTGGTGAAGTCATAAATTGGCTCACCATCGGTTGTCACCGTATCTTTCTGACTCAAGATCAGCATCTTCGGTCCGGCCTTTTGCAGCACCACAGTATCGTCCGGGCCAAGCGTCAGGGTGACGGTGGAACCGTCATCGCTCCAGGTACCGTTGAGCGGCTCCGAACCTGTGTTGCCGAAATCCGGATCAAATGCATCTCGGCATCCCTCCACACCACAATCGCCATTCACGGTCGAAAACAGGGTAGACCGATTTTCATTGATCGTACCGGAAAAATCACCGTTCGCAGATAGCGTAAAGCTACCCGTGGAGCTGAAACTGGAAATTTCCGAGTAAGCTTCGGTCAGCCCCGTTCCACTGTTGGCCGCCAATTCAATTGCCAACTCGACAAAGGTATAGGAACCCTCAACACTGCCATCATCCACAGTCGATTCCAACGCATCGAGACGCTGGGAGTTGTCATTGATTGCGGCGATAAGCGCAGCGAAATTGCCATTCACTTCGCTGGCAACCGCCGGTGAATCAGCAGTAAAAACCGTTGTATCCGTACCCTCAACCACTTCTGATGCCATTACATTTGTGCTCATCAGTGCAGCGGTGAGGCCAGTCAGAATAAATTTTTTCATCTCTATTATCCTCTATAGATTTCGTACTTTAACCAACGGCCTCACTGCCAGTTGGCTTGATCCCAGTTGAATTGATCCCAGACAGCGGCTGCAGGGCCGGTTCCGTCTTCCACAAAACTGACACTGATATCACAATCAGCAACCATGGTGCCGGTGGTGTATGTCCCGCCATCCAGGCTGCCATCACAGCCAGTGATGACATTCACCACAAACCCTTGGTCTGGCGTAACCGTAAACGCCTCGGTGGTGCCGTGCTCCACGTTCTCCACCAGATTCGGGCCAATCATCCCGTTGCCATCACTCACCGTTGCGGTAATGGTGTAGGTCTTGATTGCAAAGGTAGCGATCACCTCGCAGGCGGCGGTCACCGGCCCGGTGGTAAACCCGTTGCCATCCTGGACACCGCCACAACCGGCAATGGAAACCAGCTCGTAGCCAGCGTCCGGGGTTACCGTAAACATCTGCGAGTCACCATGAGCGACGTCAGGGTTGGCCGGTGTAAAGCTGCCATGGTCGGCAAGCGTGGTTACCGTATAGGTGACCGGCTCGAACACCACCGAGACAGCACAGTCAGCCATCACCGGGGCCGTGGTGAAAGTGCTGCCTTCCAATGCCCCGCCACAACCGGTAGCACTGGCCACCTGCTGATTGGCAGAAGGAGTCACCGTGAGTACTGCACTGTTGCCGTAGTCCACCGTGGACAACAGCGGCGATACGGAGCCATCACCTGTGGCAGAGGCAGTGACCGTAAACTGTTGCAGGGTGAAGCTCGCCTCCACCAGACAGTCACTGGTTACCGGCCCGACCGTATAACCACTTTCGCCGGCAGCGACTTCGCAGCTGTCTCCCACCACTGTGTCGATGACATAACCCATCGCAGGCGTGACGGTGAGCAGGCCACTGTTTCCATGCGCCACTGTCAGTGCCTGCGGATCAACACTGCCGTCACCGGCAATCACTGCGGTGGACACCGCATACTGTTTCAGACTGAAGTCCGGCACGATGGAACAGGCCGCCGTTACCGGACCGGTGGTGTAGGTCGTACCGCTCAAAGAACCCTCACAGCCACTCACGCCATCAAGTTGATAGCCCTCATCCACAGTCACTTCGAACTGAGCCACCTCGCCGTGATCTACCTGTGCCGATACTGGAAGCAACGAGCCGCCGGTCACGGTTTCCACCGTCACCGGATACTGGTTAATGGCAAAACTGGCGGTCAGTGAGCAGGCTGCTGTCAGCGCCTCTGTGGTAAAGGTATTACCACTCAATGTGCCCGGACAGCCGGTGACTGATTCCAGGCTATAACCGGTATCCGCCGTCAACTGAAACTCCACAGCAGCGCCACCGAGCAGCGAGATCGACTGAGGCGACACGCTACCGTTGCCGCCGCTACTGGCCGTCACGGTAAAACTCGTTACCGTGCTGAAATCACCATCATCGGTCGTGCTGGTATATTGCTGGATGGCATTAACCAGATCCTCACCGTCAGTAGCCGGCAAGCTGCCGCCCTCGGCACCGATGGTCACCGGCCCACCATTTTTCTGGCCATCAACCACACCGTCGGAAGCGTCCTCCACCAACGCAACCACCGTTTCAAACGGGTCAGTACCTGGGCTGAGCGTATTGGCCTGGGTGGAAAGCCCACCCAATACCGCCGCGTATTGCTTGGCCAATGGGTCATCCGAGATGGCGCTGGGCACGGTAGTTAACGGATCGAACGAGGCTCCCAGCACATCATTCAACACATCCCGACCCGCCTGAACACCACTGCTCAGGTCGCTTCCCGGGTTGCCCGCCAAGTGCTCCCGGGCCGCCCGCACCAACAATTCACTAAGCGGCGTCACCGCTGCAGTGCTGGCGCCTTCCGGCAGCAACGAATTCAAGGCACCGGCCGATACGGTACTGCCCGTGGCTTCATCCGTGTAACTGCCACCGGAAGACTCGATCAGCAGCGGTCGCGGCACAGTATCCGGCACCTGTGCCGACCAGCTGCCATCAGCGCCTGTGGTTATCGGCCCGGCTACAGGCTCGCCATCTTTCTGGCCACTGGCATCCATGCGATACAGGTGCAAGGTTGCGCCAGCCACCGGCCCCTTGGTCACGGCCCCGTCTACAGCGGATCTGGCAACCGGCGACGGAGCCTGCCCGCCCCCGCTGCTTCCTCCGCCGCCACAGCCGGCAATAGCGATTGCCACTGCCAGGCTGGCGATTCTGAACGTTCCTTTCATGTGCGATTCTCCGATCACCCCGTTTGAGACTGTTCTTAAACTAACCAGCGATCTCGGAGGCCACATCCCCCATATTGGGTATGTCGCGCACTTTCTTCACAAATTCACCGGGATACCCCGATAACCGACAAGGCGTCTTTATCTTGTCTAAATCATGTCGCATACCCAATATGGGGGATGCGCGAACACGGCATCTTGTCCAATACTGTTACCGTATTAATCCGTGCGGGGAGAGGGCCAGGGGTTTTCTCACACGGAATTAACAAGCATTCATCTGACGGGGAAGTTGATGATTACCTTTATGGCGCCTTCTTTATCGGGGGCCAGGCCACTGCGTGCCTTTACCCATCTGATCCTGCCGATTTTCGGGCTTGGCCTGCTGACAGCCTGTGCCACAGGCCCCAAACAGCACGCGATCACCCCCCTCGACCCGTCTAAACAAGAGTATGTCGCCAGCCAACCAGCTGCTCTTCAGCCCGCATGGCGCAAGCTTTTCCAGGAAGGGCGCCGCAATGAAGTGCTGAATCTGATGGAAATTGGTGCCACTGCCTTCAAGCAGGGAGAGCTGGATACGGCCCGTCGCACCCTGGATGAGGCCATCGCCAATATCGAAAGTGTTTACGCCGACAATGACGCAGCCAGAAAGGCGCGCAGCTTGTGGTACGAGGAGGGCGAAAAGGAATTCAAGGGCGAGCCCTACGAGCGCTCCATGGTCTATTACTACCGGGGCCTGATCTACCTTATTGATGGCGACTACGGCAATGCCCGTGCCACCTTCCTCAACGGCCTGCTGCAGGATGCCTTTGCGGAAGAAGAACAGCACAGTGCAGATTTTGCCTCACTGGTCTACCTGGCGGGCTGGGCCGCCAGGCTGGATGGTAACGACAGCCTCGCCAGCGACCATTTTCAGGAATACCGTCAGTTTCACCCCGACGCCCCGCTCCCCTCAGACACAGACAACACCTTGGTTGTCGCCGAAACCGGAACCTCTCCCCGCAAGCTGGCTGACGGCGTCGGCCACTATGAGCTGGTTTACCGGCGCGGCAAAGGCTTCAGCGAAAATCGGGCCCGCCTGGCCAGCCAGGACCTGGACATAGATCTCTATCCGGCCGAAGACGTGTTCTTCCAGGCCTCGACCCGCGGTGGCCGGGGAGTGGATCGCATTATTGAGGGCAAGGTGCAGTTCAAACAAACCACCGGCAACGTGGGCGGCGCCATGACCAGCCTCAGCCAGGACAGCCTGATAACCGGGATTGCCGCCGGAGCGGGCGGGGGTATCTCTGCCGGCTTCAATGCCATCACTGCCATTGGCGTTGCCGCCCAGGGCGTGTCGGCACGCACAAAAACCCGCGCCGATACGCGTTACTGGAGCACCCTGCCGGACACACTACACCTGGGCAGTGCCCGGCTAAGCCCGGACACAGACAGCGCCAGCATCACCTTCACCAACAAGGCCGGTATCTCCCAGCCTCCAGGCAGCAAACCCGCCCGTATTTTCTTTGACCAGAAAGGCAATGGCGTCATTTTCGCCAGTGCCCGTTAACCCCACGTTATGGAGAACACCATGCAAGCGAAATTCGCCATTGCCGCCAGCCTGTTGGCTTGCTCCCTGCTTGCCGGTTGCCAGTCAAGCAGCAAGCTTGAACTGGAACAGCGTACGGCACCCACCACCTACAATAGCGTCACCTTTACCGATTACGATCTGAACCGTAACTTCAGTGGCGGCATTCCCGGCCCTGACAAGGTCTTCCGTATTACTACCGACAAGCATGGCATTCGCCGCACCCCGGCCAATACCTCCGAAGTCTTCGTCGTACTGCGCAACCACACCGACTATAACAGCATCCTCGAAGCCCGAACCCAGTTCTTCGATCAATCCGAAATCCCTACAGATGTGGCTCCCCGCTGGCAACGCGTGGTGGTTCCCGCCAACTCCACCAGTGTCTATCTGGAAAAATCCACCACCACCGCGAAACTGAAATACCGGGTGGAAGTGAGGCAGGCAAAATGAAAACGTCGACCCTTCTCGTACTACCCGTTACTTGGCTGCTCAGCAGCCAGAGTCTTGCTCAACAGGATCACCCTGCCACCGATATGATGGCACCGGCACAGGCCCCAATGAGCGAGGAAGCCTACGCGGAAAGCCTGCGTGATCAATCTCAGCGCCCGCCTGAACAGGATGTCATCAGCCGTTTTCGTCAGGCCTTTCCCGATCAGGGCAAACCGCGTATTGCGGTATTCTGGAATCGTGAATTCCCCAACCGCGTCAGCGACTGGTACAGCCATTATCGCGGCAGCCTGAATGCCAAGGGCGAGCTAAGCGTGACCGGCAAGAATGCCCGTGAAGAAAAAGGCCGCGCCACCCTGACAATGGAGCAGGAAAGTCGCGGCGGGCAGGGTACCAGCGATCGCAACGCCATCGCGCTGGGTTTGCAGGGCGGACTTATCAGCGCCTTCAAGCAAGGCGGCGCCACCGTGATTGATCAGGCCATGGCCCAGCGCATCACCGATAACGCTCTGGAAGACGGCACCTTCGAACGCGCCTCACCGGATCAGTTGCGCCTGCAGATGCGCGCCCTGTCCCAACAAGCGGATTACGTACTGGAACTGGTGGTAGGCAGCGAATTTGACCGCGATGGTCTGTACCAGGTGCGCGTATTGTCCGTGAAAGATGCCAGCGTGCTCGCGGTTTTCAACACCGATGGCAAACCGCCGGGCAGTGAAGACCAGCATGCCTGGGTGGTGTCTGACAGCGGCTTCGAAAAGCGCGATCGCCCACAGCCCATGAGCGCCACCGGCAAGGAAATTGCTTTGCATACCATGGCCCAGATGAGCCAGTAAGCACCTTATCTATCCACGAATTCCATGAGGGGAACACCATGAAAGCTTTCAAACCCATCGCCATCCTCGGTGCCGCTGTGCTGGTCAGCGCCTGTGCGCCGTCCCGGGTCGATAACGCCGCCGGGCAACCCACTGTCTACCAGGACGTGGGCAGCGCCGGACGCGTGCAAGGGGTTGGCATCGAATCCCAGGACGTGGTCGCCATGACCGACAAGATGATGCGTAGCTTGCTATCTAACCCTATGGTCTCCAATCGTGACACTCCTCCACGAGTTCTGATCGACATGGATGGTTTCAAAAACGAAAGCACCTCGGTGATCAATCTCAACATGCTGGCCAAGCGTCTGCAGATCGAGCTGACTCGCGCCGCCAATGGCCGCATGGTGTTCGTGAACCGTCAGAACCTGGCTGCCATCCAGAAAGAGCGTGAAATCAAACGCGAAGGGCTGGTAGACGGCGGCACCATCCGCAAGACCCAGGCTACTGCCGGTGTCGACTACCAGATGTTTGCCACCATCACCTCCCAGGATGCCATCGATCGTCAGAGCCAGATGCGCCAGCGCTACCACTACATTTCCTTCGAAATGGTGGACATGGAACTGGGCACATTGGTGTGGGGCGACGGCTTTGAAATGAGCAAGGCCACCCAGGATAACGTGCTTTACCGCTAACCCTTTTCCTGTCCGCGGGCGTCACGGGAACGACCGCCCGCCTGGACAGACATTATCCGGAGAGAATCATCATGGAACGTATTTTTACCTGCATCCGCTTGGGGGCGGTCGTGCTGGGTTCTGCACTACTCGCCGCCTGCGCCTCCAGTTATCAACAAGGTGGCACAAGCAGCCCCGCCGTGACCACCGTCAACGGCCCGGTTACATCGTCCACCGGTTCCGAGGCCTATCAAAAGCAGGTCTTCCAGGCCCGTGACAACAAAACCGCCGCCTGCCTGCAAACCGAAGTGTCATCCGGCAAGCTCATGTACCACTCCCTGGTGGTCCCTTCGGGAAGCTTCCAGGTCCTGGCAGAACACACTGTCGGTGCCTGGCGCTGTATTGATTATGGCAAAGGCGGTCAGCAGGTTTGGGCTACTCTCGACCCGAGCTCGACGGGAGCCCAGGGCGTATCGACAAGTGATGAACCTCTCGGTGATGGTCTGCTCGGGATCCGAATCCACCAGACTGAAGACAAGCACTTTCTGAAAGTGGAAAGCCTGGTGCCGTTGAGCGCAGCGGAGGAGAGCGGCCTGCTACAGAGCGGCGACTTAATCGTTGCCATCGGCGATGGCAAGAACGGAGAGATGACTCCCACTGCCGGCCAGACTCTGCACCAGTTGGTTGCGCAAATGCGTGGACAGCCAGGCACCTTCGCACGACTAAGCGTCATGTCTCCGGGCACTGCCGGCACCCGTGACGTAGTCTTGGAGCGCCGCGAGCAAACCAGCGAACAGCTGGCCGCCATCCAGCAACAGAAAATCGATGGCCTGGCCCTCAAGAACAACAGCGGCCAATTCCTCTCGCCATACACCAGCGACGGCGTCACCGCCGAATGGGTCAACAAGACCATCAACGTCTCCATGGGCAAGGCCACCGGGTCCGCAGTCGGTGGCGTTGCTGGCGCCTACGCGGCCAACAAGGTACTGGAAAATGTACCCTTCGGCGGCATGTTGGGCGGATTCCTGGGCTCCAAGGCTGGCAAGGCCGTGGGCGGCAACACCGCCCTGGAAGCGTCCGGCGGCTGGGACTTCATCCGCAGCAGCTCAGACATTTCCTTCAACTCCATGAGTGACATGGCGCAATGGCTGGCCACCACCCATAGCACCAAGAGCAACTTTGTGGACGTAATCAAGGCCGCCGACAAGATCTATCCGGGCCTGCAAACCGCCGTGGCCAATTCGGCCCGCTGATTCAGGAACCCACTATGTCAATTCGATCCGTTTACCCTCTCACCCTGGTCATGACCAGCATCCTCCTGGTTAGCGGCTGCATGTCCTATCGTTATGTGCCGACAGAGGGAGAAGTGCTTCCCGAGACAGGCAGCGTCTCATTGCCCGTTGCTTTTCAAGCGGCCCCTGCAACAGTGACCAGCAAAACTCAAATGGTCAAAAGCCCGGAATGGACAAAAATAACCTCTGCTATCGAAAACTCCATGGAGTCGCAGATACAAGGGCTATCCGCTGACGCATCACCCAGTCAGTCTGCCAACTTGGCTGTCAGCATGGAAAACTCCACGATCAAAATGAACTGGGGCCATTTCCTCATGTATATCGGTTCCCTGTTCACTCTACCCAGCAGCTCCGATATAGAGTTTGATAGCGAACTCTCAGTGGCAACCGGAGGCGAAACCCTTTTCACCTCCCAGGCCAATGGCAAGATTCGAAGCTATATATCGGTTTATTCTCCCTCTGCGCTTTTCGTTGGAAAAAAAGACCCGGCCATCGCCTCCGAGGACCTGTCCAACGATATGATGCGTCGCCACCTGAAAGCGCTGGAGAAATGGGTTACTGCTGAAAAGCATCAATACGATCAAGAGGTGGCCGGGAAAGACATCCTGGAACAGCGACAATGGTTGATCGACAATCCTCGCAGCCTGTTTGCCGGTGACATTCTCGGCAATCTGGCCAGCCACACTCCCCGTGGCAACGCGCTAGACTGGCATCGGGAAAACGTCGCGCTCTTTCCAGGCTACGCAGCAATGCTCCCAGAGGAAGACGCCCTGTGGTTTATCGGGCCTGAAGATCTGCGAGTCATTGACCTGGTAGATGCCATCAAAAAAGGGACCAGCCAGACAGTGCTAGCTGCCAGAACAGAGACACAAGGCCCCTACAAAAGCTTCGATGATGAAGAAACCCGACGCTTGCGCAGGATGGGCCTGTCCAGCGATCTGATTGCCTCCATGATTCGCAGCACCTCACGGACACCACCGCCCGCCATGGCCGCCACCAGAAACAGCCAATCGGACAATGTCACTGCGGCTTTGCTGATACCGGATAACAGCGGTGAGTATATGAACCCGTGGACCAGTGACGGTGTTCTCGCGGAATGGGTCGACAAGGCCATCAACGCGAATATGGGTAGTGCGATCGGTTCCACCGTGGGCGCTTATGCGGGGCAGAAAGCACTGGAAAATGTGCCTTTCATTGGCGGCATCCTCGGCTCAAAACTCGGCAAGGAAGTGGGGCGAACTACCGCCATCAATAGCTCCGGGGGCATGGATTACATCCGCACCACTTCAGACCTCTCATTCCGCAACCTGGATGACATGGCTCGTTATTTAAAAACACACTACGCCAATGAAAGCACTTACCAGGATGCTATCAAGGCAGCCGATGCCATCTATCCAGGGCTAATGAAATCGCTGGCTTCTGCACAATAACTCTCTTCGTTCGCTCTCCTTCGGATCAGGCTCACCCTGAGCCGAAAGAGAGCGAACCATTCCCAACACCGTAATCATTCCACGGTGTCTTTGCCTACCTAACCTTTTCCCCAAAATTTGATACAGTTCTCATAGAGGGAACAGGGGAATTCACATGGATGCCGAACGAAAGCAATGGGATGCCCTGATAGGACGCATCTACGAAACAGCTCTCTCGCCGGGTGACTGGGGCGAGCTGCTGGAGCCCATGATCGACTGGTGCCAGCAGGAGAACCAGGACCTGGAGTCCATGGAATCGCTACTGCAGCACCTGGATCGTGCCGTGCGCAGCAGCAACCACATGCATTCCCAGGAAGACCAGAACCATCTCCTCAACGACATGACCAACCGTCTACCCTGGCCCATGCTGATGCTGGATGACCAGCTACATGTGGTAAAACACAATTCGGCAGCAGATCGCATCATGGCCTCGGGCCCGCTACGCATGGCCGATGGCGGCGCGCTGATGCTCAGCGACCCCACTCTCAAACAGCAACTGCAACAGGTTGTTCGCCTGCAACGGGGCCGCGACAGCCAGCTGTTGCACTCGGAACAGGAAAAACTGGTGCTACTGTGCATGCCGGTATTCCGCTCGGATGCACCCGATGACGTGTCGCGAATTACTACCGTGGTCTGGGTTTTTGCCGACCGGAGCGTCGCTGCGCCATCAGTTCAGTCGCTGGCCAACCTGTTCGGCATCTCTCCCGCGGAAGCCCGCTTGCTACACCTGCTTTGCAAGGTGGGTAATCTTGGTCAGAGTGCCGAGTTGCTCTCCGTCAGCGTACACACTGCACGCACCCAGCTTAAATCGATCATGGGCAAGACCGGCATCAGTAGCCAAGTCGCTCTGGTCAGCCGGGCAATGAGCCATGCACTGCTGGCTACACCGTCCCTGCGCACCCATGACGGGCGCGAGGAGCGCTTCATGGTGCTGCCCGATAACCGGGTACTGAGCTGGTTCGAGTACGGCTGCCCGGAAGGCAAACCCCTGTTGGTGATGGAAAACCAGGCCGGGAATATGCCCTGCCACGAACCCCACCATGACTGGTATGTCTCCCAGGGATTACGGGTACTGGTGGTAGTGCGCCCCGGGTTCGGCATTTCCAGCCCCTGCCCGAACGGCAATTTCGTGGATTTCGCGGCAGACCTGCGCTATTTCTGCGAACGGCTGAACCTGCAAAGCCCCATTCTGGCCGGCTACTGTTTCGGCGGGCCCTACGCGCTGGCCGCTGCGGCCAGGTACCCGTCACTGTTCGAGCGGGTCGGAGTCATTGGCAGCATCGTGCCCTGGCAATACATGCAGGCCGGGCAACTAGACCCAATGCATAACCGTCTGCTGAAAATGGTCGACCGCGATCCACGACTCTTCATCGCTCTGGGCAAGCTTGCCCTGCGCGGTGTGAACCGCTCACCAGAAAAGTTTTTCTCCTTTTTTTCCCGCGTGCTGGATGACAAGGATGCCAGTCTGATCAACGATCCGACCGTGCAGGCAATCACCCTGCCGCAATTACGGCAACGCTGGTTTCAGGGCGCAAGAGTGATCATTGATGATTATCTGCGAGTATTGCGTCCATGGGGATTCGAGCTGGCGGACATCGCGATTCCCTCCCTGGTCTGGCACGGCGCCCTGGACCGTAGCGTGCAGCTGGAACCAGCGCGGTTGATGGCCCAGGCCATCCCCGGCGCCCGCTTTCATGTCCTGGAAGACCAGGGTCGCTACCCGGTGATTGAATGCTGGCGAGAGTTTATTGAGGCACTGGCTGGTTCGATACCACAAGCCATCACGCAACAGGCCTGAGTGCAGCCGATCCCACCACTGCCTTACTCAGCCACAAAGTTGGCCAGAATCTGCGGCCAGCGGGAATAGATAAAAAAATGCCCGCCGTCCGGCAGCAGCGTCAGCTCGCTGTTGGTCAACCAGCGGTCAAGCTGTATGGCCTGATCAGCAGGCACCTGCCCATCCTGTTCGCCATGCCAGAGATAAACCGGCAACGCCAGTGATGACGGTTCCGGTAGCGGCGTTCGAGCCACCGCCTGCAAATCCTGAACGAACCCCATGGAGCCCTGTCGACACGACTCTCTCAGCGCCAGTAAATAACGCTCCTGGTGATCCGGTTCGGCAAGCAGTTTGCGATCCACCGACGAGCCCAAATGGCGGCGAGGGTTTTTCAGAATCGTGCGCGCCATATGGTCCAGCACGGTCTCCGCCAGCCCCGGCGCCTTGTCTGCAAGGGCAACCGCCAGACGCATCATGCCTTTCAACGGTTTACCCGCCTCCTTGCCCGGTGGCGCCAGGCTGGAAACCAGCCCCAGACGGCTGACTCGATCTCCTAACCGGGCTGCACAGTGCAGGGCCAAGAAGCCACCCAGCGAGTAACCAAGCAGATGGAATTGCGGTAGCTCCAGATGATCGGCCAGGCACCGCATGTCCTCGGCCAGGTCATCCACAGTCCGTTCGTCAAGTGCCTCCGAATCACCATAACCAGGGCGCTCTGGGATGATTAACCGGATGTGCATGTCCCGCAACACACTGTCGCCGCCCGGCACCTCAAGACGGGAACCGCGCACACTGTGACAGAACATCACTGCAACACCCTGCGGATCGCCGTACTCCGCAAAACACAGCCTCTGCCCGTGGGCGCCCTTGCAATAACGTAACCCCGTCGATTCGCCGATGTCATCAGCCACTTTCGCGGTGACAGATTCTCTACCCCGGAGAGGAGCCAGGCCGGATAGCACCAACGACACCAACTCTGCCTGCCGGGCCGTTTCCGTTTTTCGAAAAACGGATTTCAACTGGGTACGTACCGTCAGCTCCGAGACCTGACGGCGCTGGGCAATACTGCGCAGATCATAACCATGAATCAGATCACGGGTCAGCTCTGCCTCCGCAGCGGACAACCGATAAAGGTCGGTCAGTGTTTGCTCGTCGATCAAGGACTGGAAGTCCGGATTGGATAAAAACAGAGTCACGGCGGGGGGATCATTGTCGTCTCTGTCTTTTACCAGATCCGCAGGGCATACCAGCAAAGAAACGGAGCGGGGATTCCCCGGTGACAGCATCAAGGCGTGGCTGCTGCCGTCCTCGAGAGATCGCTCTATATAATGATGGAGCAGTTTATGCTGCTCACGATTATTGATCTTGAAATGGCCATCATGGTTGGCCAGCATTTCATGCTCTGCCAGGGTTCGATCGGCCTGCTGGTTGAGCATGATGATGTTCAACTCATCATCGAGCAATGCCACTCCCATCGGCAGCATTTCCAGTGTCCGATCCAGCAAATTCTGTGATACCGCCTGAGACTCGAACCGGTCTGCCATGTCCAGCGCCTGGCTGATATGAGGCAGCAATTGATCCAGCAACTCTCGCCTGGCGGCCGGATTCCTGTAGATAGCATCGTCGTCAAAAGGGTTGGCGGTTTCCTGCAGTGCCGCCACCAACGCCGGCCAACGATTTTTATCCTGAGCGGCCTGATACAACAGCAAGGCCAGATCCGATGTGGAAAACCCCGTCATTCCCCTCCTCCTGCCACCCCGACATTCACAATCAACTGCACCATGACAGAAGACCCGGCGAGATGTCACCGCTTGAATGAAACCGACCAGGCAGCCATAGCAGCACCGCCAGTCAACGACAAACAGTGTATCCCGGCTACCGTGATGAAGCGGTCAGCTCAGCACCCGCTCTGTTGGCGCGCAACGCTGGTATTGATCTGCTCACGCAGCAATTCCTTGAAGTCCTCGAACTGATAGGAGAAACGCCAGTTCTCCTGATCCAGTTCATCCAGTCCATACCACCCGATCGCCTTCACTTCCAGGCGCCCGGCAGTGGGCACATCCAGCTTTTCCGGTGAGCACGCCAGCTTGCAGTCGTAGAGATGGAAGCCGTTTTTCATCACTCTGAGACGCCGACCCACGGTCACATCCAGCCCGGTTTCCTCATAGGTCTCCCGGTGCGCCGTACACTGGGCCAGCTCATCCGCTTCACGGGTACCGCCAGGCACCCCCAATTTGCCGCCCCAGCGATGGGTAATCAGCAATACCTTATCGTCATGCAGAATCAGGCAGCCCGCATTGGCACGGCGGTCGTCTTCCTGACCGGACACCCGCGGGCAATCGGCAAGGAGCACGCCGGGTAGCAGCACGCAAAGCAGACAGAGCATTGGCTTCATGTTTTCCCCCATGGGCCGGTAATGGGACTCAATAGTGAACAGTGGCGCGGACAACGCTTCCTGGCCCCCAACGCAAGAGGCCGCGACCCATAATCTGGCGCGGCCTCAAAGGCTGGAGTAACCCATAAGCTTAATCGCGAACTATTAACTGTTCACTATTAACTGATAAGCGGTAAACGGTGCTCCCGCGTCGCCGCAACCACCTCGTCCGGAATCAGAATTTCCGTAGCCAGAGGCAGATGATCGGAGAGCAGGCAGTCTTCCAGCACGCGGGTGTGACGACATTGCAGCGCCGGGGAAAGGAGGATGTGGTCGATATGTCGATCCGGGGCCCAGCTCGGATAGGTGTTGAGGTTGTCTGCCTCTACGGTTCGCAGCCCCAGGCTTGCCAATGGCGACGCCTCCAGGTGCTCCAGGCGGCAATTGAAGTCACCCATCACCACCACATACTTATAGTCTTCAAGCAGCCTGGTCAGGTAGGCAAGCTGGGTATTACGTACCTTCTCACCCAGGGCGAGATGGGCCACCACGACCACCAGAGGCTGTATCGGGTGACCATACTTGATCAGAATGGCACCGCGACCGGGCAGCCCGGGTAGCCGGTGATCCTTGACCTCAAAGGGCTGGTGACGGCTGAGAAAGCCATTACTGAACTGGCCCAGGCGGCCAAGATTACGGTTGAGTTGTTGGTGCCAGAAGGAAAAGTCGCCCAACGATGCCAGGTGCATCAGCTGATTCATGTTGCGTGAGCGCAGGCTGCCACCATCCACCTCCTGCAGACCCACCACATCGAAGTGGCTGAGCACCTCGGCAATCTGTTCAATGGTTTCTACGCTACGCGGGTGCGCGACCAGATGCTTCCAGCTGCCGGTGATGTAATCGCCAAACTTCTGGCTGCCAATACCGGCCTGGATATTGAAACTGAGCAGCTTGATGCTCGTGTCGGGAAGGAGGATTTCACGGGTTTGACGGGTGCGCCGCACCCCTTGCCGAGCGAAGGAGAAGCCCGCAGGGCGGGCTTTCCAGTCTCGATAGGCGGTTCGGGCACGATCCAGCAGCATAGGGGTCTACATCAACCGCCAGTCTTTTCCTTGTTGGCCAGATACTCGATGACCTCGAACAGCTCGTCGGCGGTCTTCAGGTTCTCGCGCAACACCAGGTACTTTCCGTTCACGACAAAGTTGGGCACGCCCGGAATCTTGTATTCCTTGGTCAGCGCCTCTGCCTGACGAACCTTGGTGGACACACCGAAGGAGCTGTACAGGCGGTTGAACTTGTCCGGCTCCACGCCGTATTTGCGGAAGAAGTTGGCCAGCGCCGGCTCATTGAAAAGCGGCTCACGGTGCTTGTGAATGGCATCAAACAGGGGAGCATGGATTTCCTCTGTCAGGCCCAGGGTTTCTTCCACATAGTAGGCGCGGGCCAGCGGCTCGGCGTTACGCAGGAACAGCACCGGCGTGCGTACGTAATCGATGAAGTCCGGCTTGGATTCCAGCCATGTATCTACCGCAGGCTCAAGAGAATAACAATGGGGGCAGGCATAGGAGAAGAACTCCCGCACTTCCACCTTGCTGGGGTCACTCACATTGCCGGGCACATCCAGAATCTTGTAATGGGTATCCACAGCAAAACGGGCGTGTTCTTCGGCCGCAACCGCAGCGGTTGCCAGGCCCAGACTCATCAGCAAAGCCGTCATAAAGCGAAGCATTGGTTCCTCTCCTTATTGTTGGTCTCCGCACGGTAGGACCGCCGGAATCATTATTTTCTCCCGCGGCCAGGCAAAAAAACCGTCAGCGCAGGGAGGGCCCATTTATCTTTTCATGATAACAACGAAAAAGGCAGCCCGCAGGCTGCCTTTTCTACAAACCGTAACCAATCAGCGCTATTTGGACAAACCCGAGATATAGCTGGCTACCGCCTTGATCTGGGAGTCGCTCATCTTGGCAGCAACAGTCTGCATCATGCTGGCAGGATCATTGGTACGCTTGATCACGTTATCACCCAGGTCATTACGGCCAGCGGCACGGAAAGCCTTCAACTGCTCTTCCACATACTGGGCGTTCTGGCCAGCCAGGTGCGGGTATTTGGCGCCATCGACACCCTGGCCCGCCGGGCCGTGGCAACCGGAGCAGGACGGCAGGCCGTTGGCCATATCACCGCCGCGGTACAGCTTGGCGCCTTGCTCGACCCACTCCGGGTCGGCTTGACCGGCTTCGGCTTCCTGGGAAGCGTAATAGGCACCGAGATCTGCCATATCCTGCTCGCTCAGGTTGGCGGCCTGACCAGCCATAATGGCATTCTCACGTTCACCGGACTTGTAATCCTGAAGCTGCTTGACCAGGTAGGCTTCACCCTGACCCGCCAGCTTCGGGTAGTTACCAGCAATCGGCTTGCTACCGCCGGGGCCGTGACAAGCAGCACAGGTAGCGGCTTTTGCTTCACCGGCTTCAGCATCACCTGCAGCCAGAGTCGGGTTGGCTACTACGGCAGCCGCCATCAGCACGAACAGTTTGAAAAACTTCATGGCCTATCCTTTCGTACAGCGTCTTATTTGCTTTTGGACATGTACTCAATCAGAGCACGGTATTCGTCGTCGCTACAATCGTTACACATGCCTTTAGGCGGCATGGCGTTGTACCCTTCCTTCACGTGCTTCACCAGGGTATCCATCCCTTTGCCCAACAACGGCTTCCAGGCGGCTTCATCGTGAGCCTTGGGGGCACCGGCGGCGCCGGAAGTATGGCAGAAGGTGCAGCTACTGTTATAGCGCTCTTCCACGGTGGCGGCGCTGGCCGCTCCTGCCATCATGATCAATGCAATACCTGCTACCAAACCCTTCATATCCTACCTCTGCTATGCTGGCGTCAACCGCTGGCGAAGTGTGGATTTGCCTTTCCCGCCAAACCCTTGTAGAACGTCGACCGCCCTGGCAACCGCCAGGAGGGTCAGGCGGACGGGATTATATACCAGTCTGGCACGCGCCGTCATATTCCATGTGAAGGGTAAGGTTATGCCACAACATCCAGCAGAGATCCTGCTCCATCAGGCCAGTTTCCTGCAAAGTGCCCAGCGCCTGGACCAGTGCCCGCCTGATGAGGGCCGGGAGGTGGCCTTTGCCGGCCGCTCCAACGCCGGCAAATCCAGCGCCATCAACCGTTTGACCGGCCAGAGATCCCTGGCGCGGACGTCCAAAACCCCGGGGCGCACCCAGCTGATCAACTTCTTTTCCCTGGACGACGAGCGGCGGCTGGTGGACCTGCCCGGCTACGGCTACGCCAAAGTTGCCAAAAGCAAACGCAACGAATGGCAGGAGCACCTGGACCACTATCTGACCGAACGCCAGGTGCTGGTGGGACTGGTATTGATGATGGACATCCGCCATCCGCTCAAGGATTTCGATCTGATGATGCTGGAATGGGCCGCCCAGGCCAACATGCCCATCCATATCCTGATGACCAAGGCCGACAAACTGAAGTTCGGTGCCGCCAAATCCACCCTGCTGAAGGTGCAAAGTCAGCTAAAGGGACACCCCGCCCCCTTGTCACTGCAGTTATTTTCCGCCACCAACGGTACCGGCTGCGACGACGCCTGGGAGAAACTGGGGGAATGGCTGCAGATAGCAGGGCCTGATCGGAGCGAGTGACAAGTCGCGAGTTTCGAAGGCCAAAACCGGTTTCGAAACCTGCCTCTGTGGCAGCCGGCCTACTGACGCCCTGGGCTTCTGAAAAATGCCCAATGGCTTGCAGGCAAGCGGTGTTCACGAAGTATTGAGGATTCTGAAAGGTTTTCGCAACTCGGTACTCGTACCTCGCCACCTTCTTCCAGACAAAAAAATCCCCGGCAGCAATTCTTGGGGGAAGGGAACGACTTGCTGCCGGGGAGGCTTGCCACCCCGGTCTCTTTGGGGGAAGAGGGCCGGGGCAAAATACGACGGACCGGTGAGGGTACTGGGGGATCGGGGGTTCCAGCCCGTCGCACTTATAGAGACTGCCGTTTTCTGGAAAAAGTTCCAGCCCTTCATCCCCTTTTTTTGCCCGACTGTCGATGTGCGTCACAAAACTGGCGCTAAAGGGCACTCCAGTCCCACCACGGTGAGCCACCACCACCCGGATGAACGCTGAAAAAATGTCCTATCCCACTGATCAAGAAGCAGTAATAACCACACGGGAAAATCTGGCACAACGATTGCTTGATACTGGATGAGAGCCAGCAAGCTGAGATAAAAACGCGAAGATTTTGCAGTTTGCCGAGGCCTGCCAGCACAAACAGCAGGCAAAAAAAATCCCTGGCAGCAATCTTGGGGGAAGGGAACGACTGTGCTGCC
>OJEM01000025.1_pt1 | contig 41760 bp, 29 predicted proteins | sample 1593651 | NCBI WGS metagenome assembly OJEM01 (sample SAMN05416819, study PRJEB24817) | seawater metagenome | isolation source: Sea water | place: Canada:Atlantic | collected 2013-07
CACTATCCTCTTCGTCGGCAGCGTCAGATGTGTATAAGAGACAGTAATATGCTTGACGTTTTTAAATATTGAATCGAAATCTCTAGCCCTGAGAGTATGAATTGGAATAAGTGCTCTTGGCGCGACGGATGTGCACAAAGTAAGTAGGTCAGCTTTGTAGGCGTGTCCACTGGTATGAATATACATCCACTGCGAGCCAACCAGGTTTTCAATTTTCGAAAATGCCAGCTGGCGATCCATGTATCCCTTCCACATTGAATAAACCAGGTTAGGTTTTACCCCTTGGTCCATAAAGCCAGCACAGAGCCTGGATGTAACAGAATTAGAAACCCTGAATATGTACTTTGAGGAAGTGAAGTCAACCTTCGATTTATTAATATGCCTCGGAGCATAGCGTTCCAGAACCTCTGGGCCAAGATGTTGCAATATGCTATCTCGCTGATTCTTTGGGTAATAAACGCGCAGGGCGTCTCCCTTATGAGGAGGCAGGCCCGGAGAAAAGGCCTTTAACTGTTCAAGCAAATACATTTGATACAAGTCGATGACAAGCTCCCGGCCTGTACGCTTCGCAGCCCTGTACAAACTAACAATCCGGTCAATATTGCTCCCCGATCCTGCTACAAAGACCGGGGCATCAGAGTGGTGTATCTGCTCGACCAATGCTTGCTCTACAGAGGCTTCGTCCCTGAAAGTCGAGGGGTGACCATCGTCAAGGGTGGTGCCCTCCATCAGCATCACATCCGGATTTTTTACAGATCGCATCACTCTGTCATTAACGCCTGCCTTTCTGCCATGCCCGCGAAAGTCACCCGTATAAAAAACAGACTTCCCATCAACCTCAACCAGGATACTGCAGGCACCAAAGGCTGAATGGTCCATAAGAAACGCAGTTACCTTGAATGGCCCTATTTCAAATGACTTCCCGGGGCTATAAAGCGAGCAGTCGTTGAGGCGATCCACATGCATGGACTTATCATAAAAAATGTTGCCAACATTCATCAGCGCTTTCGATGCGTTGCTGATATATACCGGAATGTCATTTGGGATATAGTCGATAAGACCATAGTGATCCGGATGGGCATGACTGATTACGAAGGCAAGTGGTTTGTTATTTTCATTGACGATATCGAGCAGGATTTGATTCTCAATACTCGGCTTGTCTGTTGCGCCAGGCTCCAAATCATGACCGCCGGAAGCCATCAGCGGCATACCGTAATCCAGAATGATCGAGTCCGCGCCATGAGAAATCCGAATGCAGCTCCCGCCAATGGTATCCGCCCCTCGGTGCACTGTGACGCTGCTTCTAATATCGTTCATTCGCTCTCCCTGTTATTTCCCTGTCCGTCACTGATACATGAACGGAACATCTCGTATGACTTGTTCTATTTGACCCCCCGAGAAGTTTAGGAAAATTGAACCAATGGCGACGAGTGGTGCTTTTGGGGCGACGAACGGCGCGGTTAGACCGAGAAATTGTCAACGCGAGGTTCAGGGTGGTTTTTGTCAAACCAGATTGCGACAAGGTTGATTTCAATATTATTTCCCATATTCCTGTCCTCAATGGCGCCAGCCAAGAAGATTTCTTGGTAATCCAGGCTCTGGCTGGACAGCATTTGGTGCACCGCGTTCAGGGTGTTGACCGTAATGTTGCTACTTCGGGTTATGGGCATCAGAAAATGTGGCTGGCGCCTCTCGTTCCTGGCAATCGATCTCATTGAATAAACAGCATTCTTGGCGGCTATTTCCTCAGAGAGAGAAGACTGTCCAAATACTGAAACGCCAAAGCCCGGACGGTTAATGGCATTCTGCAACTCACAATAATCAAAGCTGAACCAGCAGTTCGTGTCGGTAGTGAGTTGTGCAATATTGGCGATGGATTGAGAGATTTGCTTTGATCTCCCGATTGCGAGGTGCTGACTTGAAGCAATGATTTGGTCATTACTGTTAATGCTGAATCTAACGTCGGGCTTGGAAATGAGATGAATTGATTTCTCCAGAGCAGATTCATGGTTCCCGTTGCTATATAGGAAGCTGGTTCTGGTTTCGGACAGTAATTCAAGGCGATGAATCACTGGCGACAGGCAATGGGTGTGTAAGTGTATTGAGAATCCAGAGTTTTCTGTAAGGATATCGTGGGCCATAGCTATTACTCCGGCAGTGCGGATGAATCACTGAATTAGCCCCGCCCGCAGTGGGCGGGGCGAATATGATTATTGATTCCGCGTATTGCTCTCAATCCGTACCAGAAGCAGAATCACCGTTGCAAACACGAAGATCGCGAAAGCGCTGCCGGCGATGATCAAGGTGGCAATAGATCCCGCCTTGGCTTGGGCCTGTTCCATCTTCTCCTGCTCAATGCGGGCCAATTCGCTCTGGTAACGTGACATGTACTCCCAGGCAAACCATCCCAAGTACTTTTCCCAGTTGACATGGGTGGTGTCGGCGTTTTCGAGGCCAGGGATATTGGTGACCAGCAGAGATGGATCTTCACTTTCAGCAGGCTCGACCAATTCATGCTCAAAGGTGTCAATCAGGCTATCCAGGAAACGCACGTAATCCTGGTGTGACAGGCGGTCTGTCTGCGAACGCAGCCAGTTGCCGAGCCCTTCCTTGTTGGCGCCTGGTTGGCTTGTCAGGCGGCCATACTTATTGATCAGCACTGTCAGATTGTTGATCCGTTCCTGGATCTCACTTTTTTGCTCCTCGTAGTCTTCCGGAGCAAGGTCACCAACTGGCAGTGATTCCTCAGTCTCTGATTCGGGATTCAGGGATTCCCGGTAATCATCCATGCTAATTTCGGGTTGGCTAATGTTCTCATCAACTCCGGTCAGCCAGGCACTACCGCTGGCAATCGTCGCAAAGATGGCGACAGCCAGAGCTATCGCGGCAAGGATGTAGCTTGCCACCCCCACAATGCGGAAAAACTTGTTCCCCATAATGCTCACTCCTGTTTATTCATTTGATGCCCGGGTTCCTGCCGGGTATATGCATTATCTTGATGGGGGCGTCAGTTTCTGTCGTAATGAGCGGCAGAATAAAAACAGACAGAGGGAAGTAGTCATGGCAGCAGGCGCCAGTATTGATAATAAAACCTATCGGATCATTGCCTTGTTGCAGGCCTTGCCAAGGTCCCCGCAAAGGGTCACCAGTAATGAACTTCACCAGCGGTTGGTCAGTGAGGGGCATGATATTACGCGACGCTCGGTGGAGCGTTACCTCAAGGAGCTGTCTGAGTCCCAGACCTTTGGCGCCCTGATTCAGTGTGATGACACGGCGACACCCTATGGCTGGTCAGTCGCGCAGAGACAGAACCTATCCATCCCGGGGATGGATGCGCAGATGGCCGCCACCTGGGATCTGGTGGCGCGCTACCTGACGCCACTTATGGCCAAGGACGTGCTGGACAAGCTGGAGCCAGTATTCAACGAGGCAAGGAAATGGTTTGAGCGCCATCGCCCCATGGGCAAGCGCTATTGGTCGGACAAGGTGGCGTATGTCCCCCGAGGTTTTCATTTGGAGCCGGCCCGAGTGTCAGCAGGCATTGCGGATCAAGTCTATGACGCCCTGTACCGTAATCGGCAGATGAATATCTGGTACAAGGATAAGGATGAGCCTCATTTGGTGCATCCCTATGCCCTGGTGGACCGAGGCGCCGTGCGCTACCTGGTGGTACGCTTCTGGAACTACAAGGATTACCGTCACCTTGCGCTGCACCGGTTACGCAAAGTGCATGTTCTCGATGATGAGGTTGAAGGCGCCTCGACATTCGATCTGGATGCCTACCTACAGGAAGGGAATATGAATCTTCCCTATGGGGATAGCATCAATCTGGTGATGCGACTCTATGGGCGGGCTGCCGATCACCTCTACGAAACCCCGGTCAATGAAACCCAGACCCTGAATGAAATCGAGCCTGATGTAACTGAGCTGCGTGTGCAGGTACAGAATACCGAAGAGCTGAGGTGGTGGGTTTTGGGGTTAGGAGCCAATGTTGAAGTGGTCAAACCGATTAAATTGCGTAATCAGATAAAATTAGAGCTGGGAAGAGGGTTTGAGAGGTATGCCTGATATGAAATATAGAGAAGAAATCGAAAATTCGATTAGAATCGTTTTTAGCCGCCTGTTTGAAGATAAAAATAAGATGGACTTTGTGCTTTCACAGGGAGGGTTTGAAAAGTACTTCCAGTTCGAGGTTGCAGCTGAACTAAGTTTGTCCGGCTCCTTTGTTCACGTTGAAGGTAAGCATAGATCGGATGTTCTTTTCTATGATTTGGACGCGCCAAGTGCAGTTATTGAAATGGGAGCGGGATTTCAATCTCAGCCAAATCATACAAAGAAGCCTTTAAATGACTATAAATCTTTCGAGGGATTGAAAGACAGCTGTTCAGATTTCAGCAATGCAAAATTCTATTCATTAATGATGCTTGCAGAGAAAATAAAAGGCAGAGAACTTCCCAAGGGATGTAAGCAATCGGGTCATCTCAGCAAAAACGCTAAAGATCACATCAAAGAATGGGAGGCATCAGACTTTGAAGTGTTGCTCTCGGAGAGCTATGACGGGGAACGACTTTCCTTGTCGGTGACACTGCTTTCTAAATAATACGACAGAAAATGTCGTTTCTGCAGCTATCCTCCTACCAAGGAGGATAGCCATGCTACTGATAATTGGTTCGAACGCCCAGCAAGCCACAGAAAAAGCCGCTTTCCTTTTCCGCAGGGCCTTCAAGGTCGAAGACCCGGTGTATCTGGGAGAGGGCGCAATGGAGTTTGCCCAGCTAAACCTGGACCCACTTGACGGAAATGCACAGCGAGAGCCAGGATTGCCCCGGTCTGGCCCCTTTCTGCCCCGCATAATCGAGAATATCCGGCAGTCCTGTTTGCCCTGGCGATACCACCCCAACCGAACCCGTGTGATCTGCGATGCCTCCAAAGAGTCGCGGCTGGTGCTGGAGGCCCTGATGAGCTTTCCTTGGCTCTTGCCTCCTGATTCTTTCATTTGTGTACTCAGGCCGCCTCCTGTGGCAGCAAAAAAAGCGACCAAGCAGCATGAAGAACTGCTTGGCTTTATCAAGGATTCACTTCTGCGGAGGGTGTGGCAGTCACCTGATTACCATGGTCTGGAGGATCAGCACAAACCTACAGTTGAGGCATTCTGGCTATCGCATGTGATTCTCAATGATGTCACTGTTCAGCCGGATAACGAGGTAATTCAAACAGAGCCGCCATTGGTGGTATTTGCCTGCAATGAACGCGTCCGAAAGCGCCTTGGCAAGAACATGCCATCCGTGAGTTATGACTCAATTACCTATAATCCCGCCAGGGGTATGGATCTTTGTGGTCAGGTCTGGTCATGCAAAAAAGGACGGCATGTTCTGCTTGTTTGGGACCTGGATGAGTATCACAGCCTGGATGTTGGCAACCAGTTACGCGCCATTAGTGAATATTCGCGCTCGACAGTCTGGAGCATCATTGGCCTGGCAAGCCCTGGCATGGGGGCGGAGAAGCAGGCTGCGTCGTTAATGGGGCTCGCTAAATACCCTTTCGAAATGATGGCGTCACCAGAGCTGATTACTGGCGAGGAGAGCGGATACTACCAGCAAACCCTCGATGTGAAATACTCCAGAATGCGCAAGGCAGTGTGGCGATGGCTCAAGGAGTGGGAGGTTCATCACCGGATTTTTCCAGTGTCATCAGAGTGATGAGAGTATCAAGATGCTCGACCAAGAGGGCGTCACGACATTGCCTGAAATAACGCTCTTGCCCTCTGGTCACCAGTGCTGGCGCGGGGTAGGCGATGAATGTCGGGGGCTTCCGGCGCTTTGTCAGTGTGCTCAGTACCTCCATGCTTTTGCCAAACTCCACTTCCCGTTCAAACCGGAAGGGTAGAAGCAGTGTGGTATTGATGGTTGCCCCCATTACATCCAGCACATTATGACAGTGCTCACCAAGATGAACCGCCTCAACAGCAGCAATATCGATAATCAGACAGACCGTACTCACCGATCCCGAACCTTTAATGCCTGTCGCGCTTTCAAGTCTGGCAGAAAGATCTCGGGGGTTGGTGACCGTGATTGTGGTTAATCCAGGAATTGCTGGCGAAAGATCAGCATGAGTGACCATGTATGACGCAGTTCCGCTAAGGTCGGTCATGCTCAGTGGGCTTAGCAGATCATTGCCAAGAAAAATGAAAACCGGGCATGAAGAGAGGGCATCGGGCGGCGTATCCCTGACGGCTATTTGCATTCCTGTATCCTTAAGGCTTTCTGTGCAGTTATTGAATCATGATGATTGCAATGCATGGTTTCTGTTGTTGATCATCTCTGCGAAAGCAAGAGTAAGCGCGGTAAATGGGTGCCCGGATAGAGACAGGAGTTCATCAATACTGCCTCTGATGGATAAAAGAGTGTTATCCAATAGCCGATCCTGAAACGGGAAGATCGAAGGCCATTGATAGAGCAGATTCCGGAGGAAAGACAGCATGTTTGCCGCCAGGTTTTTTTCAATATCTAGCTGAGCATCGTCAACAACCACCCAGGGATTTCGCATCTCAATGGCAAGGAGATAAAGCGGACTGCTTTGCTTGTGCTCTGGCATATCTTCCTCTTCATGCCTGATAGCGGCAATCTCATCCAGCGGCCTGAAGTCATGAGTGGTTGACCAGCGTGAAACGTCAATAAACCGTTCGCTATGGATGAGTACCGTCTCTCTCAGGGCATCCATATCCATGCAGAACTCAAAGGGCGGATAGTCTGTCTGCCACGGTGGGGTATGGCCGGAATAACGCTGTTCCAGTGCGCAAGCGGCCATGATCGCGTTGTTACAGATACTGTCTGTCAGGCTCGTGCCCCGTTGAAGGGCCTGTATCGCTTTTTCGGTGTCCATGACTGTCCCGGCCCATATGCTTCCTTCCATTATTGTTTAGGGTGCGACAAAAAATGACGTGACTGGCGGTTATTATAGAGATAGTGAAATTCGCAGAGTCAGGAGGAAGAGGATGGATTTCAAACGGGATAACGGTTCCGCAACGCAGACTGGGGCCATGGAAAACACCTCGCTGATTCGTCACTGGGTTGCCCGGATCCTCTTGTATTCAACAGCATGGCGTGCTGGTCGGTGTCGGCATGAGAAGCGATTCGAGAACGATGAGATTCTTGAACTGCTCGGCTTTCTTCCATCCCGGGAGGCTCGCTTGCGTCGACCGCCTCAGGCTCTGGAAAGGGTAATTGCTGAGCAGCCGCTGGAAGCACTACTGGCGGATGACGACCTCTATCGGAATGTGGTCAAGCTGGGGCAGCGACTGTCGTTGACAGAAGCGGAGCGCCGGCTACTGGTGTTTGTTTGCTACAAGGATTCGAGCGAGCTGCTCAACAATGCTTGTTGCCTGGTGAAGGGCGGCTCCATGAGGCAGCTCGCCGGTCTGCTGGCGCGTATCGTTGATATCCCGGAGCAGGATGTCCACGCCGCTCTGAAACCGGGTGGCGTGCTAAGGACCACCCAGCTACTTAGAGTCAATATGACGTCAGGATTTAGCGGCAAGGACCTGTCGGGCATGATCGATGTGGAGGACGAACTTCACGAGAGTCTGCACGTTCCGGATGCGTCCGACGCGCACCTGGTTAGCTTGTTTTATCGGGAAGCGGACAAGGCCAATCTTGGTCTGCAGGACTATGCGGAGTTGAAAGACGAAGTCGCGATGCTCTCCCGCCTTCTGACCCGCTCCGTACAGGAGGGAGTGAAGGGCATCAATGTGCTTTTCTATGGCCCACCGGGAACCGGAAAAAGCGAGCTGGCGAAAGTGATTGGCGAATCGCTGCAGATGAGTATGGCGTTTGTGCCGGAAGAAGATCGTGACGGAGACGCACTCAGTGTCAGGGGGCGTATGGGGCGCTATAACGGCTGCCAGAGAGCTATCGCACACGACCCCCGCACCTTGGTGGTGTTTGATGAAGCCGAGGACTGTCTTTGCGATAATCAATTCCTTTTTTTCATTCCCGCCCACCGACAGACGGAAAAATCCAGCATGACCCGTATGCTGGAAAACAATCCCCGTCCCACCATCTGGATCTCCAATCGGGTGGATATGGACCCCGCCTTCCTGCGCCGCTTCACCCATGTGGTGCACATGGATAACCCGGGGCCGTCCCAGCGCGAACGGCTGGTCCGCGAGGCAATGGCCGGTGAGCATGTCTCTGAAGGTTTCCTGGAACAAGCGATCAAACTGGAATCGCTGTCCCCCGCAGTGTTGCATAGCAGCCTGCACTTCTCCCGTCTTGCCGCCGGCGACAAGCGGGATACAGAAAGCCTGGTCACCCATAACCTCAATGCCCGCTTCCAGGCCATGGGCGTGTCTGAGCGTTTAAAAGTGGAAAATCACAAGGGGCTGCCCTGGCGAGGGGAATGTCTGCGGGCCTCTGAAGATGTGGCAAGCCTCATCGACCAGATCAACCCGGAAGTGCCGGTGCGGTTTTGTCTGCATGGCGCACCGGGTACCGGCAAGACAGCCTGGGGCAGGGAGCTGGCCGAGCGTATCCAGCGCCCGCTGATCGTCCGCCAGGCATCAGATCTGCTCGATATGTTTGTGGGGGGTACGGAAAAGCACATCGCTCATGCCTTTGAGCAGGCCGAGCGGGAAGGCGCGGTGCTGTTAATCGACGAGGCCGACAGCTTCATCGGTAGCCGCCATAGTGCGCAGCGCAACTGGGAGGTCTCTCACGTCAACCAGTTCCTGGCGTCCCTTGAGCAATTCAATGGCATCTTCGTCGCCACCACCAACTTGCTGGAGCGGGTGGATGAAGCCGCCATGCGCCGCTTCGACTTTGTCGTGCGCTTTGATTGCCTGGATGCGGACGGCGTTCTTTTGTTGCTCAAGGATCTGGCGGATGCCTACGGCATCAAACTGCCAAGCCAAAAGGCTCAGCGGGAAATGCTGGAAGGCATGGACCTGCTCACACCGGGTGACTTCGCAGCCATCTATCGTCGCATCCGGGTGCTCAGGGAGCCGCCGGATGTGGGTTGCCTGGTCGATATGCTGCGCGACTGTCTGCGCTATAAAAAACAGCCTTCGCAACCCATTGGGTTCATGGCGTCGCTGCATTAAGTTCAGTGACGTTGTCGCCATGCATTCCCATGATTCCACTGTGATGGAGAGTCCATGTTAGAGATCGCCTACACCCAGCACAGCGGCGGCGCCTCCCGTCAGCAGCAAGACGCCATCTGGACCGGGCAGTCCATTCTGCAAACCCGTAATGTCCAGGTTCGCAGTCACACTGGCGAAGCGCCCGTGTTACTGGCCGTGGCCGACGGCGTGGCGGCCAGTACCCGGCCCGCCCGGGCCAGCCGGTTTGTCGTTGAGGCCTTGTCACGCTTTGGAAGCCACGAACGCCTTACCGGTAAGCAGGTTCGCAAAATACAGGATCAGTTGGCAGGCAAATATGCTGGCGGTGACACCCATGGCTCGTCCACAACCCTGGTGGCCGCCAGAGTCACCGAGAACCGCTGCGAGATCGTCAACGTGGGCGATAGCCGCGCTTATCTCTTCAGCCCTGAGGGTGAATGCCGCCAGCTAAGCGAGGATCACACCATCCTCAATGCGCTGATTGCCAGCGGAGAAGTCATTCCCGAAGAAGGCGTCGAATACGCCCAGATGTATCAGGGGCTGGCGCATTGTCTGACGGCCGATGCCGAAGAATACGGCTTTGCGCTGCATTTTCAGGAGGCAGAATTCGATAAAGGCGCCGGCCTGCTGCTCTGCAGCGATGGCCTGCATGATGCCATCGGCGATGGGAAGATCCGCGAGTTGCATCAAGCAGGCCTGTCAGCAGCGGATCAGGTCGACCGGTGGCGGCAAGCGGTGATTGAGGTGGGGGTGCCGGACAACCTGTCGATCCTGTTTGTCCGGCAATGCCACTGAATCAACTTGCCCTTATAAGCTGGTTAATGGCGTCAAGGCCGTTCCGGGCCGAAGTGGTCCGGTCTGTCCCGCGCAAGGAGGGGAGGGTAATGGGGATGGGGCATGTTAGGTCGCGAGGGTTTGCCGCGCTGGGTCGTCAGGTTTTCTGACATTGAGCGGTATGAGCAGATGAGCAATGTGGCGTTGTGCTGGTGGATGTACGGCAACAATATTCACCCGGTGCCTGCACACTACAAGTACGACTGGTGGATATTCTGGGAGGGTGCTCCCGTGGATGGAGAAATGTTGATATTTAACGAGCAGTACCGGATGAACACTGCCGAAGCCTCGTCGCTTTACGTTCGTCTCATGAGTACGAAAACCACTTTCTTCATGTACAACAGGAAGAGGCCACGGCAGGACTCCGCAAACCCCTTTGATCCCAGGGCAGAAAAGTGGAGGGGCGTGGATTGGGCGCCATCACTGGTCAATGATCCGGACCCCGTGGTTACTGAGGGAGCATGGGCGGGACACAGATAGCGCCTGACTCATAAAAACGTGAGCGAAAAAGCGACACATGCGGAAAGGCGACATGTTCATGTAGTCAGTATCGACATGACAATACCGGTTGAATAATCTGAGTGTGCTCCTGACGAGGTTATCTGCGCCAGGTTAGAAATCAGCTAATGGAGGAGGCCGTCCATGAAACCCATTCCGGCAAAGCTAAAAGGGAAACGTATCGAGGATGTGCTCCTTCGTGATAGTGCTGGGACGGGCGGCCCCCAGCATCAATTGATTCTCTGTTTTGAAGATGGCACCAGTTTTGAGTTCTGGTCTAGTAGTAGCTTTCATCCGGCAGGCGGGTTGGACCCTGACACGCGTGAGGATATTGAAAGTCGGGACAATGGCATGATTACGGTTGCCTCTATTGCAATGGATGAGCAGCAGCCGGTCATGACTCTGAATGTCTACGCACTGACTAGCCTGCTCCACGAAGTCAGCTACCTTCAGGAGTGCATTGCCGAGGATTTGGTCGCCGAGGCGCGGCGAAGTTTTCCCGAGGCATTTGAATGCCTTGAGGCGGCGGCATTGCCGGAATCCATGCAGGCCAGCATTAACCGTGTTCTCTACGATGCCTCGCTCAAGACCGGGCATGACGAACGAGACCTGCCTGCCTGTCAGCGTTTGCTGCAGAATCTGAGGCGAAGACTGGCGAATCAACTCGCTCTGACACAGAGCCAGGCAACGCCTTACTCATTGGACGTTTACCCTGTTTTCATTGATGCAGTTTGACCCCGTAATGAGACACAGGAAACGCAAAGGTAGCCATAACGCATTGCCGGCCCTAACCAACAAGGATGATTCCAAATGGTGAACTGTTCCCGCTGCGGAAACCGCGAAGGCCTGAGTCTGGTGATCATCCCCTATCAGGAAGATGCTGGAGCAGGGCGAATATTGGTGTACTGCCGTACCTGTCAGGTAGACATGGCTGGGCAACTTGGTGAAACCATCCCGCTGGGAAAAGTCAGCTCGGGGGTATTTCTTGACCTGTACCGTACCGGTAAAACCACATCTGACCCCTTCACAGCATGCGAGCTGGTCTTTGGCAGTGTTAAACCAGACCTGGTGCGCGAAGCACAGACGTTGATGAACCACATCGGCCGGCAGTGAGGAGAGAGTATGAAAGATCTAAACGCCTATCTCCCCCTGGTTGTTCTGTGGGCAAAGAAACATCACGACCTGATTCAGGAGCAGGGCTCCGAGCTCAATGAAGAGGGCATGGAACTGGCCAGAAGCGTCGGTGTGGCAGAGCCTGAGCGTATCCGCGTCATGCTGGTGGACAACATTCCCTTCCAGGAAGATCCGGTAGTCTTCAGCTTGGCGAAAAGCGTCGGCATGCTAAGTGGCCAGGTCATGGGGCTCACCCTTGGCCATGCCCTCTACATCGTCAAAGGCTATGAATCCACCCGGCTCTACAGCCATGAATTCCGCCACATCCACCAATACGAAATGCTCGGTTCCATGGGCGCCTTCATGGAAGTGTATCTCGAACAGGTGATGAAGTTTGGCTACCACCAGGCTCCCCTGGAACAGGATGCTCGCCAGTTTGAGGCTGAATGCTGACTTGTAGGAGCGGCGGTTATTCGCTGGGCTCACCCCTTCGGGGCCGTCTTCGACGTTCCTGCGCTTCGCTTGGTGAGCCGCGAAGCACCCGTAGGGGCCCTCCGTGCCCTTTAGGGTATGCCTGCAGGCGATCCTGCAACCGGACGTACTTGCTCATGAAAAAGTACCAAAAGGCACTAGACCCCTCGGCAGAATGTGATAGTGTTCACAACAAAAATGAACAAGCTTCACAGTGTGCCAGGATGGCCGAATTGACATCAAAATGATGTCATTCAGGGGAAAGGAAGAAACATGGGGATAAACTACAGCACACTCAAAGCCCGGCAACGCCAGGAGCGCGACAGCTACCCGGACAACCTGGGCCTGCGCGTTCACCGCTCTCTCAGCTGGCTCCACCGCGCCGAACAGGAAGACGACTCGGACAGTCGTTTCATATTCCTGTGGATCGCCTTCAACGCCGCCTACGCCACCGACATCGATGATCGCGAGGGCCTCAGCGAACAGCGCACCTTCAATGCCTTCCTGGAAAAGCTCCAGTCATTGGACTGCAGCCACCGCCTGAACAAGCTGGTGTGGAACGCCTACCCTAGCGCTATACGCGTACTGCTGGATAATCCCTACGTCTTTTCCTGCTTCTGGGACCACCAGAAAGGCCAGAAAAGCGAAGATCAGTGGAAGCAAAGCTTCGAATCTGCCAAAAAAGCCGCCAACCATGCCTTGGCCCAGCAGGACACCCCGCGCCTACTGGCCATCATCCTCAGCCGCATCTATACCCTGCGCAACCAGCTTGTCCACGGTGGCGCCACTTGGAACAGCAGCGTCAACCGAGACCAGATCCGTGACTGCGTCAACATTATGGGCGAATTGGTACCGGCGGTAATCGAAATCATGATGGATAGCCCGAATACCCTGTGGGGGGAGGCGAGTTATCCGGTGGTCCGGAGCTGAGGATTTCAGAGCCCGTAAAGTGGCTGTGCACAAATGATAACTGCGAGAAAGAACAATAACCCATAGGAGAAATGATGTTTCTTAACAGACTCACCCTTAAGGAAAAGGAAGCCTTCCTGCATTTGGCGCACTACATCGCCCACGTGGATGACGAGTTCTGCGATAAGGAGAGAGACATTATTGACAAATATTGCATGGAGATGCAGGTCGATGATGTGGAATGGAGTCCGGAGAGTTTTAGCTTGTCTGTAGTGTTGGATGCATTTAAGGAAGAAAGTCACAAAAAAATTGTATTACTGGAAATTATGGCTCTGGTTTTCTCTGATGGTCATTTGCATCAGTCAGAAGAAGAGACCCTGAATGTAATTATCAGGCACTTTGGCCTGAACCCTAATCTTGGGGTTGTCTATAAAGAATGGGCGAAAAGCATTCTCTCCTTGTTTGTTCAGGGTGAGGCGCTCATTCATCTATGAGCTTTCCATGCACCCAGTGCGGTCTTTGTTGCCAGAATATCGGCAATGTCGAGATGCTTCGTGAATATCACAGCGGTGATGGAGTGTGCTTTCACTTCCAGGAAGAGCTGGGATGCATGATATATGAGAATAGGCCAATGGCTTGTCGGGTGGATGAAGGCTATAAGGTTTTTTTTAGAAGTTGGATGTCACGTGAAGACTATTACCACGGCAATGCTGAGATGTGTAACAAGCTGCAAGAAGCGGCAGGATTGCCGGATGCTTGGAGAGTCATGTTATGACCTTGAAGAAAAACAAAGACTGGAGTGGCGATCTGGCAATGCTAGAGGCGTTGCTGCCGAGTTCGAAGCAGAACCTGCGTCGTATATCGGCCATGATGGAAGGTGGTGAATGCCCCAAAATCGCTGTTTTCGGGAAGTATAACCACGGTAAAAGTACGCTATTAAATGCCTTGGTGGGGAAGGATGTATTCAAGGTTGCAGACAAGCGTGAAACCACCGAAGTCAGCGAGTTCCACCATGACGGTGTTATCTGGATTGATACTCCAGGGCTGGATGCAGATGTTCATGGGGTGGATGACAAACGAGCAATGACTGCCGCGCTGGAAAGTGCAGATATTCTTTGTCTGGTTCATAACGTCAAGGCAGGAGAGCTTGATCGCAGTGAAATGAAGCTTTACAGGAAGTTGATGAAGCAGGACAGGAATTATAGAGGGAAGCTGATACTCGTTTTGAGTCAGATTGATCAGGTGACGCCTGAGAATCTGGAAGAGGTTGTGAGCGAAATTCACAGGCAGTTGCCTGATATGCAGATATCCAGGGTTTCATCCCTTCGCTATGCCAGAGGCATCAAAGAAGGAAAGGACGGATTCATTAAAGCAAGTGGCATGATCGAGTTTCTGGAATTCCTAGAAAATCTGAAGAATAACATTGGTGATACAAGAAGAAAGGAAGGGCTTCGCCTGGTAAGAAAGGCGAGGGTAGAGTTGAAAGAGATGATCAATCATCGAAATGCGGATCTTGAAAGTGCCGTTGTAAATCTTGAAAAGCATGAGAGGGAATTTTGGTCCGATTTTGATGCTGCAAGAAAGAAAATCATGAAGCGAACTGAAGATTTGGGCTTGGTATAGGGAGAGTAGGGATATGGCAATACCATTCTTGATTGGCGGTGCTGTCGTCGCTGCTGCGGCAGCGGCTGTTGCTTTTTCATCTGATGATAGCTCTTCGTCGTCCAGCTCGTCGAGCGGCAGCGTCCGTGATGAGGAAAAGCGCCTTGAGAAAGCCAGAGCCAGCAAAGAGCGCTCAGAGAAGAAGAAGGAGTTAGAAGTATACTCCCGCCGCGTTGTGGATAATCTTGCAAAAAAGTACGGCGATAAAAATCTCGATGCACTCGCCAGAAGACTTGAAGGTGGATTGGGTGCGGCCTGCTTGGATCAAGAATTTAATGGGAGTGTTGCGGGGCTGGGGACGGTTTTTGGCGGTGTGGTCGGGGCTGTAGCTATTGCTAGAAATGCCAAGTCGCGCTCAATAAAGCAGGCTGGAATAGATCTTTCCTTGATTGAGGAAACAAAACAATTCCTGGTTTACAAAGAAGAAATCAGGACGCTTGAAGCGGAGCTAAAAGAAATGGATGTCGCGTTGTCAACGCTGGAGGCTTTAGATGATGAATTCAAATAGCCAGCTAAGAAAATCTGTAGAAGCGTTTGCCCTCTCCTTCAGTGCCGTGTCAGAGAGTGAGGCTGAATTGCTGGGCATCAGAGACCGATTTATCAGTAATCTTAAGGAAAAAACTGCTTTCAGGGTTGGGTTGGAGAAAAGCAACCCTCTCATGGCTGCCGGCAAGGCAGTTGAAGATGAGCTGGCAGGGGCTGTCGGTAAGTGGGCTGAGGATTGGGATGCCTGCAAGACCACGCGTGAGCTATCCGAGCAATTTTCGGACAAGGCGATCTTGCTTGTTTTTGGCAAGGTTAACGCCGGAAAAAGCTCTCTTTGTAATTATGTGGCGTCACAGTTTGACGGCAAGAATGTTCGATTCTTTTACCTGGATGAGGGTGAAATCCACTATGCGGAGGAATCCTTCAAGGAAGGAGTGACCGAGACCACGGCACGGATTCAGGGTGTCGAGCTGGGTGGAAAGCTGGTGCTTCTTGATTCGCCTGGCCTCCACTCGGTGACAGACGAGAATGGAAATCTTACTCGCCGTTTCACTGATAGCGCAGACGCCGTCCTATGGCTCACCCCTTCCACGTCACCTGGTCAGGTTCAGGAGCTGGACGATCTGAAAATCGAGCTGGAAAGTGGCAAACCCTTGCTGCCCGTGATTACCCGGAGTGATATCCGGGAAGAGGATTGTGATGAAGAAGGTAACTTGGTCAGCATTCTCCTCAACAAGACGCCTGATAATCGCAGGGAACAGGAAGATGATGTCAAAGGCAGAGCGGTAGAAAAACTGGGCGGTAACACCGAAGTTTGCAACCCTCTATCAGTATCGGTCCACGCATATAAAACTTCGGAAGGTTCTGAACAAAACCTACTGGAAAGCGGGCTTGCAGAGCTGGATGCCCAAATGGCTAGCCTTGTTAGTCAGGCAAGCGAGTACAAGCCGCGAAAGGCTCGCCAGCAGATCGTGAATTATCTCAACCGCTCCGTGCGACAATCAGTAAAGAATACCCTTCTTCCAAGGATTGATGAACTGGATCAATTAATCGCAGATGAGACTCAGGCCTTGACTCAGCGCCGCCAGGAAGTCCTGACTCGGTTGCAGCATGAACTTGCTGAAAGCGTCACGGACTGGGCGGAAGAGCTGAAAGAAAGCAAGGATGGCGCGCAGTTGGCGGCGCGAATCAATTCCCTGATAACGGAAAGCCTGGTAACAGAGCTACGAAATTCCGTGGAGCACTTTGTAGGTAAGGCTGATGCCATTCTTGTTCAGATTGACGAGAGTGATATTGGTGACTTCAAGGATGTTGAAGTTTCATACGACCAGGTTACTGGAAGAGCGATGCAGGCTGCGGCATCCGGTGCGGGAGCTGTGCTGGGTGGTGTTGTCGGTGGCATTTTTGGTGGGCCAGCTGGAGCAGTTGTCGGCGGTATGGTTGGAAGTGCGCTTGGTGGAGCCGGTGGTGAGTATCTGGTCGAAACAAGAACGGTAAGCGAAAAAGTAGGTGTAGATGCTTCCGCTGCGATTGAAAGCACGTTTAAAAGTATTGACGGTAAATTGCCAAGTATTGTTGATCGCACATTTGCACCATGGAATGAGGCGCTGGAATTGATGACGAAAAGCGCAATGGGCGTTAGAGCCGAGATCGCTGAATTCGAGAAATCTCTGGAAAAAATCAAGGAAGAAATTGGAAATGAATAATAATGCCGTAGATAGAATTGAGGAAAATCTGGGAGGTCTGTTCGATATCGCTTCACGCTACCTGGGAGAGAATCAGGCCAGTGTGCTGAAGGAGGAATATCAACAGAAGAAAGGGGAAGCTCTGCTTCAGGTGATGCTGTTTGGCAGTTACAACGCGGGGAAAAGCAGCCTGATCAATGCGCTGAAGATGGAAGAAGTGGCTGCAATCGGTGATATTCCCAAGACGGCACAAGCCGACCGCTACTACTGGAATGGTTGCTATCTACTGGACACCCCGGGTGTCAATGCGCCCATAGAGCATGAAGCCGTAACTGAAGAGCAGATCAACCGTTCAGAGCTTATCCTTTTTGTTATCCGGCAAGGGGATCAGGATGTGAAGGATGTGTACGAGCGCATGTTCAACATGCTGAAGCGTGATAAACAGGTGTTCGTCGTTTTTAATCATGAGCTGGGTGAGGATGATTTGCCCGAAGCACTGGACCGGCTGAATGGCATCATGATTGATTATGCTGCTGATTATGACATAGGCCTCCAGCGCATTGGCGAAATTCCTGTTTTACCAATCAACGTAAAGACGGCATTGAGGGCTCGTTTGAAGGGTTCTGATGCCCTTGCAGAACATTCGGGTATTGTCCGCTTTGAATCTGGGTTCATGTCATGGTTGCGCGGATTTGATGATGAGCATCATTATCTTGATAGGCTCAGAAAGTACCTGCAGCAATGTCTTATCGAGCCGCTGATGTCTGCAATAAGCAAGGAAGCGGGGGAGGCAGAGGATAGCCAGCTTAACGATCTGCAGCATCAAAGAGGTGAGCTGGTGCGGCAATACGCCTTGCTGGATTCCCAGCTGGCCAATCATATTCGGGCAGAAACCAATCGTGCCAAGTCCGAAATCGCCTCTGTGATCAGCGAGTCAGAAAGCAAGGCGGAAGCGGAAAGTGGTATTTTGGCGGTATCTGACAGGATTGTGGCGTCAACATCCGAGTACATTCAGCAGCGCAGCGTTGCCATGGCAAGTGAGCTAAGCGCGTTAGTGGACATTTCAGTTGATATGGAAGAAGCGGATGGCAGCTCCAAGCTGGGCGAAGCTATGGAGAATGCACTTTTGTCTGGCGCGAAGAATATTGATAACAATATCCTGAAGGAAGGTTTTCTGCTTCTCAGAAAGCTCAAGATTCCGGGTATCAAGGGAAGGTGGGAAAAAACCCTGAGTGGCTGGGCGCAAAAGGCTGGTTGGGCTATCACTGCAGTCGTATCAATATACGAAATCTGGTCCGCTTCGTCAGAGCAAGACAAACTCAATAAACAACAGAAAAAGCAGGTTGTCGGCTTGCACCAAATTGTCGAAGGCATCGCATCTGATATCAGTGCAGCTATCCTGGCTAAAGCAAGGTTGCTCATTCAGAAGTCGAGAGAAGTCGTGCTTTCTGAAGTCGATCAGGGTATAGCCAGTATCGTGGAAAATTGTGAGCAGTTTGTCAAAGACAGGGAGAGTGTGGAAAGACTGTCCAGCAATATTACTGCTGTCAAAATTTGAAATTCTGAGAAAACTTCGGCGGTCATATATGGCAGCCGATGAATTTTCTGATCCTGGCAGGATAGAAACCCATTGAAGTGCTTCGGTCGATAGTACAGAGATTAAATGTAATGAAAGGATCAGGCTCGACCAGATCCGCGACTGCGTGAATATCATGGGCTATCTGGTGCCAGAGGTGATCGAAATTATGATGGATAGCCCGAATACCCTTTGGGGCGAGGCGAGTTATCCGGTCACTCCATCAAACAACTAAAACAAGAAAGCGAGGCCAGGATGACGACGAGTATCCCCAAGGAAAACCTGTCTTTTCAGACCGGGACAATGGCAACCATTGAGGTGGACCAGGATAGTCTGGACTACGGCTACTACCGGTATTTGAAGCAGGCGGCAGAGGCGTTGCTTGCAACAGGCTACTCAGGTGTGCTCACCGTATATTCGTACTGTACAGAAAGTATCAATTTCCATGAGCCCACCTGGTCGGCCTTTATTGGCGTGAAAGGCAATGGCAAGCTGCTTGAGCTGTTGCTGGAAGAATTGAACAACGTGCCGGGATCCAGAGCAAAATTCTCTGACTCCATTCGGTCGGATATGACCCAGCCCGAAATGCATATTGAAGATGGTCACCTATGGATTCCCGATGAATTGAACACCTGGATCAGCATTGGTGAGGTGCCAGATAAAGATTTGGATGACGTCGACATCCTGCTTGAAGATGAGCTGTTTGGAGATGGCCGTGATCAGGAAGTCCAGGTAGATAAACGCGACGAGACTGGCGTGTCATCAACGACAGTCGGTCGCGTAAGGGCTGCTCGCTCCAACGCTCGCGTAGATACCATCCGGTCAACTATTGAAGAGTTGTTCGGGTTGCCTGAAGGCTCCGTTGCATTGTGTGGCCCAGATGGCAGACCGCTTCGCGGTGATGCCAAAATCGCGACACTTAGAGATCGCTGGGCATAAGCATCGGCTGCTAAGCAGAATCTACAACAGGAACCACAATGCCTCGATTTCTTCACACCGCTGACTGGCAGATAGGCCGCCAGTACGCCAGCTTTGCACCGGATGATGCGGTGGCGTTGGCCGAGGCCCGTATTTCTGTCATAGAGCGCATCGCCGATCTGGCGAAGGAGCATGCTGTCGATGCGGTGCTGGTCGCGGGCGATGTGTTTGATGCCCAGACGGTATCGGATCGCACCATTCGCCGTCTGTTTAATGCCATGGCCGACTACGCCGGCCCCTGGATCCTCATTCCCGGCAACCACGATGCGGCCCTTGCCGAAAGCGTCTGGACACGGGCGCAGCGCCTGGGGGCTGTCCCCGCGAATGCGCACCTGGCCCTCTCACCGCAGGTGCTGGAGTTCGCCGAAGCCGGTTTTGCCATCCTGCCGGCACCGCTCACCCAGCGGCATACCCAATCGGATCTCACCAGCTGGTTCGATCAGGCGGAGACCGCAGAAGGCCTTGCACGCATCGGTCTGGCCCACGGCAGTGTTCAGGGAATCCTGGCGGAAGACGTGGACTCTCCCAACCCCATTGCAGCGGACAGGACGGAAACGGCGCGGCTGGATTATCTGGCCCTGGGGGACTGGCACGGCACGAAGCAGATCAACCCGCGCACCTGGTACAGCGGCACGCCAGAACAGGACCGTTTCCGCGGCAACGACCCGGGTAATGTGTTGCTGGTGGATATCCCTGAAGTGGGCGCAGAGCCCCAGGTGGAGATCCTGCCTGTCGGTCGCCACCCCTGGATTCAGATGTCAGAGCACCTTGCTGTGTCATCCGATTTGGATCAGCTCATCGCAAAAATTGAGGAGCAACCCGAGCAGGCGGTTGTGGCCCTGCGCCTGGAGGGGGAGATCAGCCTGCTGGGCAAACAGCAGCTGGAGCGCGCCCAGTCAGTAGCCGAGGCCCGCTTCCGAAGCCTGGGTTATGACCTTTCAGGCCTGAGCTTACAGCCCACGGAAGACGATATCGCCGCCCTTCATGCCGATGGCTATGTGGGAGACGTGATTGCCGAACTCCGTGACCAGCAGGAGGGTGAGGGCGGTGAAGTGGCCAGAGATGCCATGGCCATCCTCGCCTCCATGTTGCTGGAGAAACAGGCCCAGGGAGGTGACGCATGAAATTGCTACGCCTCAAGGCCGAACAACTCCGCCAGTTCCGGGCACCTGTGGAAATCAAGGATCTGGAGCCGGGTATCAACTTATTCACCGGTCCCAATGAATCCGGCAAAAGCACCCTGGTGCGAGCCATTCGAGCCGCTTTCTTTGAGCGCCATAAATCCTCCAAGGTTGATGACCTGCAGCCCTGGGGGGATTCTGCGGCCATACCAACCGTAGAGCTGGATTTTGAATGGCAAGGCCAGTCCTGGAAGCTGGTGAAGAGCTTTCTAAAGAAGCAACGGTGTGACCTGGCCGTAGATGGTGCGGCATACAGTGGTGACGAAGCTGATGACATGCTTTCGGACCTGCTGGGTTACGAGATTCCCAAGCGGGGTGCGAGTCGCCCGGATCACTGGGGAATTCCGGGGCTGCTCTGGGTTGAGCAAGGCTCAGGCCAGGAAATTCAGGCCCCGGTAGAGCATGCCGGCCAACACCTGAAGGCCGCCCTTGGCGACAATCTGGGCGAAGTGACCAGCAGTACGGGTGATGAACTGATCAACAGAGTCACGGCAGAGCGAGCCAAACTGTTGACCGCAACCGGCAAAGCCACAGGCGATTACGACAAAGCCATCAAGGAAGTGGATGCACTGCAGATTGAGTTTGACGCCTTGCAGGAGCGAATCCAGCAATACCGTCAGCAGGTAGACCGCCTGGGGCAGCTGAGAGAGGAGCAGTCCCAGGCTGAAAAGGAGCGCCTTTGGGAGAGCTACCGTCAGCAAGCCAAAGAAGCAGAAGCCAGGTTGAATGAGGTCGCTTCCTGGCAGAAAGAGCAGGATCGGGACCAGCAGGCGTTTAAAGACGGCCAAACCAGTATTCAGGCCACCCTCGATTTGCTGGCCGGGTTCCAGAGCCAGCAGCAGGATCTGGAGCGGCGGCAGCAAGAGAAGGAAGTCGCAGAGCAACAGCAAGCGAACCTTGAGGAACGCAAGCCCGCCAGTGAAGCGGCTCTCGAAGAGGCAAAGCGGGCCCACGAGGCCGCTCGCAAGGCCTTAAAGCTGGCCCAGCAGCACCAGCAACGGGCGGATCTGGTCCGCGAGCTGGAAGGCATTGAGGGCGAACTGGTTAATGACAAGAGCAAACTCGAAAGGACAAAAGCGCTGCATGCTTCGCTTTTGGAAAACCGTCAAAAGCAGCAATCCAGTCAGATTGACCCGCAAACCGTTCAGCGTCTAAAGGAAGTCGTCGCTGAACTGGACCGTCTGGCCATTCAGCAGGATGCCGTGGCAACCCGGCTGGAATTCGACCTGACCGATGACCACAGCGTCACTCTGGACGGGAAGAGCCAGGCAGGGAAGAGCGAGCATTTGCTGATCGAGCCCGGTGAAGTGGCCATTAAAGGGATCGGCACCCTGCGCGTGCTGCCGGGCGGTGAGGATGTGGCCGAGATCGCCAGAGCCAAGCAGAGCCTGACGGATGAGCAGGAGAGTCTGCTGTCTCGCTTGCAAGTTGCCTCCCTCGCTGAGGCCGAAGAGCGACTCAAGCAGCTGCTGACACTGGAACAAGCTATCCAGCAAGATGAATCTCTTCTCAAGGAGCTGGCGCCGGAAGGGCTGGAATCACTCTCTGATCGGCTGCAGCTGAAGCAGGCGCGTAAAGATGCGCTCGTCCCTCAAATTCAGGCCTTGCCTGAACAAGACGAGAGTAGCCTGTCACCCTCCCGGGCCGAGGCTCAGCTGGAATCAGCCAAAGAGGTGCTTGAGGAGGCAGAAGAAGCCCATCAAACACTGAAGAGTGACCTGCTGCTGGCGGAGCAGGCCCAAAATCGTGCCCGGCAAGAATGGGATCGACTCAGCAATGACCTGCAGGTCGCAGATCGCAAACAGCGCGAAAAGCAGGCGGGCGAACAGCTGACGGAACTGCGAACGAAAGAGCGCCACCTGAGCGACCAGATTGAAAAGCGGGAAGCGCAGATCAATGAGGCCAACCCGGAAGCGCTTGAGCAGGACGTGAGGCGTCTCACTCAAAGTGCAGATGCTGCAGAAAAGCAGGAAGATGAACGTCAGCGAGAGCTAATTCAGATTCAGGCTCGCCTTGAATCCGCCGGCGCAGAAGGCATGGAAGAGCAAAGCGCAGAATTGGAAACCGTCCTGGACCGGGCTGCCCGCCGCAAACGCGAGCTGGAACGCCGCGCCAATGCCCTGGACCTGCTGCTTGCCAGCCTGACTGCGCACCGCCTGGAGCTCACGCGCCAACTCCAGGCCCCATTGCAGAAACACCTGAACCACTACCTGCAACTCTTGTTCCCGGAGGCTTCCCTGAATGTGGATGAAAACCTAATCCCGGAAGTGTTGGTTCGCCAGGGTCACGGTGACGAGGAGCGAGGGCAGTTTAATGAGCTAAGCTTCGGCGCACGGGAGCAGATGGCCCTGATCAGCCGATTGGCCTATGCCGATCTCCTGCAGGAAGCCAACAAGCCAACCCTGATAATCCTGGATGATGCCCTGGTCCACAGCGATGCCCAGCGCCTCATAGCCATGAAGCGCGTGCTCTACGACGCCGCCCAGCGCCACCAGATCCTGCTGTTTACCTGCCACCCGGATAACTGGCGGGATCTGGGGGTGGCGGCGAGGGATGTTGAGGGACTTCGGTTGTGATGCCCATTGGGGTACACGATTCCCCAATTTTCCCCTATTCTCACCTCTTCAGTATGGAGAAGTGAAAGCATGGCCGATGAAATATTGACCTTGAAGGAGGTTGCCAGCTACCTGAAGGTGGCAGAGAAAACGGCTTATCGGTTGGCAGCAGAGGGTAAGTTGCCTGGTTTCAAAGTTGGAGGGAGCTGGCGGTTCAGGCAGGAAGATATTGTCCACTGGATCGAGGCGCAGAAGGTCGATAGGCAATAGTAGACGCGACACAACGCGTTTCTCGTTGTAAGACAGCATTGAATCTCTGGAGCACCCGGAGTCTGATGCCAGGACAAGCAGAATACAGGACAGATAATAAAATGACGGACGCTTTCTTTGAGAAGCCGATTCTCAACTCTCCCTATGATTATCCCGGACGACACTGGGAGCTGGATAAATCTGGTCAGCCAACCCAGCAAATAATTGAAAAGCGCCGTAGGGCGGAATTTATTACCCCTATTCCAAAGCCCAAAAAACGTAAGGGGTCGGGCGAGCAGGCTGCCATGGCTTTTGACGAAGGCCTGGGCCTGTCATCAGAAGAGCAGCAATATGATCACACGGCAGTGATTAACGCTGTCCGTGTAGAAGTCGATAAGTGGCGGCGTATCCCTAACCCCGCCGATTGGCGGGTAACTCCTGAAACCGCTCGCCTTCTCCAGCACTGGAGGCATCATGATTTTTCCGGTATTCGGCCTTTCTTTTGTCAGGTCGAAGCTGTCGAAACGGCTATCTGGCTAACTGAAGTCGCTCCCCAAATAGGCAAAGCTGGCCAGAGGTTTCTTGAGCATTTGGAAAACGCCAACAGGGAGGCCAATCCCGAATTGATGCGTTTGGCGCTTAAACTTGCTACAGGGGCTGGTAAAACCACAGTAATGGCCATGCTTATCGCCTGGCAAACAGTAAATGCTGTACGTAAACCTAATAGTAAAAAGTTTACTCGTGGCTTTCTGTTGGTGGCGCCAGGTATCACTATTCGAGATCGTCTACGAGTACTACTTCCCAACGATCCAGAGAGTTACTACAAAAGCCGTGAGCTTGTGCCCACTGACATGATGGAGGATTTGGGAAAAGCCAAGATAGTGATTACCAACTACCATGCCTTTAAGTTACGCGAGCGCATGGAACTTTCCAAAGGTGGCCGTCTGTTGCTGCAGGGAAGAGGTGGGGAAGAGCTCGATACTTTGGAAACCGAAGGGCAGATGCTGCAGCGGGTGATGCCGGAGTTGATGGGGCTGAAAAACATCCTCGTAATCAATGACGAAGCCCACCACTGCTATCGAGAGAAGCCCGACAGCAACGATGAGGATCCATTAAAGGGAGACGAAAAAAAAGAAGCTGAAAAGAACAAAGAAGCAGCGCGTTTATGGATAAGTGGTATTGAGGCAATTAACCGTAAACTGGGTGTTAGCCGGGTTTTTGATCTTTCTGCAACACCGTTTTTTCTTAGCGGATCTGGTTATGTCGAGGGGACGTTGTTTCCCTGGACTATGAGCGATTTCTCGCTGATGGACGCCATCGAATGTGGCATCGTCAAGCTCCCTCGTGTTCCGGTGGCCGAGAATATCCCCGGCAATGAAATGCCAATGTTTCGGAATCTTTGGGAGCACATTGGTAAAAAAATGCCCAAGAAAGGGCGAGGTAAAGGGGCTGTACTGGATCCTCTCAGTATCCCTGTCGAGCTGCAAACCGCTTTGCAGGCCCTCTACGGCCACTACGAAAAAACGTATGAACTTTGGAAGCAGGCTGGTATCAAGGTTCCTCCGTGCTTCATTGTGGTTTGTAACAATACCGCTACGTCAAAGCTGGTATACGATTACATTTCAGGGTTTGTCCGTGAAAATGAAGATGGCTCATCCAATGTTGTAAATGGTCGCCTGGAGTTATTCCGTAACTATGATGAGCATGACACCCCTCTCGCTCGACCTAATACACTGCTAATCGATAGTGAGCAGCTTGAGTCAGGCGATGCCTTGGACAAAAACTTTCGGAATCTGGCCAGCGATGAAATTGAACGCTTCAAGCGTGAAGCCCTAGAACGCGGTGGCGATCTGGCCAATCAGATTCGTTCCGGCAAAGACATTGATGATGCGACCTTGCTGCGCGAGGTGATGAATACCGTAGGCAAGCAAGGGCAATTGGGTGAATCCGTCCGTTGTGTGGTCTCGGTTTCAATGCTTACTGAAGGGTGGGACGCGAATACCGTCACGCACGTGCTGGGGGTACGTGCTTTTGGCACCCAGTTGTTGTGTGAGCAAGTGATCGGCCGTGCACTGAGGCGCCAGTCCTACGACCTAAACGAAGAGGGTTTCTTTGGTGTGGAGTATGCCGATGTGCTCGGCATTCCATTTGATTTCACTGCCAAGCCAGTGATCGCTCCTCCACAGCCGCCACGAGAAACCATACAGGTGAAAGCAGTATTGCCGGAGCGCGAGGGCTTGGAGATCGAGTTTCCTCGTGTCGCGGGATATCGGGTTGAACTGCCTGAAGATCGCTTGATGGCCCAGTTTAATAATGACTCGGTATTTGAACTCACTCCAGCGATTGTTGGGCCATCAATTACAAAGAACTCTGGAATTATTGGTGAAGCGGTGGATTTGAGCCTGGAGCATATCCGCGACATGCGCCCATCTACCTTGCTGTTTCATCTGACTCAGCGGCTTCTTTACACCAAATGGCGTGACCCTGGGGAGGAGCCCAAGCTGCACCTTTTCGGTCAACTTAAGCGCATAACCAAGCAGTGGCTGGATTCTTGCCTTGTGTGTAAGGGGGATACCTACCCAGGTTTGCTCATGTACCAGGCGTTAGCTGATATAGCCTGCGACCGCATTACTGCTGCCATTACTAGAGCAGAACACGGTAAGCGACCAATCAAGGCCGTGCTGGACCCCTATAATCCCACAGGCACTACCGCCAATGTTAACTTCACAACCTCAAAAACGGAGCGTTATGAAACCGACGGCCGTCGTTGCCAGCTGAACTGGGTGATTCTCGATAGTGATTGGGAAGCTGAATTTTGTCGTGTGGCGGAAGCTCATCCGAAAGTCATGTCTTATGTGAAAAACCATAACTTAGGGCTAGAGGTGCCTTATCGCTACGCCTCTGAAAATCGAAAATATAGACCAGATTTCATCGTTCAGGTCGATGATGGCCGTGGTGTGAAAGACCCTTTAAATTTGGTTGTAGAGATTAAAGGCTATCGTGGTGAAGATGCCAAAGAGAAGAAGTCAACAATGGATGCCTATTGGGTTCCTGGTATTAACAACCTTGATGTCTATGGCCGCTGGGATTTTGCTGAATTCACAGACGTTTTCCAGATGCAGGATGACTTCGCTGACAAGGTCGAAGCTGAATTTAATAAGATGATTACTGCCGCTTCGGCAGCATCAAGTGAGCAGGATAAATAACATGGCGAGAAAACCTAAAGCTTCTAAGAGCATTGAAGCAATCATTCATGATGATGCAACGAGAAAAAATATTCCCACTGCTGAATACCAGTCGGTAATGAAAAAGGATGATCAGGCGCCTGTTAAGGTTAGCTACTCGCGTGCTAGCGAAGGGCTTGAGGAGGAAAAGTATAGCCGTAACCGGGATTTGGACCCCCAACTCGTCTGGCGCGGTAAGGACCAACAGGACTGGTCGGACCTGGTGGTCAACGCGCCGCCTCTCTATATCCAGGAAAAGGTTCACCCCAAGGTGCTGATCGACGATCTGCGTCGCCGCACCGAAGCCGCTGAAAAAGAGGAAGAGGCCGAGCAAGCCGGTGCCGTGGCAGACCTTTTCGCCGACTTTAATGGCCTGCCAGATGAGGGCGCAAAAACCGAATTCTACCAGCACGATGCGCACTGGACCAACCGCATGATACTCGGCGACAGCCTGCAGGTGATGGCCTCACTGGCAGAACGCGAAGGCCTGCGGGGCAAGGTGCAGTGCATATATTTTGATCCGCCTTATGGAATTAAATTTAACTCCAATTTTCAGTGGTCGACGACTAGTCGAACTGTAGAAGATGGAAAGGCTGAGCACATCACCCGTGAGCCGGAGCAGGTGAAAGCGTTTCGGGATACCTGGAAAGATGGCATCAATTCATATCTTACCTATTTGCGCGACAGGCTCACTGTAGCGAGGGATTTGCTGGCTGACTCAGGTTCGATTTTTCTTCAGATTGGTGATGCAAATGTACATAAGCTGAGAATGCTGCTTGATGAAGTGTTTGGGGAAAGCGGGTTCGTATCGCAAATATCTGTTCGAAAAACTGCTACCCCCAGCTTGATGTTGGATGACAATCACTTTTTTGTTCTGTGGTATAGCAAAAATAAAGTTCAGACAAAATTCAGAAAGCCTCTGCGGCCAAAGCCCCTCTTTGAATGGGTGACAGAGACTCGCGGAGGCTCTTGGGGCGTAACCATAGATGAATTTTCCAGAGCATTAACGCCAACCGAACGAAATGATCCTGCTAAGATCCCTCTAAGAGGTAGAGTCTATGCTTTATCTAAAACTAACTCAGCAGGTGGGGCTAAAGAAGAGCAACTGATCGAGTTTGAGGGAAAGAAATTCTCTCCAGGGAAAAGTGCTCACTGGAAGACAGCAGAGCAGGGCATGTACCGGTTAAACAAAGCGGGACGGCTAGAGGCTCGGGGAGGTCCCCCCTGGTTTAGGAAGTATCATGACGATAGTCCATTCAAAAGAATGACAAACGTATGGGAAGATACTTCTGGTAAATCAACAAATAGAATTTACGTTGTTCAAACAGAAGAACAGATTATTCAACGTTGCTTACTTATGGCCACCGATCCGGGCGATTTAGTTCTTGATCCTACTTGCGGTTCCGGAACTACTGCCACGGTTGCCGAACAATGGGGTCGCCGCTGGATTACTATTGATACATCTCGTGTCTCTCTGGCCTTGGCTCGCGCTCGTATTATGGGTGCTCGCTACCCGTATTATCTATTGGCCGATAGTAAGGAGGGTCAGCTAAAGGAATCCGAAATTACCCGAACAGCGCCTTCCAGCCACCCAACTCACGGTTATATCGGGCACGGCTTCGTTTATGAACGTGTACCCCACATCACCCTGAAATCCATCGCTAACAACACCGAGATTGACGTGATTTGGGACAAGTTTCAGGAAACACTGGAGCCTTTGCGCGACAAGTTGAATCAAGACCTGAGCCAGAAGTGGGAAGAGTGGGAGATTCCTCGTGAGGCGGATGAAGATTGGCCAGAGTCCGCCAAGAATTTCCACGCCGACTGGTGGAGAGCTCGGATCTCCCGCCAGCAGGAAATCGATGCTTCCATCGCCGCCAAGGCCGACCACGAATTCCTTTACGACAAGCCCTACGAGGACAAAAAGAAAGTCCGAGTTGCGGGGCCCTTTACCGTCGAGAGCCTCTCACCACACCGCGTATTGGGCGTAGATGAGAATGATGAGCTGATCGACCCCAATGCTGTCGACGAGAACGACGGTGGCTACTCTGATGGCCGCGATTTCGTTCAGATGATTCTTGAAAACCTTAAAACATCCGGGGTGCAGCAGGCCCACAAAGACGACAAAATCGACTTTACCGCTCTCAGCCCTTGGCCTGGTGAACTGGTGTGCGCAGAAGGCAGGTACTTTGATGGTGGAGAGGAGGGCGGCGCTGAGAAGCGCGCAGCCATCTTCATCGGTCCGGAATTTGGCACCGTCTCCCGCCCGGACCTGGTTCAGGCAGCCCGCGAAGCCGCCGACGCCGACTTCGATGTCCTGATTGCCTGTGCTTTCAACTACGAAGCCCACACCACAGAATTCGAAAAACTTGGTCGCATTCCTGTGCTCAAAGCCCGCATGAACGCTGATCTGCATATGGGGGATGACCTCAAGAACACTGGCAAAGGCAACCTTTTCGTTATCTTCGGTGAGCCGGACATTGATATCCTGGATGCTGAAGACGATCAGATCGAGGTCAAAGTCAACGGCGTCGACATATTCAAACCGCAAACTGGCGAAGTCATCAGCGACTCCGCTGACGGTATTGCCTGCTGGTTTATCGATACCGACTACAATGAGGAGTCTTTTTTCGTTCGCCAGGCCTATTTCCTAGGGGCTAATGATCCCTACAAATCTCTTAAGACAACCCTCAAAGCCGAAATTAATGCTGAGGCTTGGGAGACACTTAACAGTGATATTTCCAGGCCCTTTAAAAAGCCCCATTCCGGGCGGATTGCCGTGAAAGTGATTAATCACTTGGGGGATGAGGTAATGAAGGTGTTTAGAGTATGATGGCTGTATTCACCGCTAGGAGAAACCACCATGGCCAGTGCTGAGCAACTCAAAGCGCTGTTGAAGTCGCACCTGGACGGTGATGACGAGCGTTTTTATTCGGTGGCCATGCAGCTCGCAGCCCATGAGGCCAAGGTCGGCCATGGCAAGCTGGCGAAAGAGTTACGGACTCTTGTCGATCAGGCCAAGCTGCGAAGGGGGGCTGAGTCGGGCATAGACAAACCGGTGCCTATCGGCCGTCCTCGTGGCGAGCTGGCTAATCTGTTATCGGTTAGCTACCCGAAATCCCGTTTGGGCGATATGATCTTAAGTAATGAGCTTGATCAGCAGCTTAGCCGTATCATCCGTGAGCAGCGCCATGCAGCTAATATTCTCGCCCATGGCCTGCAGCCCCGGCGAAAACTGTTGCTCATGGGGCCGCCTGGTACGGGTAAAACCATGACAGCATCGGTTTTGGCGGGGGAGCTGGGTTTGCCGCTGTTCCAGGTTCGCCTTGATGGTTTGATGACCAAATTTATGGGGGAGACGGCGGCGAAGCTGCGGCAAATATTTGAATCCACCGAGCAAGCCCGCGGCGTTTACTTTTTTGATGAATTTGACTCAATCGGCTCTCAGAGAGGTTTGGCGAATGACGTTGGTGAGATCCGACGCATTTTAAATAGCTTTCTGCAAATGATTGAGCAGGATGCATCCCATAGCCTAATCGTTGGGGCCACTAATCATCCTGATATTCTCGATAACGCCTTGTTTCGTCGTTTTGATGATCTTCTTCATTACGAATTGCCCGACGAGGAACATATTGCGAGTGTGTTGAAAGCTCGTCTCGGCCGTATGGCGACCAAGGGGGTGTCTTGGAAGCGTTTGGCGAGCAAAGCAATGGGGTTAAGTTATGCCGAGATCACCCGCGCCTCAGATGAGGCGATGAAATCTGCCTTGATTGAAGATAGGACGACTATCGCTGAAAAGGATATCGGCTACGCGTTGCAAGAGCGGCATAGCCAGGTGGAACGCCTTCGAATAAAAAAGTAGTCATAATAAGGATGTTAGATGGCAGAGAGCGGCGGGGATCGCAAGCGACATTTTCTTCTTCAGAATAATGGCATAACAGAGCCTTTTTCCTCTCCGCCACGCGGTGGTGGAGGGGGGGATCTGCCTGTGCAAGACAGGCAGACGCATGGCGCTGCATTGTTAAACCAGGTTAGACAGTTAGCTCCCCAAGTCGAAGCGGCAAAAATTGAGCAGCAGAAAGTCGGATTGGAGGAAGGGTTCGGTCTACAGATCGAGTTTGGGAGTTTTCCTGATATCGAGCTGGCTTTTGAGTCCCTTGCTCGGGAGCGCTCAGGCATCGAATTGCGCAATGTGCGCCATGACGATGAGAGCGCTCGTACCTATGCGACTGTCTTTGTTCCTGAAGGTAAGCTAGCGCGCTTTGAGAACCTAATTGCCGATTACCTGGATGAATCCAAAGACAAAAAGAGTGGTCCCAAGAATAGCAAGCTGCTTAACGCTATTTCGGAAATTCGCATGGCGAGCCTTGAGGCCTTGTGGACTGATGATCCTAGTTCTTTGCCGCATTCAGATGATGAAAATATCTGGTGGGAAGTGTGGCTTCCTGTGCGAGGCGATCGGGCAGGGGTGTTACAGCAGTTCCGCCAGATTGCTGGGGAGCTGGGGTTCCGGATTCCAGCTGGTGAGTTGCAATTCCCTGAGCGCACGGTGCTTGTGGCCTATGGCTCCGTTGGGCAGATGAAACAATCAGTTATGGCGCTGAATAGTATCGCTGAGCTTCGCCGCGCTAAGGAAACTGCCGATTTCTTTGATTCTTTGCCTCCGGGTGAGCAGCCAGCCTGGCTAGATGAAATGCTCAGCAGGCTGACACTACCAAACGTAGGTGATGACGTACCACATGTCTGCTTGTTCGATACTGGTGTGAATCACGGGCATCCATTGCTTGAAATGGCACTTGATAATGCTGATCTCCATAGTGTGGAACCAGCTTGGGGGTTAGATGATGGCGATGGACATGGTACGGGTATGGCTGGGCTGGCCCTGATCGGTGACTTGACTGTACAGCTAGCCTCTGCGAATCCGATACATGTGGGGCATAGACTAGAGTCAGTCAAACTGATCCCCGAAAATGGCGCAAACGGGGCCGACCCTAAACATCATGGGTACATGACTTTAGAGGCTGTCGCGCGCCCAGAAATTGTCGAGCCTCGACGTTCACGAGTTTTCAGCATGGCTGTGACGGCACGGGATAATCGTGATCGTGGCCGTCCTTCTGCATGGTCAGCCACGATTGATCGATTGGCATCTGATGCGGAAGGTCAAGGTGAGACGCCGCGATTATTTGTGCTCTCGGCAGGTAATGTCACTGACCCTAATGCATGGGCTGAGTATCCCGACAGTAACAGCACGGATGGCATACATGATCCCGCTCAAGCCTGGAATGCGCTTACCGTTGGTGCGGCTACTGAGTTAGTGAACATTACTGAGCCTGATGCCCAGGATTACCAGCCGATTGCGCCTCACGGAGGGCTGAGTCCCTTCAGTACGACTTCGCAGACCTGGCAAGCACACTGGCCGCTGAAACCGGATGTGGTGTTTGAGGGAGGAAATGCGGCCACAAATGCTCTGGGCGCCTCGTGGATGCCGAGCCTCAGCTTGCTGACAACAAATTTTAAGCCTGCAGATTGCTTGTTTACTACGACTAATGCGACGAGTGCAGCCTGTGCCCTGGCGGCGAAGATGGCTGCGCAACTAATGGCCGAATACCCAACCCTATGGCCTGAGACCATTCGAGCATTGATTGTGCATTCTGCAGAATGGACACCTGCAATGCGGCAAGCATTCTTGTCTCCTGCAGGTCAGCCAACGAAAGCCCAAATGGGTAATTTGGTCCGCCACTGCGGTTTCGGAATGCCCAGCCTAAATCGTGCGCTTTGGAGCGTTACAAATTCCCTGACAATGGTTTGCGAAAGCACATTGCACCCTTTTGCTCGTGAAAAGGGAAAGGAGCCGAAGTTGAGGGATATGAATCTACATCGTTTCCCTTGGCCTTTGGAGGAGCTGCAAGCGCTGGGGGAAACACCTGTTGAAATGCGGGTCACGCTGTCTTACTTCATTGAGCCAAACCCCTCTGCTCGGGGGGTAACGTCTCGTTACCGTTACGAATCGCACGGGTTACGGTTTGAGGTGAAGCGAGCTCTTGAGTCTGAGTCCGATTTTCGTGCTCGTATTAATGCTGCGGCCAGGGATGAAGAAGAGCAGACTCGAACAGGGGGGAATGATCCTGGCTGGGTAATTGGGAAACAGGTGCGACATAAAGGCTCGCTACATTCTGATATATGGCAGGGCACAGCGGCAGATCTGGCCAGCCGGGGTGTTATGGCAATTTATCCTGCATTGGGATGGTGGAAGACTCGGCCGGCGCAAGAGCGGTACAACGATCCTGTACGTTATGCATTGGTCGTTTCCATTAGCGCTCCCGAAGTCGATGTTGATCTCTATACAGCAGTGGCCAATCAAGTTGTTGTACCGATTGAGGTGACGAGCTAATGAACTTTCGTATCGCCGATACGTTTACGAACAGTCTGGCTAGGCTGACAGGCGAAGAGCAAAAGCAGGTAAAAACTACAGCTTTTGATTTGCAAATGAATCCGGCCAGTCCAGGTATGAGCTTTCATAAGCTGGATAGGGCTAAAGATCCCAATTTTTGGTCGGTACGAGTGAGTCGTGATATCCGCCTGATTGTGCATAAAACGGCTAATAGCCTGCTTTTGTGTTATGTCGATCATCATGACAAGGCATATCAATGGGCTGAGCGCCGTAAGTTGCAAACACATCCCAAAACAGGTGCAGCGCAGCTGGTCGAGATCCGTGAAACCGTACACGATGTCGTGATTCCAAACTATGTTCAACAGGATGCTGGAACTGTAGATAAGCAGCCAGTATTTGCTGGAGTTGAGGACAGTACATTACTTTCCTACGGTGTCCCTGAAGACTGGCTAGATGATGTGCGCTCCGCTGATGAGGATGGTCTTCTGCAGATTGCAGATCATTTGCCTGGTGAAGCTTCAGAAGCCTTACTGGAATTAGCGACAGGCGGAAAACCGGTGCTTCCGGTCATTGCTGCTGAAGGCGGTGATCCCTTTGAGCATCCTGATGCTCAGCGTCGCTTCCGCGTTATGACTGATGCGGATGAGTTGGCGAGAGCATTAGAGTTCCCGTGGGATAAATGGACAGTTTTTCTGCATCCAGCACAGAGACAAATTGCTGAGAGGGAGTATAACGGTCCGGCCCGGGTGTCGGGCTCTGCAGGCACGGGGAAAACTATTGTTGCCTTGCATCGGGCAGTTAATCTGGCGAAGCAGAATCCTGATTATCGAGTACTGTTGACAACATTCTCCGATACACTGGCTAATGCATTGCAAAATAAATTACGCTGCTTGGTTAGCAATGAACCTCGGCTGGGAGAAAGGCTGGAAGTTGCTGCTCTTGATGCTGTCGGGGAGCGTTTGTATGGCTCTCATTTCGGTTCTGCAAGAATTGCTGATAGAAAAGAAATTAAAGGCTTGCTTGTTGAGCATAGTGCAGGCATTGAGGGGTTGAAGTTTGGTCAGCGTTTCTTGCTGGGTGAATGGGAGGAAGTCGTTGATGCTTGGCAAGTTGATTCTCTTGAAGAATATCTGAAAATTAAGCGTCTTGGCCGTAGAACCCGCCTTCCTGAGGCGCAACGTAAGCTTTTGTGGCAGGTTTTCGCTGGCGTAAAAAAACACCTTAATAAGCATGGTTTTATCACTCGGTCGCAGCTCTTTAGTGAGCTCGCTAATAAGGTTTCTTCCCGTGCTCACCCGCCATACGATGTGGCTGTAGTTGATGAAGCTCAGGATATTAGTGTGGCCCAGCTACGATTTCTAGCTGCTCTTGGTGCTGACCGCCAAAATAGTTTGTTTTTCGCGGGTGATCTGGGGCAGCGTATTTTTCAGGCGCCATTTTCCTGGAAATCGCTGGGTGTGGATATTCGAGGGCGATCTCATACACTAAGAATTAATTACCGAACATCCCATCAGATTAGAAAACAAGCAGATCAGCTTCTTGCTCCAGAAGTGACTGACATTGATGGAAATGTTGATGATAGAAGGGGTACGGTGTCAGTGTTCAACGGGCCAGACCCAGATGTTCGTGTGTTCAATTCCGAAGACGAAGAAATCAGTTTTGTGGGTCAGTGGTTAGGATCCTTGGCTGAAGATGATGTAAGTGCTCACGAGATAGGGGTGTTTGTTCGTTCCGAATTAGAGCTTCATCGTGCAAGGCGAGCCGTAGAATCGGCCGGCCTCCCTTATAAGGTTCTGGACGAAAAGATGGAGACGGTTACGGGGAAAGTAACAGTTAGCACTATGCACCTAGCTAAAGGGTTAGAGTTTAGAGCTGTCGTTGTTATGGCCTGTGATGACGAAGTGATTCCTTCCCAGCAACGTATCGAATCGATTACTGACAATGCAGATCTAGAAGAGGTATACGAGACCGAGAGGCATTTGCTTTATGTCGCGTGTACAAGGGCTAGGGATCACTTGCTGGTATCCAGTGCATCTTCAGCTTCAGAATTCTTAGATGATTTGAGGCAGTAAAGAAGGTTTATTATTTTAGGTGATCGGTTTGAGTATTGGCTGGACTGAGATATTTCTTTCGAAAAATAAAGGGTTTTATATAAAATGAACGCAGTACTCAGGGGAGAGTGCTGCGCAGTACCGATTAATCAAACATTCAGGTCCACTTACCTGCGTTATCGACCACAGTTACTTCGATTATGTTGCAGCGTTTTCCAGTCACGCGTTTATTTTTCTTGCCAAACTCCGCGCTAAAGGGAATCGGACGACTCTTGAGCTCGATGAGGAGAGCCAGGTTTTGGCAATTGCTGAGTTTGTAGAAGTGTTGGGTTGACGAGTTTTTCTATCTGGATGGTAAGGAAACCTTTTTCAGGGCTCCTTGACCGGTCTTTTTATGAAGTGCGGCAATGCCGTAGGAGCGGGAGTAGTAAATGGAGGTCAAGCTTTGGGACGGAGGTCTCCTCATTCACGAATTGAATGCCATCAGCAAAATGGAGGCGGCATTTGATGAGAAGAGTGCACCACCGTCGATGGCCGAGCGAAAATCAAAACAAAACCAAACTGCCATGGCACAACAGCTCAGCAGTTTGGTAGGAAGCAAGCCTCAGCCCGGGATTTGGCCCTGGAAGGGCTACGCGGGGTTTAGGTTTTCAGACTCCAAAGGCAAGGACGGTGAGTTTGATCTGGTTATTATTACTCACAAGAACATCCTCGTTGTCGAGCTGAAACAATGGCACGGAACCATAACAAGCTTGGGCGACCGCTGGCTTCAGAATGGAAATGATAGGGGCCGCTCTCCCGTCAGCACAACAAGAAACAAGTTCTTTCTCCTGAAAAACAAAATTGATCGAATTCGCCATCAACTGCCCGGGAAAAAGGTGCCGCGAATCGAATACCGGGTTGTTATGTCCGGTAACTGCGATTTCTCCGGAATTTCAGATAACGAAAAAGACTTTGTTCTATCACTGGATGATTTCCTGAAACTCGCGGATGAGAAACGATTCAACAAAACGTTTCGTCCTCATCCTGATCAACAGGGCCTTAATAATTACCTTGGCGTATTTGATCAGCTCTTTGATGAATCCAATGTTCAAGAGTGTGACCTTGTGGTGGATGGCTATCGGGCTAAGGAGAAAATCTTCTCCCATCCAGCGGGTGCGTACACCGAGTACGAGGCAGTGAATGACCAGAACAAGTCCGATCGAGGACTGCTTCGCCTTTGGGATTTTAACAAGCTCTCCGGCAACCAACCTAAAACACCTCAAGGTCGATACAGAATAATCTCTAGAGAACAGGAGGTTCTGACTCAGATTCGTCTAATCGAACCCGAACTGTATAAGAACTGTCTCCGCCCGATGTCTAATCCTTCGCAGGATGATATGACCCGCCAATTTTGCGAGAGGTTCGAGCTACCAACCGGCCACTTGCGTTTCAATGCTTTTATCAACAGCCATGTAGTTGGCTACTCAATCCAGGAGCGGCTGAACGTAGGCAAGGTTCTCGTCTCTCAGTTTGCGAGGATGCATGGCGCGAAGGTCGCCCACAGGGACGTAGGCGATCACAGTGTTTGGTTGTCCCCGTCGAACGCAATAACACTTTCGAACTTTGTCGCAGCCTATTACCAGCCGGCCGGCACAGTGGGGGAGCAGCGGAAGGAATTGAGCATTGGGGCTATCGAGTTACCTGAGGATAGCGGCTCCGACATTGAATTAGCTACTCCTTATACCCGTGATGTGTTTGCTCTCGGGATACTGCTCTGGCATTTGGTTAAAGCCCAAAACATTCCTCACAAGGCTGACAGTAGCCTATTAGAGAGGGTTGTTGGCGACGTGCAACACTGTGAAGAATGGTATGCCCCTGTAATTTTGCGAGCGATTCAGAAGATGCCGAGTGAGCGCTACGCGGATGCTGGAAGCTTACTCGGCGCTTTGAACCAAGGTCAGCCGTCTAATGCCGAAATCTTCAGGTTTGACGACAGTACGTTGGACAGGTTTCGACAGCCTGCGCTCCGTGTTGAGCGAGTGTATCCAATGGAGGAGGAATATGTTGATAATCCCCTCAAGGAGGTTTATCGCTCAGGCTCCGATGTTGTAAAGACATGGCCAGGTTTTGATCTTGGTGGGGATGACCTGGGATCCGGACCAAGGCTCCTTGCATTTCTCACGACTGTAGAGCGGCTTCAAAAGTTAAAACTGGGCTTCATTCCCAAGATTGATGAGTTCGGACTCGCAAAGCGCGATGAGCCTTTCGTGGTCTCGCAATTGATTGAGGGAGTTCACTGGTCAGAACTGACAGACTTGGACCAAGACGTGCGCTTCCAAGTGATTGAGAGGCTTTGTGATCAAATCTCGTTCCTACATGAACAAGACATCGCTCATGGTGATTTGCACCCAGATAACGTGAAAGTCGTGCTGCCTGCAGAGCCTGAAGATTCAGCGTTTATTTATCTTTTCGACTTCCCAGACCTGGCAATCGATTCGGACGAGACAAAAAACTCTCGGTATAGCCCGGCTTGGGAACATGCGTCTCCGTATGAGCGTGACAACTTCGCTGTCATGCGTATGTCCGCAGAATTGCTTGGTATGGAGTGGGATGTCGGCAGTGAAGACGACCTTCAAAGCCTTCGGGATCTGATCAATCTGGAGCAAGAGAGCCAGGCAGGATTTATTTCTCTTGATCGATTTATCGACGCGATCCAAAGGGAAAGAGAGCCCAAGGTTCAGCGGACCATAATTTCTATTAAAACATCAAGGGTAAGCGAGCCGCTAACGATACTGCCAGATAATGGGGAGTTGTTGGTGACCGTAGAGCCTGACCGTAAGCGGTCACGGATGCTGACGGTAAAATTCAGCGGCATTGGAGGAAATTTTCTCTGCACCTACGATCCTTCAGAGCGGAAATTTGGACGCGTGTTGTTCTTGAACAAGCAGGACGAGATTTGGGGGCGGGATAGAAATAGTGCCCAGTACAGAATTGATTGTGCGTTAGAACTCACTCAGAACGGTCACGATGACTGCTCGGGGCTCAACCAATTTTTTGCTGGTAATGGGGATTTCCTCGCGTTAGTGGACGACGTACAGCAGTCGTCCATTGAAAATCAAACTCGTGAGGAACATGGCGCCGCCACACAGCCTGGTGTTAAAACAACGGAAACTGAGAAACAGGACTTCTCCCAGGGACATGAGGAGGAGCCGCGCGAAGCCTCGCACAAGGTTCGAAAGCGTGATATCCCAGTTAATCGTTTATGGAAAACCATCATCGATACGGAGACTGAAGGACTGCCGTCCATAGAGGTTTCTGATGAGCCCTCCCCAACCAGAGATCACTCATCCATACGTATTCCTTACTCATCAGAGGGAGCTGTTCTCGAAAGCTTTGATAAGGATGATGAGGTTCGGCTGGTTCGAAAAAATGACGACAAGACCTCCTATCTTGGCTACGTCGATGTTCGTAAGAGCTCGGGGAAAGAAATTGTTGTTGAGAATAAGGCCAAGACTCGATCCGTAAAGCCGGACGAAACGCTTTATCTGATGAGTACCCAGAATAAAACGTCACTCGATCGGAGGAAAAGAGCTGTTACACGCGTGCTCGATCAGCTATCGGTCATTCCCGATCTCACCGCTTATTTTGAGGAAAACTCCGACAGGGAGCCCGTAAAACTCTCGGAGGAACCGTCAGACAAAGATTTCGAGCTATACCAGCGAGAGGACCGAGAAACGGGCAAAGTGATTGGTCTCAACACAGCTCAGAAAGAAGCTTTCAAGAAACTGATCACTTATGGCCCTGTGGGTCTTCTGCAAGGTCCCCCAGGGACTGGGAAGACAGAGTTCATTGCAGCGTTTTGCCACTACCTGGTCAGCCGGGAAAATGTGAGCAATATTTTGTTGGTTTCTCAATCTCACGAGGCGGTAAACACCGCGGTAGAGCGAATAAGGTCTCATTGCCGGAAGCTTGATACTGATCTGGACGTTGTCCGTTTCAGCAACAGTGATCAAGCGGTTTCCGATGGCCTGAAAGATGTTTATTCCAGCGCGTTGGTGAATCAGAGGAAAGCCCTATTTGAGGCAGAACAGACTCATCGATTGACCTCATTAGCCAGATCCCTTCAGGTAAATCCGGATTTTATTGAGAAGTTGCTGATCGTTGAGAAGCGCATCCGGCATCCTATCAATGAGATTGAAAGGCTGGATAAAGATCTGGAGTCGACGGAATTAGATTCCAAGATGCAGAGGGATATGAAGAGCGAGCGCGAGGCCTACCGTTCTATCCTTTCCGGGGCCTTGGAGGAGCTGTTCTCCAAACCCCTTCCCGAGGAAGGGGGATATCAGAAACTTCTGCTGGAGCTGCACGAATCCGTCTGCAATGAATTCGGAGCAAGGCCTCATGAGCTCAGGCGATGTCTCTCATTGATACGGGTTTCTGAAGAGATGCTGGAGCGCTTGGAGAGCAAAAGCTCCAACTATGATGAGTTTCTGGTTCGTTCTCGTACCTTGGTGTGCGGTACATGCGTCGGGATGGGGCAGAGCCATCTGGCTTTGAACAAAACACCTTTTGATTGGGTCATCATTGATGAAGCAGCGCGCTCGTCTTCCAGTGAATTGGCGGTTGCCATGCAAGTTGGGAAACGCATTCTGTTAGTAGGCGACCATCGACAGCTGCCACCCACTTATCAGGATGATCACAAGCTTGGTATTGCCCGGGAATTCGGTGTTGCACCCAAGTCTGACGAGCTGGACTTTATCATGCGTAGCGACTTCGAACGTTCCTTTGAGTCGTCTTATGGGAAACGCATTGGCGCTACCCTCACTATGCAGTATCGGATGAATAAAGCGATTGGCGGCTTGGTTTCCACTGTCTTCTATGGAGGAAGGCTAGAAACAGGTGACCGTCGCATACCCGAATGCTTTTCCCGCGCGCCTTTACCGATAAAAAGTGAGGTGACCTGGCTGGACACCGGTGTGCTCGGCGAGAAAGCGTACTCTAAGGGGAACAAGAGTAAGTTTAATGAAGCGGAAGCTGACGAAATCATCAGTCTTTTGAAGAAGATTGAGAGCGACGATGTTTTCTGTAAAGGGTTGCTCGATACGGTCTCAGATGAAAAAGAACCGACGATTGGTGTGATCTGCATGTATTCAGAGCAGAAGCGCTTCCTGAAAAGAAAGTTTGCGGCCCAGAACTGGCGTGATGATTTCAGGGAGACAGTAAAAATAGACACCGTTGATAGTTACCAGGGGAAGGAAAACCGTATCATCATTCTGTCTTTGATCAGGTCAGATCCCGAGAGAACACCGGGGTTCCTGAGGTCAGACAACCGCGTCAACGTTGCTATGTCTCGGGCAATGGAAAGGCTGGTTATTGTCGGGGACATGAGAGTCTGGAGTGGCAAGAACAGTCACTATGGCCTTGGAAAGGTAGCAGCTTACATTCGCGATCGTCAGGGTGAGGGAAGTTTCAATATTCTTCCCGCGTCCAAACAGAAAGGAGGCAAATAAATGTCCACTGGTAATATCCCTCTTTTCGAGCTTGATGTCGCCGTGCCATCTCAGCTTTATATGATTGAGTATTCTCTCGTAGAGCGGGGCAGTCTGCCTTTCGTTCCCGATTTTTTACTCAAACTGCTCCACGTGGCGGATTTCCTTCCACAGGAGGTTGCGCACTTTTTTGGGTTCTCACGCAAAGAGCTTGATCATGCGCTTACGGGCTTCTTTAGTTCCGGAGAAGTGGAGTATCGGAAAGATGGAAAACTCGGCCTTACAGCTAAAGGGCATGCTCTATTCGCTGATACCGATACCTCGCCAATGCGCGAATCGATCGCGAATTATCGGAAACCTTTTTGCTTTGACCTTTTGACCTTCAGTTACCTCGGAAACAATTCCAAGTCTGGCCGAGATAGTCGAACCTTGAGGCTGAAAGTTGACCAGGAACAAGTCGCTGAATCTCAGAGGCTTGCAAAAGAATCCTTCCAGAGGAATATTCACGACATTTACAAGAAAGGTCATCTGGTGAAAGGAGCGCCTCAAGGAGGTACGCCTGAAATTTACAAATTCAGTGACTGCAGCAAAAGAAAGGACTTTGTGGAGAAGGTTCCGGAAGTCCTGTCGCTAAATGCTGCAACTTATCAGTTCGAGTTTGAGGACCGAGATGGCCTGCCCGAATCTGAGACTTATATTCGAGCCAGGACCGAGGCGCTCAGTTCTGCCTGCGGCTCCAACAATATCAATCAAATTTCGAAAGTCGCCGATCTGCTTGAAGATGAGTTCACCCTTAGGCTGATTCAGGATGAGGGGTTGAACGCGAGCAGGTTGGCATCGCTGGCCATTGATGAACTGCAGGGTCATGGCACGGAATCTGAGAGGCGGCGCCTGTATGGTTCTTTGCAGCTGAAGCGCAATTGGCAGGATATTTTCGAAAAGCTGAAATCAGCCCTGATGTCAGAGAAGACTGAGAAAGCCGAATTTATTTGGTTGGCGCCTTCTTGCCACGAACTGTGGGGTAAATGTGAACGGCATGGACAGGCGCTTTCTGAGGTTTATGAACTGTTCTCAAAGCACAAATCTGGCATAAATGGTTTCAAGGTTTATGTGCCATTACCGGATGATCGGGACAAGCGTGCGAAGAGCATTGCCCGGCGCGAGAATGCGGAGGCCGGAAAAAGGCTCTTTGGCTTTGTTGAGTCGGAGCTTCTCTCTTCGGTCGAGATTCTGCTTTTGAAAGACAAGTTCGTTGTAGTTCTCTATCACTTCACCTGTCTCTTATACACATCTGACGCTGCCGACGAAGAG
>OJEM01000029.1_pt1 | contig 39173 bp, 33 predicted proteins | sample 1593651 | NCBI WGS metagenome assembly OJEM01 (sample SAMN05416819, study PRJEB24817) | seawater metagenome | isolation source: Sea water | place: Canada:Atlantic | collected 2013-07
GAGATCCTCTCTGGTCTCGTGGGCTCGGAGATGTGTATAAGAGACAGCCATAAGTGTGCATCCTTTCCCTGAATCCCGCTACACTCATCATCATGGGGCTGCGTTTTCTGCTGTGACGACCTGAAGCCGTGCATCTGCGGCGCCGGCAGAGATGGCCTGATAATTGCTTATGCCCTGTTATGGGCCAACAGTTGATGGGTGGTGTCACCTTGCACAAACGTTTACTCGATCACCTGCGTACCGCAGTGGTCATGCTTGATGACAATCTGCAGGTCCGCTACCTGAATCCGGCGGCGGAAATGCTGCTTGCGACCAGTGCCAGCCGTGCCATGGGTCAGCCGTTACCGGACTATTTCTTTGATGATGAGGAAGCCCGTGCTGCCTTGCGCCAGTGCATTCGGGACGAGCATCCGTTTACCCGCAGGGAAGCCCGCCTGGCGGTGTCCCCTGGCTATGAAGTAACGGTGGATTACTCGGTCAGCCCGATCAATGAGCCGGGGCAGACGCTGTGTCTGTTGATGGAACTTCAACCGCTGGACCGGCTGTTGCGGATTACCCGGGAAGAGGCGCTGATCCATGCTCATCAGGCCACCCGGGCGCTGGTGCGCGGTGTGGCGCACGAGATCAAGAATCCGCTGGGCGGTATCCGCGGCGCTGCACAGTTGCTGGAGCGAGCCCTGCCGACCCCGGATCTGACCGAGTACACCAAGGTCATCATTGATGAGGCGGACCGGTTGCGCACGGTGGCGGATCGTATGCTGGGTCCGCGCAAACCGCCGGAATTCAAGGCGGTGAATATCCATGAGTGCCTGGAGCATGTGCGGCAGTTGTTGCTGGCGGAACATCCCAGGGGTGTGTCCATCTGGCGGGATTACGATATCAGCCTGCCGGATGTGATCGCCGACCGGGATCAGATGATCCAGGTGCTGCTCAATATTATCCGCAACGCCACCCAGGCCTTGTTGGAATCGCACACCGAGGATGCCCGCATCATCATGCGCACCCGGGTGTTGCGGCAGTTCACCATCGGCTCACTGCGCCACCGCCTGGTGCTGCGGGTGGATATTATCGACAACGGCCCGGGCATAGCTCCGGATGTGCAGGAGACCCTGTTCTATCCCATGGTCAGTGGCCGGGCCAGTGGTACCGGGCTGGGATTGTCCATTGCCCAGTCCATCATCAGCCAGCACCAGGGGCTGATCGAGTGCGAAAGCGTACCGGGCAAAACCGTATTCAGTATTTTGCTGCCAATGGAGCAGCCGGAAGTAACGGAGAGCGAACAGTCATGAGCGCCTATGTAGCCGTGAGTAACGACAACAGTGAACATCCAGGGAGAGGCCGGTCATGAGCGTAACCGTATGGGTAGTCGACGATGACCGCTCCATTCGCTGGGTGCTGGAAAAGGCACTGAGCCAGGAAGGATACGCGGTAACCTGTTTCGAAGATGGCGATGAGGCGCTGAATACCCTGGAAGAGGGAGCGCAGGAGCCGGAGGTGCTGATCAGTGATGTGCGCATGCCTGGTACTGATGGCCTGCGTATGCTCAAGATCCTGCAGCGCAAGAATCCGGACCTGCCGGTGATCATCATGACCGCCCATTCCGATCTGGATTCGGCGGTGGCCTCCTATCAGGGGGGGGCCTTTGAGTACCTGCCCAAGCCGTTTGATGTGGATGAGGCGGTAGCGCTGGTGCGCCGCGCCATCAAGCACCGGGAAGAATCCCGTGGTGAACAGCCGGCCGCGGTGGAGGAAGAGTCCACTGAGATTATCGGTGAAGCACCGGCCATGCAGGAGGTGTTTCGCGCTATTGGTCGGCTCAGCCATTCCAACGTCACCGTATTGATCAATGGCCAGTCCGGTACCGGTAAGGAGCTGGTGGCGCGGGCCCTGCATAGCCATTCCATGCGCCGTGAAAAGAATTTCGTCGCCCTGAACATGGCGGCCATTCCCAAGGATCTGATTGAGTCGGAGCTGTTTGGCCACGAAAAAGGTGCCTTTACTGGCGCCAACAACCAGCGTGTAGGCCGCTTCGAGCAGGCCAATGGCGGGACCCTGTTTCTCGATGAAATCGGTGACATGCCGCTGGAAGCGCAGACTCGTCTGTTGCGGGTATTGCAGGAAAGTGAGTTTTACCGGGTCGGTGGTACAACGCCTATCCATGTGGACGTGCGGATTATTGCCGCCACCCACCAGGATTTGGAAAAACTGGTGAAGGAAGGGGACTTCCGGGAGGATTTGTTTCACCGGCTAAACGTGATTCGTATCCATATCCCACGTATGGCCGAGCGTCGCGAAGACATTCCCCGGCTGGCCAATTATTTTCTCCAGCGAGCAGGTCATGAATTGGGTGTGGAGCCGAAAATTCTGCACAAGGATACCGAGAAATACCTGTCTGCCCAGGCCTGGCCGGGCAATGTGCGGCAGCTGGAAAATACCTGTCGCTGGCTGACCGTAATGGCGTCCGGTCGCGAAGTCCTTGTGGATGATTTGCCCCCGGAATTGAAAGAAGCGGGTGCGGCCAAGGGGGCTGATGTTTCCGGCGACTGGCTCAAGTCCCTGCGCAACTGGGCCGATCGCGCCCTGTCACAGGGTGAGCGCAGCATCCTCGAACAGGCGGTTCCCGGCTTTGAGCGCACCATGATCGAAGTGGCCCTGCAGCACACCGGCGGTCGCAAACGTGACGCCGCCGCTTTGCTCGGCTGGGGTCGAAACACCCTTACCCGCAAGATCAAGGAGCTGGATATGGAAGGAGAGTTGGCGGGTAGCGATGAGGATTGAAAGGCGGTGAACAGTTAATAGTGAATAGTTAACAGTTCGCGGGACTGAATTTCGAGTTCTGCAACGCACGAGGCCGCGCCCATACTTTGGGCGCGGCCTCTTGCGTTGGGGAATAACGAGCGCAAAATCGCGAACTGTTCACTGTTCACTGTTCATTCTCGAAGCCCGTTCGCCGTCAGCCCCTCAATTTTCCACTCTCCATCCTCGCGCCAGTCGCTTACCACCCGGTAGCTGTCGGCGTTGTCGGGCATCATGCTTTGCCCGCCCCAGGCGAAGGCGGTGAAGGTGACGCGGGCGTGGCGCTGGGTGACCGGATCCAGCTCGATGTTGATCTGGGTGAGTGCGAGCTGTCGTTTCGGGTAGCGCAGGAAGGTGCCCATCAGCAGGCGCCGAAGCTCGTCGCGCTGCAGGATGTGGCCGCCACGCTGAATCTCAGCCGGATCGGTGAGGGCATCCATCACCGTGCCGGTATCGCCGGCTTCTATGGCTGTCTCAAGCTTTTCCAGAGCATCCAGAATGGCCTGCTCCGGTGGTGTTTTGGTGCAGCCAGCGATCAACAGTTGCAGGGCAATCAGCAGCAGGTATGCTGAAATCTTTCTGCAGACAAGTGCAGTTCTCATGGCGTTATTTCCCTTGCCGAACAGCTATCGGCAGTCTCTGGTGCCGGTGGGTCAGGGGCATCAGCTTTATGTGGAAGAAAGTGGTAACCCGAACGGCGTGCCAGTGATCGTGTTGCACGGTGGCCCCGGTGGCGGTTGCTCGCCGTTCATGCGCCGCTTTTTCGATCCCCGGCGGTTCCGCATTATTCTCTTCGACCAGCGGGGTAGTGGTCAAAGCCGTCCCTTTGCGTCTACCCGTCACAATACCACCGCGCATCTGATTGCTGATCTGGAATCTCTCCGCGAGGCCCTTGGGGTGGAGCGATGGCGAGTGTTCGGTGGCTCCTGGGGCGTTACTCTGGCTCTGGCCTACCTGGCGGCGTATCCGCGGCGAGTCGCCGGGTTGGTGTTGCGGGGCGTCTTTCTCTGCCGTCAGCAGGATCGTGACTGGCTTTATACGTCAGAGGGCGCGGCGCGGCTGTTCCCTGAAGAATGGGCTGCATTACAGAAGCAGGCCCCGCCTGGCGAGGGGTGCCTGCTGCAGCGCTATCATCAGGGGCTGAAAGGAGATCGTGCCCGCTATCATGCCCGCAGCTGGTGTAACTGGGAGTCCACGCTGGCGTTAACGTCGGTGCTACCGTCCGGTGAAGCCAGTGACGATGAGTTATGCATGGCCATGCAGGAAACCCATTATTTTCTTCATGATGGTTTCCTGACAGCGCCGTTGCTGGAGGCTTGTGCCGGCATGACCCTGCCGGTGGAAATGGTTCACGGCACCCGGGATTTTGTCTGCCCGGCGGATCAGGCCCTTGCACTGCATCAGGTATTGCCAGGCAGTCGACTCCACTGGGTGGAAGGGGGCAGTCATTCTTCCTCCGACCCGGCGATTGCCAATGCACTGGTGGACGCGGTAAATCGACTGGAAAAGAGGATTGACGATTGAAGGTGTTGTTGCAGCGTGTCAGCGAAGCGTCGGTGGCGGTGTCCGGTGATTGTGTGGGGCGTATTGGTAAAGGTCTGCTGTTGCTGGTTGGCATTGAGGCCGGCGACGATGAGGCTACGATTGCGCGTATGGCCGAGAGGACGGTGGGCTATAGGGTGTTTGCCGATAGTGATGACAAGATGAACCTGGATGTGCGAGATATTAATGGCGCAATTCTTGCCATATCCCAGTTCACTCTGGCGGCGGATACCCGCAAAGGGCGTCGGCCCAGCTTCAGCAAGGCAGCCCCGCCAGAGCAGGGCAAACAGCTATACGAGGGTTACCTGCGGGAGCTGGAGAAACAGAATATTCCGGTGCGCAGCGGAGTCTTTGGTGCCGATATGCAGGTTCAACTCGTCAATGATGGACCCGTCACATTTCTTTTGAGCTCGTGACACCGGTTTTGCAATTGTATTGCAAAGGTCCTCGCCTTGTTTATGATGAAGTTTGTTACCTGATTACGGGTGACGGGGAGAGCACTGAGCAGCATCGCTGCAACAGGGTTGCGAAATACAGCCTGGTGCTGTGAAGTATCCCCAGGGACGACATATAAAAACTTGGAGGTATCTCAGGATGAAAAAGACGCTTATCGCTGCCACTCTGCTTGGCGCTTCTACTTCTGCCATGGCCGTAGCACCGGGTGGTCCGGGCTGTGGTTGGGGCAACTTGTTGTTCGAAGGCAACTCCGGTCTGCCCATGCACCTGCTGGCGACCATTGTGAATGGCACCTCCGGCAACGCCACCTTTGGTATGACTACCGGCACCAACGGTTGTGATACCAATGGTTCTCTGACCTACAGCGGCCAGAGCCTGCTGGGTATGACCGGTGTGATGGAAGAAGTGGCTCAGGATATGGCAACCGGTGAAGGCGAAGCCCTGACCGCACTGTCCGTATCCATGGGCATCGAAGCTGGCGACCGCGCTCGCTTCAATGCTGCCATGCATGAAAACTTTGCAGTTATCTTCCCGCACCAGGATGTGACTGCCGAAGAAGTCATGGCCAGCATCACCGAGGTAATGAAGCAGGACCAGAGCCTGTCCAAGTACCTGGCGTAAACGGCTAGCACGTTTACCGACAAGCCCCGCCCAACGGCGGGGCTTTGTTTGTCTGATCTGAAATCACGGATTCAGGTCTGAATTTCCCCCGCCCGAATCACGGATAATACCGGATGCGCACTGGACTATTTTGTGTGCTGCTGTGCTGGATTGCCCCGGCGTTGGCCGCGAACTCCTCTCCTTCATTGGTTGATCTTGCCGCTTCATCACGATGGCAGGCTCTCATGCATGTAAATCCCGGTGCCACCCTGCGCGACCGGGGACGCAGTTATATCGACGACGACAATTATTTTCTGGCAGACAATGGCAAGGATGATGTGCTTGCCGAATTGCGGGCAACGGCTGCTGCGCTTGAGCCGGCAGAAGCCCCGGAACGTTGTCGTTTCCCTGCCCGCTATCGTTTCCTGGCCGGGCATTTCAATTGGCAGGATGATGCGCCGTTTGCCCACTGCGAGGATTATTCCGAATGGCGTGCTGCGGTACAGGCCAGTCGGGCAGTGCTGGTTTTTCCTGCGGCTTATCTGAACAGCCCGTCTTCCATGTTCGGTCACACCCTGTTGCGCCTGGATCAGGGCGAAGGCAGTGCCGTGTGGTTGTCCTGGGCGGTGAACTTCGGTGCGGTATCCAGCGAGGCCGACAATTCCCTGTTTTATATTTACCGGGGTTTGGCGGGTGGTTATCCCGGGCGATTTGCCCTGGTGCCTTACGTGCAAAAAATTCAGGAATACTCCCACATGGAAAACCGCGACATGTGGGAGTACACCCTGGACCTGGATCAGCAGGAAATTGACTGGCTGATTGAGCATCTGTGGGAATTGAAGGACATCAATTTCGATTACTACTTTTTTGATGAAAATTGCTCCTTTCGTTTGCTGGAGCTGGTGGAGGTAGCACGTCCGGGGTCGCAGCTGCTGACAGAATTACGGTTTGCGGAAGTGCCGGTGAATACGGTGCGCGCCCTGGATGACCGGGATCTGATCAGCGAGCGCCACTACCGGCCCTCCAAGGCGGTGGAGCTGGATAACCTGCGCCGCCAGATGACGCCGCGCCAACAGAAGCTGGCCCGTCGTCTGGCGGATGATCCCGGTTTAATGGAATCGGAAGAATTCCAGCAAGCCGGTGCGGAGCAGCAGGCGCAGATGGTCACCACAGCCTACCGCTATCTGCGTTTGGTCAACCGCAAGGGGGCACGGGATCCAGAGGTCGCCAGGGATTCCTTTGTCTTGCTGACAAAGATGAACCAGTTGCCCAGGGTCGACGTGCCGGAAACGCAGGATCCCGAGCCGCCGGAAGCCGGTCATGGCACCCAGATGCTGGCGCTGGCTGGTGGTCAGCGCGAAGGGAACCAGGATTTTGGGGAGCTGAGTTACCGGCTGACCTACCATGACTTGCTGGATAATAATTACGGGTTTCTGCGCGGAGCACAGATCCAGGGGCTGGGACTGACGTTGCGCAGCACGGAATCCGGTGATCCACGACTTGAAGAACTGGATGTGGTGAGCATTCGCTCGCTGGCTCCCCGTAACCGCTTTAGCAAACCGCTGAGCTGGTATGTGGAGGGTGGCCTGGAGAGAGCCTGGGCGGGGCGTCGCAGACTGGTTCGCTATGTTCAGGGCGGTGCGGGTGGCAGCTGGGCCATGGGGAACTGGCAGCCTTACCTGTTAACCAGCCTGCGAATGGAAAATAATAGCGACTTCGATACCTTCCTCACCCCCGGGGCCGGGCTGGATGCCGGTCTGCTCTACCAGCGTGGGCGCTGGCAGTGGCAAGTGGGGAGTGTGGGGCATTACTTCAACAACGATACCTATCGACATACCTCCGAGCTTGCCGTGCACTGGGCGTTTGCCCGACAGCACGGACTGCGGGCATCGCTGAGCCGGGAAGGCTGGCGCGGGGATGGCGATAACGAGTTCAAACTGCAATGGCGATGGTACTTCGACTGATCCTGCTGACTGGGCTGGCCATGGCGCTGGCCGGCTGCAGCAAACTGTTCTTCTATCCCATGGAGCCCTGGGTACAAAACCCGGAAAACCAGGGGCTCAGCTACGAGGATGTGGTGTTGATCCATCCGCGCGGGCTACGCCTGCATGGCTGGTGGCTGCCGGCAGCCGGTGATGGTCATGTGCGTGGCACCGTGTATTTTCTTCATGGCAATGCCCAGAACATCAGCACCCATCTGGCCAGTGTGCAATGGTTGCCAGAGCAGGGGTATAACGTTTTTCTCCTTGATTACCGTGGCTATGGTCTGTCAGAGGGCAAGCCGAAACTGCCGGCGGTGTTCGACGACGTGCAACTGGGACTGGACTGGTTGCGCAATGCCAAGAGTGCCGAAGGCCCGCTGACAGTGTTTGGTCAGAGCCTGGGGGGCGCCATGGCAACGACGGTGCTGGGAGATGCCGAGAATCAGGGTGCGGCGGACTGCGTGGTGCTGGAGGCGGCGTTTGCCAGTTATCGGGGTATCACCAATGATGTGATGAAAGGCAGCTGGTTGCTGTGGCCGCTGCGTTGGTTGGTGCTACCGGGTATGCCCGGCACCGACCTGGACCCGGAATCCCGTATTGCAGGGGTGGCACCGACGCCCTTGCTGGTGATGCACAGCGAAGACGACCCGATTATTCCCTATGACCACGGCAAGCGGTTGTTTGCTGCTGCCAGCGAGCCAAAAACGTTCCAGCGCTTGCGTGGCGGGCATATCGAAAGCACCCGGGATCCGTCGGTGCAGCAGCGCATAGTAGATTTTCTGCAGCACAATGGCTGCGCCGCGCCGGCACCAACGCCACCGGCCCGTGATGACGGTATGGATGGCTTGGCGCCGTTGCCGTTGCCGCCAGCGCCAACCGGCAATAATGGCTACCGCTTTTAATGAAGGTGGCTGCCGAGCGCGAGACTGTGCGTAGGGGGTAGATTAGGCCAAAGGGCGTAATCCACCATAAGGTGGGAGAGTGTTTGATGTGCCTGGTCTGGTGGATTACGCCTTCGGTTAATCCACCCTACGGGTCGGGCGTCTCCTGCTGTTTCTGCTTTTCCCGACGTATCAAACGCGCGGCCATCAGGCCAACCTCGAACAGGAACCACATGGGCAGCGCCAGCAGGGTCTGGCTGATGATGTCCGGTGGTGTCAGCAGCATGCCTACCACGAAGCAGCCCACCACCACATAGGCGCGGGCGCCGGCCAGTTTTTCCACGGTAGTGGCCCCGGTACTGACCAGCAGCACGATGGCGATGGGTAACTCAAAGGCCAGCCCGAACGCCAGGAACAGGGCCAGCACAAAATCCAGATAGCTGCTGATGTCCGTGGTCACCGCCACCCCTTCCGGGGCAATGGCGGTAAAGAACTGGAACATCAGCGGGAATACCACGAAATAGGCAAAGGCAGCGCCGGCGTAAAACAGCAGCACGCTGCTGCCCAATAGCGGGATGGCCAGGCGTTTTTCATGCCGGTACAGGCCGGGTGCCACAAAGGCCCAGGCCTGATGCAGGATAAAGGGCATGGCCACGAAGATGCTCAGATACAGGGTCAGTTTGAAGGGCGCCAGGAACGGCGAGGCGACGCCGGTGGCGATCATGCTGGTACCTTCCGGCATGGCCTGCATCAGCGGTTTGGCCACCAGGGTGTACAGTTCTCGAGAGAAATAAAACAGCCCCAGGAACACCACGAAGATGGCTGCCATGGCTTTGAGCAGGCGATTGCGCAGTTCCAGCAAATGGGCAATCAGTGGCTGGCCGGAATCGTTGCTGGCGTCATTCATGGCGCGGTGGTTCCTGGGTTTTTTCACTGTCGTCGGCGGAGTCCGCTTGCGAGTCGCGGGGGGTTCTCGCCTTGGCAATCTGTTCCGGGCTTAGCAGGCTTTCTTTGGCGTCGCGGATGCTGTCTTCATCCAGGCCCATCTCGCGCATCTGTTTTTCCATGCGTTCGCGCATGTCCTGGGTGACCGCTTCGCGCTCCAGTTCGCTTTTCAGATGATTGAAGGTGGAGCGGGCACGACCGATCCATTGCCCCAAAGTGCGCGCCACCGTGGGAAGACGCTCGGGGCCAAGCACCACCAGACCAATGACGAAGATCAGGGTAAGTTCGGCAAAGCCGATATCGAACATGGAAACCTCTTAACGGGGCGTTGGAGAAGCCGAAAGCCCGGGCCAGATCAGGCTTGGTCTTTTTCCTTGTCCTTTTCGGTTTTTTGTTCGGGAGCCTCTTTCTCTTCGTCGGCCAGGCGCTTCTGATCCTGCTCTTCCTCGCCGTCTTTCATGGCATTCTTGAAGCCTTTTACGGCCCCGCCAAGGTCGCCACCCATATTGCGCAGCTTCTTGGTGCCGAACAACAGGACCACGATGGCCAGAAGGATCAGTAACTGCCAAATGCTGATGCCGGAAAACATGCTCTCTCTCTCCAGTAGGTCAGGCGCCGATAGTCAGGGCGGTTCAGTGCTTGCTGCCGCGCGCCGCTTTTTCGTCATGGCCGGACAGGCCGAAGCGGCGCTCCAGTTCTGCCAGTACCTTGTCAGGGTGTTCTCCCAGTTTGGCCAACATCACCAGACTATGGAACCACAAATCTGCGGTTTCGCTGATCAGCGCATCGGTTTTGCCGCTGACCTCCGCGTCGCGGGCGGCGAGAATGGTTTCCACCGCTTCCTCGCCCACTTTTTCCAGGATCTTGTTCAAGCCTTTGGCGTACAGGCTGGCCACGTAGGAGCTGTCCGGGTCGGAGCCCTTGCGGGATTCAAGCACCTGATGGAGCTGACTGAGTATATCTGACATAGCGTTTGTACTTTCTTTATTGTTGGCGCCTGCTGCGGGCGGGCGCCGACGGATTATCCGGTGTGCCGCGGTGCGGTGCCACAGTCTAGCGCCGCCAGCTCCAGCTCACCAGCAGCATGGCAGCCGCGGCCAGTGGCCAGCTGAAATGGGGGGTTGCCAGCCACACGGCAGTGCCGGCGCAGCCCAGTCCTGCCAGACCGGCAAACAGCTTGTGCCGGTGGCGTAACAGGGCCTGTTCGAAGCGGGCTTCCAGGCGGTCCTGTTGATAGGGCAGTTCGCGCAGGCTTTCCAGGCCGTCGCGCAGCAGATCCGGCATGTCAGGCAGCTGGGCGGTCCACTCCGGCATGCGGTTCTGCAGCTTTTTCAGCGTGGCGCTGGGCCCGTATTCGGCCAGCATCCAGGCCTCCAGCAGCGGCCGTCCGGTGCTCCAGATATCCAGTTGCGGGTAAATGCTGCGCCCCAGCCCTTCGATATGCACTAGGGTCTTCATCAGCAGGATGTACTGCACCGGCATTTCGATGTGGTAGTTGCGCGCCATATCGAACAGCTTCATCACCAGCGGCGCGAATTCCAGCTGGTCCAGTTGGGCGGAGCGCACCGGCTCGACAATGTCGATCACGGCCCGCTCAAAGCGGGGGCGGTCGATGGGGGCGGTATTCCAGCCGGCGCGGATCACCGCATCCACCAGGGCGCTGTAATCCTCGCGCATCACGGCCAGCACCATGCGGCCCAGCACGTTCAGGTCTTCCTTCGACAAGCGCCCGGCGATGGCCGCATCCACGGCCATATACTGAGGGGATTCCGGGTGTTCCGGGTTGACGAAGATGTTGCCCGGGTGCATGTCCGCGTGGAAAAAGTTGAAACGGAATACCTGGGAAAAGAAGATCTCCACGCCCCGTTCTGCCAACACCTTGGGATCAATACCGGCGGCCTTGATGCGCTCGATATCATTCACCGGGATGCCGTGAATGCGATCCATGATGATCACGGTGGGACTGGACAGCTCCAGATGAATGGCCGGGATATGCAGCAGCGGGCTGAACAGGAAGTGCCGGCGCATGGTTTCGCTGTTGCGGGCCTCGGCGGCCAGATCGAGTTCGCCAAGGATGATGTCCCGATAATCCTGTACCACCCGGGCCGGGCGGAAATAGCGGGCATCGCGCCACAACCGTTCCAGCCAGCGGGCGCCGAAGGCCATTACCTTCAGGTCCCGGTGCACCACCGGACGGATGGTGGGGCGCAGTACCTTGGCCACCACCTGTTGGCCATTGTGCAGGGTAGCGGCATGGACCTGGGCCACGGAGGCGGCGGCCATGGGCGTTGTGTCAAAGTCGCGGAATACCTCATCGAAGGGCTGACTCAGGCTGGCTTCGACCAGATCCCGGGCCCGTTGCCCGTCGAAGGGCGCCACCTGGTCCTGTAGTCGCGCCAAGGCGCTGGTCCACTCCGGTGGCAGCATGTCCTGGCGGGTGGCCAGCAGTTGGCCGAACTTGATGAAGATGGGGCCGAGGCGTTCCAGGGCCTTCTGCAGGCGCTCGCCTTCGCTGAGTTTGCCGGTGCCAAGCCAGCTTGAAGGTACCAGGAATGACAGCATCAGCAGCACATTGCGCAGCGGATGCGAGGGCAGCAGGGCAATCAGCCGGTAGCGGCACACCACATGAGCGACCACCAGAATGCGGGTAACGGGCAGCATCAGTCGGTGGCGCTCCCGTTGCTGGTATTGCCGGACCGGGCAGTGCGCAGGCGCTGGATACGGGCATCCAGACGGTCCACGTCCATGCGCAGCTCGTCCACGTCCTGACCGAATTCGTAGACGTCCCGGCGCCCGGGGGTCAGGCCGGATTCGTTGCCCACGTAGTCGGCCAGTTGCTCGGTCAGCCGACCGGCGGCCTGGCGGGCCCAGCCGAACAGGCGGCGGGCACTGTAATCCAGTTGCTGGGCCAGTTCCGAGCCGGTCACCGGCTCAAGGATGGCGCCCCAGTCGATCTGCAGTTCACGGGCCAGTTGCTGCATTTCCTGCAACAGTTCCCGATTGCCGCTGATATCCACCGGGCCGCCAATGACGCCGGGGCGGGTATTCCAGTTGAGCAACAGGGAGGCCAGGTCCATGGGGTTGCCCTTTACCGTGACATCCGCGTTGGCATCGCTGCGGTGATATAACTCCACCCCGTCTTCCACGATCAGCGCATAGATGGCCAGCGGCGGTAAGGTCACCTCGATGGCCAGCAGGCGCCCGGCATGCAGCGCCAGCCGGTCGGCGCTGGCCGGATCGGAGCGCAGGGCAGTGTTAATGGCTCGTTCCACCGTAGCCAGAGCGGTGGTGGAGAGGAGACCGGGGGAGCGGGACTGGTCTTTCAGACTCAAAATTTGAACCCTCTGTGCAGCGCTACGATGCCACCCAGCATGTTGAAATATTCGGTACGGGCGAAGCCGGCCTGGTCCATCATCCCCTGCAGAGTGTCCTGGTCCGGGTGCATGCGGATGGACTCGGCCAGGTACTGGTAGCTGTCTGCATCATTGACGATCAGCTTGCCCAGCTTGGGCCATACACCGAAGGAGTACAGCTCGTAGGCCTTGGCCAGGGGCTTGTGGACCGGGGTGGAAAATTCCAGTACCAGCAGCCGGCCGCCGGGTTTCAGTACCCGCAGCATGGAGCGCAGGGCGGCATCCTTGTCGGTGATGTTGCGCAGGCCGAAGGCAATGGTGATGCAGTGGAAGCTGTTGTCTTCGAAGGGCAGGCATTCGCCGTTTACCTGGGCGACCTGGGTATTGTGGCTGCAACCCGCGTCGAACAGACGGTCGCGGCCCACTGCCAGCATGGCGTCATTGATATCTGCCAGCACCACCTGCCCGGTTTCGCCGACAAGACGGGAAAACTTGATGGCCAGGTCGCCGGTGCCGCCGGCCAGATCCAGCACCTTGTGGCCCGGACGAATGCCGGCCAGTTCGATGGTCATGCGCTTGAGCAAGCGATGGCTGCCCATGGAAATCAGGTCGTTCATGACATCGTATTTGCCCGCCACCGAGCGGAATACGCCAGCCACTTTCTGCTGCTTTTCCTGCCACGGTACCTGCTGGTAACCGAAGTGGGTGACCTTGGTTTCGTCGTTCATGTCAGTCCTCGAAGGGGGCCGGGTGATGGTCGTAGACCTTCTGCATGATGGTCTCTTCCCGTGCGGCCAGCTGCTCCAGCAACAGGCCCACACTGGGCACTGGCTTCATCACCCGGAAGCTGCGATCCATGAAATCATACAGGTTCGCAAAGCCTGCCGCATGGGCCGGTCTGCGTACCATGCGAAAGGTGGTCTGTATCATTCGCGAGCGGATATAGCGGTCCAGCCGATGGCCTAGCTCAGCCACCAATTGTAGCTGGCGCTGGCGGGCAGGGTGATGGCTTTGCTGGCGAAACCCCTTGAGGTAGGTCAGCTCCGTGAGCGGTTGATCCAGCTCGTCACTCAGCCAGTCGGTGACCTGCTCGTCCAGCTCCTGGGTGAGAATGGCGGCCTCCAGAGCGCTGGCGGAGGTGGCCATGACCTTGTCCGGCAGCAGCTTCATGGCCTTGGGCAGGGCGCGCCGGATTTCCCGGGCCACCGGTAGCAGCTCGCGACCACCGTAGACTTCCTCGAGGAGAAAACGGATGCCCTCCGCCGTGGCCGGAGCGTTAAGAAGATGGCGATGGGTGTGCTTGAGACGTTCCCCCTGCCAGTCCTGTAGACGTTGCAGGCGGGCGAGAAACAGGGTGTCGTCGCCATGCTGGCGCAGGGCAAAGAAACGGTCCAGATAGTGTTGTAGTTGTTCGCCGGCGGTCATGGTTTTTCCTCCGGCGGGGATCATAGCAGGAAAGGGGGCGGACGACGGAAGTCAGGCATCCAACACTTGCAGGTTTCGTGTCAGATGCCCGACCTCAGACGTGGGCCATCAGAGGATGTAGCGGCTCAGATCCTCGTCATCGGCCAGCTCACCCAGATAGCGGTCCACCGCTTCGGCGTCGAGTACCAGCGCCTTGTCGTGGTACTGGGTGGCCAGGGAGTCGGCATCGTAGCTGATCTCTTCCAGCAGCTTTTCCAGTACCGTGTGCAGACGGCGGGCACCGATATTTTCGGTGCGCTCGTTGACCTGCCAGGCCACCTCGGCGATGCGCCGGATGCAGTCGTCGGTGATCTCCAGATTAAGCCCTTCGGTGTCCAGCAGGGCCTTGTACTGCTCGGTGAGGGAGCATCTGGGTTCGGTGAGAATGCGCTGGAAGTCATCTGGCGTCAGCGCGCTTAGTTCCACGCGAATGGGCAGACGGCCTTGCAGCTCCGGGATCAGGTCGCTGGGTTTTGACAGATGGAAGGCGCCGGAGGCGATGAACAGGATGTGGTCGGTCTTCACCATGCCGTACTTGGTAGATACGGTGCAGCCTTCGATCAGCGGCAGCAGGTCACGCTGAACCCCTTCCCGGGATACATCGGTGCCGCCGCTTTCGCCGCGTTTGGCCACCTTGTCGATTTCATCCAGGAACACAATGCCGTTGTTTTCCACCGCATCAATGGCCTGCACCTTCAATTCGTCTTCATTGACGAAACGTGCCGCTTCCTCGTCGCGGATCAGTCGGTAGGCTTCGCGGACACGCAGTTTCTGGGTGCGCTTGTTACCGCTGCCGCCCATTTTCGAGAACATCTGCTGCAGCTGGCTGGTCATCTCTTCCATGCCTGGCGGTGCCATGATTTCCACCCCGGCCGGGTTGCTGGACACCTCGATTTCGATTTCCTTGTCGTCCAGCTCACCCTCGCGGAGTTTCTTGCGAAAGATCTGACGGGTGCTGTTGTCGGTCTTGTTCTCTTCCTCGCCGCGGGCGGCGGGTAGTAGGGCATCGAGAATGCGTTCCTCGGCGGCATCATCAGCCTGGCTGCCAACGCGGGCGATGGCTTTCTCGCGTAGCATCTTGATGGCCATTTCCACCAGGTCACGAATGATGGATTCCACATCGCGGCCCACATAGCCCACTTCCGTGAACTTGGTGGCCTCGATCTTGATAAAGGGGGCATCGGCCAGTTTGGCCAGGCGGCGGGCAATTTCGGTCTTGCCCACGCCGGTAGGGCCAATCATCAGAATATTTTTGGGCGCCACTTCAGCGCGCATTTCTGCCGGAAGCTGCATGCGACGCCAGCGGTTGCGCAGGGCCAGGGCAACGGATTTTTTCGCCGGCTCTTGGCCGACAATGTGCTTGTTCAGTTCATGAACAATTTCGCGCGGGGTCAGGTTTGGCATCGGATTACCAGCTCAATTCTTCAATGGTTTGCTGTTGATTGGTGTAGACGCAGATATCGCCGGCAATGGTCAGGCTCTTCTCGACAATATCTCCGGCAGCCAACTCGGTGTTGTGTAGCAGGGCGGTGGCGGCTGCCTGGGCAAAGGGTCCACCGGAACCGATAGCGATCAGGTCGTTTTCCGGCTCAATGACATCGCCATTGCCGGTGATGATCAGTGAGGCTTCCTTGTCGGCCACGGCCAATAGAGCTTCCAGGCGACGCAGGGCGCGGTCGGTGCGCCAATCCTTGGCCAGCTCTACAGCGGCCCGGACCAGATGGCCCTGGTGTTTTTCCAGTTGCGCTTCAAATCGCTCAAACAGGGTGAAGGCATCGGCGGTGCCGCCGGCAAACCCGGCAATGACCTTGCCGTGGTAGAGGCGGCGGACCTTGCGGGCATTGCCTTTCATGACGGTGTTGCCCAGTGACACCTGGCCGTCACCGCCAATCACAACGCTATTGCCGCGGCGTACGGATACGATAGTGGTCACGGTAAGCTCCTTTTATAGTGGTTTTGCAGATGTGGGGCTGGCGATAAGGGATTCAAGGGAAGAGAGGGCATTTGATGATTGATAGTGGATAGCTCGCGAGGGGGCTTGGTGCCGGGCCAGCAGAGGGTGCGCTCATGGTTTCGTTGCGACGTCTGCGCTTTGAGAGTCACCGCCATGGATTGGGTCGTTATCAATTATCCATTATCAACGATCAATTAGCCGCAGGAGCTTGATCCCGCCTCGCTTGCGGGCAAGCCCCTGCAGTTGGAAAGTCCTCACTTCTTCATCTTGATCGGCAGGGTCTCAATGCCATTGCCGGCCAGTTGGTCCTGGGCCCGGTGCATGGCGTTAAGGTTGTCGTAGGGGCCGATCATGACCCGGTGCCAGCTGTCTCCGCTTTCCAGGTCCACGGACTGAATGGAGGCATCGAAGCCCTTCAGGATAAGCTCAGCACGGCGGCGGTCGGCATCCTCGTTGCGGCGAAAACTGCCCGCTTGCAGCAGATAGCGCTCGCTGCTGGAGCGTGTGCCGGCGTCCGGTTTGCGTTCGCTGGTCGGTTTGTCCTGAGCGGGTTTGCGGCTGTCCCGGCTGCCAGAATCGGTTTCATTCTGCGGCACGATCACTTCCATCTTCGGCAGTACTGCGTAGAAATCGAATTGCGGGGAATCGTCGCTGCTGTCCTTTTTCGGTGTTGGCTTGGCCGGTTTGGCGGGCTGCTCCGGCTTCTGTGCCACCTTGCCGTTATTTCCTTGCTCCAGCTGGGTCTTGCCCAGGTGAAACAGGAACGCCACAAACAGGCCCACCATCAGCCCGGTGAACAGCCACACCCAGCCCGGGACCTGGCGTTGCGTCTTCTTGCGTACCGGGCCGCGGCTGGCCCCTCGTTTGCTGGTGTTCTTTGCCATGGGGTGTCCTGTGGTTCTCGGCTACATCCGTTCGAGCGGGCTCAGGCCCAGCAGTTCCATGCCCTGTTTCAGGGTGCGGGCGGTAAGGGCTGCCAGCTTCAGGCGGCTCTGTTTGAGGGCCTCATTGTCGCCGGAGAGGATCGGGCAATGCTCGTAAAATGTGGAAAACAGGCCGGCCACGTCATACAGGTAGGTGCAGAGCAGGTGCGGCAGGCCTTTTTCGGCCACGCTTTCCAGTACCTCCCCGAATTGCACCAGGCGGGCGGCCAGTGCCTGCTCCGCGTCTTCCTGAAGCTGGAAGTCACCGCTGACCTGGGCCATCTCCAGACCGGCCTTGCGGAATACGCTGGCCACCCGGGTGTAGGCGTAGAGCAAATAGGGGGCGGTGTTGCCTTCGAAGCTGAGCATCTGCTCGAAATTGAAGATGTAGTCACTGCTACGGTTCTTCGACAGGTCCGCGTATTTCACTGCGCCAATACCCACGGCGTGGGCGATGGTGCGCAGGTCCTGGTCGTCCAGTTGCGGGTTCTTGTCCTTGACCAGGGTATAAGCGCGCTCTTCAGCTTCGTCGAGCAGATCAATCAGTTTCACGGTACCGCCGTCGCGAGTCTTGAAAGGGCGGCCGTCCGGGCCGTTCATGGTGCCGAAGCCCATGTGCTCGAGCTCGGTGGGCTCAGGCACAAAGCCGGCCCGTTTGGCCAGGCTGAACATCTGCTGGAAGTGCAGGGCCTGACGCTGGTCCACGAAGTAGAGCATGCGGTCGGCATGCAGGGTGCCGGCCCGGTAGCGCAGGGCGGCAAGGTCGGTGGTGGCGTACAGATAGCCACCGTCGGCTTTCTGCACGATCACCGGCAGCGGGGCACCTTCCTTGTTCTTGAACTCGTCCATGAACACGCACTGGGCGCCCTGGTCTTCGCTGAGCAGGCCTCTGGCGTCCAGATCGCTGACCACTTGCGCCAGGTCATCGTTGTAGGCGCTTTCACCGCGCACGTCCGCTGGAGTCAGGCTGACGCCCAGGCGGTCATAGACGGCCTGGCAGTGGCTCAGGGAGACGCTGTTGAATTCCCGCCACAGAGCCAGGCAGTCTTCGTCGCCGGCCTGAAGTTTCACTACCAGGCTGCGAGCGCGGGTGGCGAATGCGTCGGATTCGTCAAAGCGCTGCTTGGCGGCACGGTAGAAACCTTCCAGGTCTCCCAGCTCGCGGGACAGCTCGGTGTTGCTTTCCTCGCTTTTCTGTTCTTCCAGGTAGGCCAGCAGCATGCCGAACTGGGTGCCCCAATCGCCCACGTGATTCTGGCGTACCACCGCGTGGCCGAGGAATTCCAGGGTGCGTACCACTGCATCGCCGATGATGGACGAGCGCAGGTGCCCCACGTGCATTTCCTTGGCCAGGTTGGGGGACGAGTAGTCCACCACCACGGTCTGTGCCTGCTCAGGGCGGGGTACAGCAAGGTATGGGGCCGCCAGTGCCTGATCCAGCAGGCCGGTGAGCCAGTCATCGGCCTGGAAAAAATTGATAAAACCGGGGCCGGCGATTTCCACTTTGGCGACGGCGTTGTCCGCCGGCAGGGCGGCAATCAGTTTTTCCGCCAGGTCGCGGGGCTTCATGCCGGCGGGTTTGGCCAGCATCAGCGCGATATTGGTAGCGAAGTCGCCGTGGCTCTTGTCCTTGGTGCGGTCGATCTGCGCCGGGCGCTTGGCCTTGGCGGGCAGAGTCCCCTCGGCAATCAGGGTGTCCAGGGCGCTGTCGATCAGGGTAATCAGGCGTTCTTTCATGGCATTCTTTTGTGGAGGGCATCTGGGCCGTTCGATTGGGCGGCGATTGTACGGGAAATGGCGGGATTACGCAGCACGGGACACGCAGCGCGCCCCCCGCGGGCCACAGCATGCTGCCTTGTCACAACATATCAATCGGATCCACATCCAGATGCCAGCGGCACTGGCGGGCGGCGGGCAGGGTACGGGCCTGTTCCAGCAACAGGCTGATGGCCTGGTGCAGAGGGGGGCGGCTGGTGCATTGCAGCAGCATCTGGGTGCGGTAGCGGCCGGCGCGTCTTTCCATGGGGGCGGGGACCGGGCCCAGCAGGTGCACGTCCGGGGGCAGGGGAATACCGGCCAGCTGCTGCAGAAACTCCATGGCCTTGTTCATGCTCATGGCTTCGCAGCGGAACAGGGCCAGGTGACCGAAGGGGGGTAGGCCGGCCATCTTCCGTTCCTCCAGCAAGGCGCTGGCCAGGGCCGGGTAGTCACCGCTGGCGGCCAGTTGCAGGAGTGGGTGGTCCGGGTGGCGGGTCTGCAGCAGTACCCGACCCTGGCCTTCCCGACCGCTTCGGCCTGCCACTTGCAGCAGCAGCTGGGCGGCCTGTTCCGGGCCGCGAAAGTCGGCGCTGAGAAAGCCGGCATCCATATCCAGAATCACTACCAGAGACAGTTTCGGGAAGTGATGCCCCTTGGCCAGCATCTGGGTGCCCACCATTACCACCGGGTTGCCTTGCTGGATGGTGGCCAAGTGGGCGTCCAGGCTGCCCTTGCGGCGGGTGGCATCCCGGTCGATGCGGATTACCGGCACCTGTATTGACTGTTCCAGCAATTCGGTGAGTTTTTCGGTGCCGCTGCCAGCTTCATGGATGGCGCTGGAGCCGCAGTCCGGGCAACGCGATGGCACCCGTTGCTGATAGTCGCAGTGGTGACAGCGCAGACTGCCTTCGCTGCGGTGCCAGGTGAGGAAGCTGTCGCAACGGCGGCATTCCGCCTGCCAGCCGCAATCCTGGCAGAGAATCATGGGGGCGTAGCCGCGCCGGTTGATAAAGACCAGGGCCTGGTTGCCCTGCTCTACGCAGTGTTTTATCGCCTGCAGGGACTGGGGGAGTAGTGGCTGGCCGGGGGCGGCCAGGGTGCCATCGAGGATTTCGATGGGCGGGCGTCCCTGATCCGTGGCCCGTTGCGAGAGTTTCAGCCATTGAAAGCGCTCTTGCCGAGCGAGCTGCAGTGTTTCCAGGGCTGGGGTGGCGCTGCCCAGTACTACCGGGATGTCCAGTTGCTGGGCTCGCCAGGTGGCCAGGTCGCGGGCGTGGAAGCGAAAGCCATCCTGTTGTTTCAGCGAGGCGTCGTGGGCTTCGTCGACGATGATCAGGCCCGGGTCGGCGAGCGGGGTAAAGATGGCAGAACGGGTGCCGATAATGATGCGCGCCTTGCCATCCCGGGCGGCCAGCCAGTTGTCCAGCCGTTCCCGGTCGCTGAGTCCGGAGTGCAGGGTGACCACCGGCACGGCGAAGCGCTGGCGGAAGCGTTGCACGGTCTGCGGTGTCAGGCCGATTTCCGGAATCAGCACCAGTACCTGTTTGCCGGCGGTCAGGTGCGCGGTCATGGCCTGTAAGTAGACCTCGGTCTTGCCGCTGCCGGTGACGCCGTCGAGCAGGAAGGGGGTAAACCCCCTGACTTCCTGCAGGGCGCGGATGGCCTTGCGCTGTTCTGCGTTGGCGGCCAGGGGCGGCTGGGCCAGAATGTCCTTGGGTGGCGCGTCATCGTCCAGAGCCACCTGCTCCGCCCAGCCCTTGTCTCGCAGGCTGGCCAGGGCGGCTGAGGGAACCTCCAGGGCGGCGAGCATGGCGCTGCTCAGCCCCTTGGGGTGATCCCGCAAGGTGTGCAGGGCCTGGCGCTGGCGGGGAGCCCGGCTGACCTGGTCGTCGCTGACATGGTGGCCCCGTTCGGTAAGCTGCCAGCGCTTTTCCTGGCTGGCTTCGGCGTCGTTGCCCTGGCGCAGCAGGGCGGGCAGGGCGTAATTGAGGACCTCGCCGAGGGGGTGATGGTAGTAGCGGGATGCCCGTTCGCACAGCTGGTAAAGCTCAGTCGGCAGGACAGGGCTGTCATCCAGCACCCGTTGAACGGCTTTGAGTTTGGGGTAATCGCTGTTGCCGTGACCGTGGACCAGGCCCACCAGGGTTCGCCGACCGAAAGACACTTGTACCCGGCAGCCGCGCGGAGGCGGGGTGTCGCCCGGGTACAGGTAGTCAAAGCAGCCTGTTAGCGGGACCGGCAGGGCAATTTGCAGGGTTTTCTTGGCTGACAAGGGCGTTCCTGAAGACTGCTGCGCCAAAGAGCCTTCAAATAGGCCCTCAGCGCTTGCGGATTGGGATTAAGCTGTTATGATTCGCCTTCTTTTTCCCAGACGCAAGCCGTGTGGTGCCTGTCGTAGAGCCAGGTAGCGACACATATTGGAGCTCAGCCATGAAACCAGAGATTCATCCCGAATACCAGGCAGCGACTTATACCTGCAGCTGCGGTAACGTTATTGAAAGCCATTCCACCCGCGGCGGTGCGATGGACCTGGACGTTTGTTCCGCTTGCCATCCTTTCTATACTGGCAAGCAGAAGCAAGCCGACAGCGGTGGCCAGATCGACAAGTTCAAGCAGCGTTTCGGCATGATGCGCAGCAAGAAGGACTAAACAGCGTTTTCACCGCAGTTTATGTAGCCTTTAAAAAGCACCCTGCGGGGTGCTTTTTGCTTTGAGATCTTGCGTACACAGTGTTTAGCCTGACAGTTTAGCCCGACTAGGGACCAGCGGAGACCAGCATGTCTGAGGATTTGAGAACGGCGGCCCTGGAATACCACGCCAAACCGCGGCCAGGGAAAATCAGCGTTGAGGTGACCAAGCCGGCGGCAACCAGCCGTGATCTGAGCCTGGCCTATAGTCCGGGTGTGGCGGAACCGGTGCGCGAGATCGCCCGGGAGCCGGAGCTGGCCTACCGCTTTACTGCCAAGGGCAATCTGGTGGCCGTGATCAGTGATGGCACTGCCATCCTGGGCCTGGGCAATCTGGGTGCGCTGGCGTCCAAGCCGGTGATGGAAGGCAAGGGGATTCTGTTCAAGCTGTTTGCCGGTATTGATGTGTTCGATATCGAAGTGGACGCGGAAGACTCCCAGGCCTTTATCGACACTGTGGTGCGTATCCATCGCACGTTTGGCGGTATCAACCTGGAAGATATCCGGGCGCCGGAGTGTTTCGAGATTGAGCGCATCCTCAAAGAACAGTGTGATGTGCCGGTATTCCACGATGATCAGCACGGTACCGCCATCGTGGTGGGTGCCGGCCTGATCAATGCGCTGGAAATCCAGAAAAAGCGTATCGAAGACATCAAGGTGGTCTGTGTGGGTGCCGGCGCCGCTGGCGTGGCATCGGTGCGGCTGCTGATCGAGATGGGTGCGCGCAAGGAAAATATTCTGGTGCTGGATCGCAAGGGCGTGATTCATAGCCGTCGCGACGATCTCAATCAGTACAAGGCGGCGCTGGCCAACGATACCGACAAGCGCACCCTGAACGATGCGGTGGAAGATGCGGATGTGTTTATCGGTGTGTCCGGCCCGGACATGCTGACCCCGGAAATGGTCAAGAAGATGGCCCCTCGGCCGATCATCTTTGCCCTGGCCAATCCGGATCCGGAAATTCGCCCGGAGGTGGCCAAGGCGGCGCGCCCGGATGCGATCGTGGCTACCGGTCGTTCCGACTTTCCTAACCAGGTGAACAATGTGCTGTGTTTCCCGTACATGTTCCGTGGTGCGCTGGATGTGCGCTCCACCTCGATCACCGAGGAAATGAAGATCGCTGCGGTGCACGCCATTGCCGAGCTGGTGCGCGAAGCGCCGCCTCAGGAAGTGCTGGACGCTTATGGCGGTGAGCCGCTGACCTTTGGCGCCGACTACATCATTCCCAAGCCCAATGATCCTCGTCTGTTGGGCCGTGTGTCCTCGGCGGTGGCTCGTGCGGCGGTGGATTGTGGTGTGGCTCGCAAGGGCTACCCCTCCCATTATCCGTTGAACTCGCTGGATGAGATTTTCCCGGAGTTGTAGGGAAAAGAAATCCCCCATAAAAAAACCGCCGAAAGGCGGTTTTTTTATGGGTGGGCAAGCGCCAGAGAAAGTCTGGCGCTCCAGTATTAATCAGAAGATCTGTTCTGGCGCGCTGTTGCCGCCGCCGGGGCCGCGCTGGGGTTCCATTTCCGGCACCTGATCCTCAATAAAGTACTCGCGGATGGCATTGGGGTTGTCCGGGCGCGCCAGCAGGCCGCTGTCGGGATCGATACGCACGGTGGCGATGCCGGAGGGTTGCTCCAGCTGTCGCTCCGGAACCCCTTGCAGTGCCGGACCCATGTAGTCGATCCAGATTGGCAGGGCCGCCTTGCCGCCGTATTCGCCCCAGCCCAGGTTGGCCGGGTTGTCAAAGCCTACCCAGACAGTGGCCACCAGGTCCGGGGAATAGCCGGAGAACCAGGCATCCACCTGGTCGTTGGTAGTGCCGGTCTTGCCGGCCAGGTCGTCACGGCCCAGGGCGCGGGCCTTGTTGCCGGTGCCTACCCGAATCACGTCCTGGAGCATGGAGTTCATCAGCCAGGCAATGCGTGGATCCAGTACCCGGGGAGCCATGACCGGTTCTGGCTGAATCGGTGTGACCGGGTTGTCGGCGCTGTCCTTGTCCTCCGGACTCGATGGTTCCGCCGACGACGCCAGCTCCGGGGTGTCGTCTTCCAGTTTGAGGGGCGGCAGACAAGGGGGTTCGCAAAGAATGACGTCCGCTGCCTGCCAGAGGGTGTCGCCATCCGCATTTTCAATGCGCTGAATGGCCCAGGGGGTCACCCGGTAGCCACCGTTCGCGAAGACGCTGTAGGCGTTGGCAATATCCATCGGGGTGACGCTGGCACTACCCAGTGCCAGGGACAGGTCACGCTGAAAGCCGTCAGCGGGCAGGCCGAAGCGTTTCAGGGTGCCCATGGCCTGGCTGATGCCGATCTGACGCAGAATGCGAATGGAGACCAGGTTCAGGGAGCGATACAGGGCCTCGCGCATGCGGGTGGGGCCGTAGAACTTGCCGCTGGCGCCAGTGGGGCGCCAGGCGGTTTCCAGTTTGTCGTCATCGAACACCACGGGCGCGTCATTGATGATGGAGGCAGGAGTGAAGCCGTTTTCCATGGCCGAAGTATAGATAAAGGGTTTGAATACGGAGCCGGCCTGGCGCTCACTTTGCACGGCTCGGTTGAAGTTGGAAGCTGAAAAGCTGTAGCCGCCCTGCATGGCGACCACGGCGCCGGTGGCCGGGTCCAGTGAGACCAGGGCGGATTGCGCGACGGGCAACTGGGCCAGGCGCCAGCGGCGGTTATCGTCGGGGCCCACCGGACGGACGCGGATGATGTCGCCCCGGGTCAGTACATCGGCGGCTTTCTGGGGCTCTTCGCCGACATATTTGTTGTTGAGCTGGGGGCGAGCCCAGCGGATATCATCCCAGGCCAGTTGGGCTCGCTTGCTATCGCGGAACAGGATGTCTGCATCCTGTTCGCCGACGCGGGTGATGATGACCGGTTGCAGGGGGCCAATTCGTTGCTGGTCGCGGATCATCTTTACCCAGCGGGCGACTTTCGGGTCCAGCCCGGTAATGGTTTTCTCAATTTCTGCTTTTTCTGCCTGAGCAGGCAGTTCGCTCTCTTCTGTCGGTGGCTGTTCACTGTCAGACACGTCGATGGCCGGCAAGGCCGGGGCTTCGCTGATGTCTCGCTGCGCCACCGGGCCACGATAACCATGGCGTTCATCGTAGCTGTGCAGGCCGGTTCGCAGTGCTTGTACCGCCGCGGCCTGGCGCTTGCTGTCGATGGTGGTGATGATGCGAATGCCGTCGGTAAAAATATCCTGCTCCACCAGTTTGGCAGCCTGCAGGCGGACCATTTCGCCCACGTAGGCGGCGTCTACCTCGGGGCGGGCAGCATGAAAACGGGCACTGACCGGTTCGGCCTGGGCTGCCTTGCGCGCCTCAGGGGTAAGGGCGCCGGTTTCTTCCATTCGAAACAGGATCCAGTTGCGTCGCACCCTCGCCCGTTCCGGATTGGTGATCGGGTTATAGGCGGAAGGGGCCTTGGGCAGGCCGGCGATCATGGCCTGCTGGGCGATATCGAGCTCCCCCACAGATTTGCCGTAGTAGACCTGGGCGGCGGCTTCGGCGCCGTAGGCCCGGTGGCCCAGATAGATCTTGTTCAGGTACAGCTCGAGAATCTCTTGCTTGCTGAGCACCCGCTCGATCTGGATTGCCAGGACAATCTCGTTGAATTTGCGCAGAAAGCGCTGGTCCCGGCTGAGGAAGAAGTTGCGCGCGACCTGCATGGTGATGGTGGAGCCGCCGGAGCGGATTTCCCGGTAGCGGGCCAGTTCCACGGCGGCCCGTACCAGACCCTTCAGATCAACGCCGTTGTGTCTGAAGAAGCGCTCATCTTCAGCGGCCAGTACCGCCTGGACCAGGGTTTCCGGCAATTCCTCGTAGGATACCGGTTGTCGGCGTTTTTCCCCGTATTCAGCAATAAGTTTTATATCGTTGCTGTAAATGCGCAGTGGAATCTGGTATTCCACCTCGCGGATCTGACTGGCGGGGGGCAGTTGCGGGGCCAGATACAGATAGCTGGCGGCAAGAATGGATAGCCCGCCACCGGCGCCGGCAATCAGGAGAAGGAGCAGGTATCGGGTCCAGGAGGGTAAGCGCATGTTTTCGACAACTACTGGCTGGTATCGGTAGAAAGGCCTAGCGGGCCCGTGAAGTGGGTCATTATATGGTGGAAAGGTTGTTGTGATCTAATATCTGTTCTGCTATTACTACACCTAAAGTGATTCGACATAAAAAACGTGTAAGTGTATCTTTATCAAGAAAAAACACTTTAATAATAACCAGACGGGACGACAACAGTGCTGCCTTTCCTCAGAAAAAAGGCCCAGACACTACTGGGGATCGACATCAGCTCCACTGCGGTGAAGCTGCTCGAGCTGTCGAAATCGGGGAACCGCTACAAGGTCGAAAGCTATGGGGTTGAGCCCCTGCCGGCCAACGCGGTTGTCGAGAAAAACATCAGTGACGTGGAGGGCGTCGGGGATGCTATCGCCCGTCTGGTCAGTCGCGCCCGTCCCGGGGTGAAAGCCGCGGCGGTGGCAGTGTCCGGCTCCGCCGTGATCACCAAGCTGATTGAAATGGACGCCTCTCTCAACGAAGACGAGATGGAAAGCCAGCTGAAAGTGGAGGCGGATCAGTACATCCCCTTCCCGCTGGATGAAGTGCGTATGGACTTCCAGGTCATGGGGGTTGTTGAAGGTAACGACGAGCGCGTGGAAGTGCTTGTGGCGGCCTCGCGCACGGAAAACGTGGAAATGCGAACCGATGCCCTGGAAATTGGCGGTTTGCAGGCCAAGGCGGTAGATGTGGAAGCCTATGCCATGGAGCGGGCCTTCCAGCTGGTGCTCCCAGGGCTGCCCAACGCCGAAGAGCTGGAGACCGTGGCGGTCTTCGATATCGGTGCCACTATGACCACGTTAAACGTCTTCCACCAAGGGCGCAGCGTCTATACCCGTGAGCAGTTGTTTGGTGGCAAGCAACTGACCGAAGAAATTCAGCGGCGTTACGGCATTTCCATGGAAGAAGCCGGTCTGGCCAAGAAAACCGGTGAACTGCCCGATGATTACGAGGCGGAAGTCCTTCAGCCGTTCAAGGATGCTGTCGTTCAGCAAGTCAACCGCTCCCTGCAGTTTTTCTACGGCTCTACCCATTTTAACGAGGTGGACTATATCCTGCTGGCCGGGGGGTCTGCTTCTATCCAGGACCTTGCGGAACTCATTCAAGAGAAGGTGGGTGCCAGTTGTTCCGTGGCCAACCCGTTCAGTGATATGGCGCTGGCAAACAAGGTGGGCGCCTCTGCCATTGCCAATGATGCGCCGGCACTGATGATCGCTTGCGGTTTGGCGCTGAGGAGCTTTGATCAATGACAACAACAATTAATCTGTTGCCTTGGCGTGAGGAGCGTCGCAAGCGCCAGCAACAGGAGTTTATCGTTCTGTTGGCCATGGCGGCAATTATTGGGGCTGTACTGTTTTTCGGTTGGAAAAGTGTGGTGGATCAGAAAATCGCTGACCAGCGGGCACGAAACAGTCACATTCAGACCAGAGCTGCTGAGCTTGATGAGAAAATAAAGGAAATTAATGAGCTTAAAACGCGCAGGGATGAGCTTGTTGCAAGGATGGAGGTGATCCAGAACCTGCAGGGCAACCGGCCGACCATTGTGTATGTGTTTGATCAGTTGGTAAAGACACTGCCTGAGGGAGTGTATTACTCAAAATTGGAACGCAAAGGCGATGCGTACACGATCAATGGGATTGCGGAGTCGAACAATCGCATTTCCCGTTTGATGCGAAATTTCGACCAGTCACAGTGGTTTAAGGAAGCCGGGTTGCAGAGCGTGACTGCTCTGGAAGATGGATCTCAGGCTAACAGTTTCGTGCTCAGCGTGAAGCAGTCTTCGCCCACCAGCAAAGATGAGGAAGAGAGCCAATGAAAACCTCTGAGCTGAAAAACATGGATATGCAGGGCCTGATTGATGAGCTTAACAGCCTTGATTTCGAAAATGTGGGCGGTTGGCCTGTACCAGTAAAGATTGGTGCGGCGATTCTGATTTTGGCGCTTGTTCTTGCATTGGGTTACTTTCTTGCAATTCAGGACTTGAATGTATCGCTTGAACAGGAGCGAAAAGAAGAAGTCACGCTTCTACAGAGCTACGAAAAGAAAGCTTTTGAAGCGCATAACCTGGACCAGTTTCGTGCGCAGCTTGCGGAAATGGAGCAGACTTTCGGGGCCCTGTTAAAGCAGTTGCCCAAGGATACGGAGGTGCCGGGGCTGCTTGAAGATATTACCCATACTGGTTTGGGTAGTGGTCTGGAATTTGAGAAAATTGAGCTTAAAAATGAGCAGGAAAAGGAGTTTTACGCCGAGCTGCCCATCGATATCAAGGTGATTGGGGATTATCACGGTTTTGGATCGTTTGTTTCCGGTGTCGCGGCATTGCCGCGAATCGTTACGCTTCACGACTTTGTTATCAGCTGGCCCAAGGATAATGAAAAAGAGTTGAAGGCTTTGGGGCTGCTGAAAATGGACATCACTGCAAAGACCTATCGTTATTCTAGTCAGGGCGGCGTTTCTCCGAATAATAAACCGGCCGCTGGTCGCAAATAGGGAGGGCAGATGATGTCTTGTAATAGGTACGCTGTGATTCCTTTGGTTGCGGTCTTGATGTTTGGGCTTGCCGGTTGTGGTTCTGGTGCCAATCTGGGTGAGCTGGATGCTCGGCTGCAAGAGATTAAGGCGCGGCCTCGAGGGCGAATTGAGCCGCCACCGGAATTCAAGCCGATTGCCACCTTTGCTTATGCGGGGCATCAGCTTCGTTCGCCATTTGTTGCTCCTATGGAGCAGGAGCTTATCGCGGTAACTGATGGAAAAAAAGTTGAACCGGATATAGGTCGCCCGAAGGAGTACCTTGAGCGTTTTCCTTTAGATTCTCTGAAAATGGTTGGAACGATTAGTCGGCCAGGGGGGGCGCTAGAGGCTTTGGTGTCAGACCCGTCTGGTGCTGTCACGCGAGTGCAGCCGGGTAGCTATATGGGGAAAAATTTTGGTCGCGTCAGAGATGTGACGGAAGCCAAGGTGAGTCTTGTGGAAATTGTGCCAGATGGGCGTGACGGTTGGGTTGAGCGGTCCAGTAACGTCACTATTTCCGAATAACAGTCGCTGGGGATCCAGTTATGAATATTGCAACACTGACAACAAAAAAGAATGCTTCCCGGCGCTTTTCGGCGTTACTGCTGTCCGGGGTTCTCTCACTGTTTGCTCCGTTAGCGGAGGCGGACACCTTGAAATCCATTGAGGGCAATTCTTTGTCCGGCGGTAGCATGGAAGTGCGCCTGAATTTTGAGGGAGGGGTTCCAGATGCTAAAGGTTACAGCATAGAAAGGCCCGCCAGAATCGCTCTGGATCTCATTGGGGCTGACAGTGATATTGCTGGCAAGCAGCAAAACCTCGGCACCGGGAATGCAAGAAGTGTCACTATTGTTGAGGCGAAAGATCGTACTCGTCTTATCTTCAATCTTGATTCGCTGACGGGTTACTCCACCAAGGTGGATGGCAACAGTTTGGTCGTGATGCTGGGTAAGGATCAGCGGAGCGAAACCGCTCAAGAGGAGAGCAAGGCTGGAGGTGATGCAACGGTTAAAAGCATCGATTTCCGCCGCGGAGATGCTGGTGAGGGTCGAATTGTTATTGGTCTGTCAAAAGCCTCCATCCCTGTCGATGTGCAGGAAGAGGGTGGCAAAATCGTTGCAAAGTTTGTGGGTGCCGGTATCTCCAATGAATTACTCCGGAAGCTGGACGTCACTGATTTTGCCACGCCGGTGAGGATGGTGGATACAAGGTCCGGTGATGATAGTGTTGTAGTGGTTATTGAGCCGTCTGGGACTTGGGAGTATTTGGCTTATCAGGCTGATAATGAGTTCAGTATCAATGTGAAGCCGGTGACCCGTGCGGAAGCAGAGCGTCAGAAGAAGGAGGATTTTGCTTATACCGGTGAAAAATTGTCCCTGAACTTTCAGGATATTGAAGTTCGTGCGGTGCTTCAGTTGATTGCCGATTTTACGGGATTGAATCTGGTTGCTTCGGATACTGTGAACGGGCGTATTACTCTGCGCTTGCAGAATGTGCCATGGGACCAGGCACTGGAGTTGATTCTCAAGACCAAGGGGTTGGATAAGCGTCAAGTTGGTAATGTTTTGTTGGTAGCGCCGGCTGACGAGATTGCTGCTCGAGAGCAGCTTGAGCTTGAAAGTCAGAAAAAAATCGAAGCTCTGGCGCCGCTTCGTACAGAATATATCAGCATTAATTATGCCAACGCCTCTGAAATGAAAGAGCTGATAAGCAACGCAGGAGGGGAAGGTGATGCGCTGGTTTCCAGTCGAGGTTCTGTTGTCGTAGATCAGCGCACTAACACCCTTGTTATCCAGGATACCCAAGTCAAGCTTCAAGAAATTCGCAATTTGATTGATACCTTGGATGTTCCGGTGCGTCAGGTGTTGATTGAGGCTCGTGTGGTGGTGGCTAGTAATAACGTGGCTGATGAATTCGGTGTGCGTTGGGGGGGGCTTGGATTTGACGGTGAATCGATGCTGAAAGACAAGCGTACTTTTGGCGTGTCTGGCCGCCTTCAATCCCTTAGAAATCTTCATCAGTCTAATGTTGACTCAACTGTTTTTCAGGCAACGCCTGCGATTGATCCAGATGACGTGGATTTTGGGCCGGATGACTTTGAGTTCGAAGAGCCCGAAAATGGCGATGATCTGATTGTCGATCTGGGCGTGGATTCCGCCGATGCGTCACGGTTTGCTATCGGGTTTACGTCCTTGGCTTCCGGGTTGATCGAGCTTGAGCTTTCTGCACTGGAGGCAGAGGGGCACGGTGAGCTTGTGGCTACGCCGAAGGTTCTCACGGCGGATCAGCAGCCGGCTATCATCGCTTCTGGGCAGCAGGTGCCTTTTGAGACTGCTACAGCTTCTGGTGCTACGGCTATTGAATTTGTTGAAGCTGAATTGAGTTTGCAGGTGACTCCTCATATTACTCCCGATGGTAATATCATCATGGAGCTGAAAGTGAATAACGATTCCTTTGATCCTTCAGGTACCTCGGCTATCAATACCAATCGAGTAGAGACTTCTGTGTTGGTGAGCGATGGCGAGACAGTAGTGCTTGGTGGTATCTTTCAGCAGGAAAAGCTCAATTCCGTGACCAAGACCCCTTTCCTGGGTGACTTGCCGTGGATTGGCAATTTGTTCAAGAAGACCGTCAAGCGTGATAACAAGCAGGAGCTGCTGATCTTCATTACGCCACGGTTGATGAAGGATGCTTTGGCGAATCGGTGACCAAGACGACTAACCCCTCTCTGATACTGGTCGGCCCCATGGGTGCTGGGAAAAGCACCCTGGGCCGCCACCTTTCCCAGATACTGGATTACCCCTTCTTCGATTCTGACCGGGTTATTGAGGAAAAGACGGGAGCGGATATCCCGTGGATCTTCGATATGGAAGGCGAGGCCGGTTTTCGCCGTCGTGAGCAGGAAGCGATTGACGAGCTCACCCGTCAGAACGGTATCGTGTTAGCTACCGGCGGCGGTGTCGTGGTGACGCCGGAGAATCGGGATATGCTTCATGAGCGCGGCTGCGTGGTCTATCTGTGGACCCCTGTCGACGTTCAGCTTGCCCGTACCCGTAATGACAAGAATCGCCCTCTGCTGCAAACGCCGGACCCGCGCGCCAAGCTGGAGGCGTTGTTCGCCGAGCGGGACCCCCTTTACAGACAGGTGTCTCATCACGTGGTGTCCACGGCTTCAGGAAACCTGAAAAAGGTGGCGGATGACGTGTTGGCTTGTTTGGTGTCTCACCGGCAAGGATAATGTGGTTGTGAGAGGCGATGTTCGCATCGCGACTGGCTGTTGGTGGCATGTTTAACGATGCCTCATCCCTGTCTGCAAGAATTGCTCGATCCCCCCTCTTGCCCTTGCATCGAACCAAATGTCTGTCGGAGAACCAATGCGAACACTTCAGGTGGCCCTGGCCGAGCGTAGTTACCCGATTCATATCGGTGCCGGCTTGCTCGACACCTTTCCCCTTACCGAGCAGGTGCGCGGCAATCAGGTAATGATCATTACCAATGAGACTATTGCTCCTTTGTATCTGGAGCGCCTGACCCATCATTTCGATTCCTCCCAGTGCGATACCCTGGTCCTGCCGGACGGGGAAAAGTTCAAGACCCTGGAAACCCTGGAGAGTATTTTTGATGCCCTGATGGCCAGGCGCCATTCGCGCACCACCACCCTGATTGCACTGGGTGGTGGTGTGATCGGCGATATGGTCGGTTTCGCGGCGGCCTGTTATCAGCGCGGGGTGGACTTTATCCAGGTGCCTACCACGCTGCTGGCCCAGGTGGATTCCTCTGTGGGTGGCAAGACCGCGGTCAATCACCCCCGTGGAAAGAACATGATTGGCGCGTTCCATCAGCCGCGGTTGGTGTTGATAGACACTGATGTGCTGGCCACCCTGCCGCAACGTGAACTGGCGGCAGGTTATGCGGAAGTGATCAAGTATGGCCTGATTCGCGATCCGGATTTTTACCATTGGCTGGAAACCAACAACGACAAGCTGTTGTCCAGAGACAATGAGGCATTATCCGAAGCCATCTACCGAAGTTGTGAGAACAAGGCGCAGGTGGTGGCCGATGATGAAACCGAGCAGGGTAACCGTGCCCTGCTGAATCTGGGCCACACCTTCGGCCATGCCATAGAAACGGCCACGGGCTATAGTCAGTGGCTCCACGGTGAAGCGGTTGCCGTCGGCATGCTGATGGCGGTGCATATGTCGGTCAGGCTTGGCTGGGCGGATGCGGCGCTGGAGCCTGGTCTTGCAGGTGTGTTGGCGCAGTGGCAGCTGCCGGTCACGATTCCACCGGGGATGACCCCGGATCAGTTCATGGACCTGATGGCACTGGACAAGAAAGTGCAGAATGGTCAGCTTCGTCTTGTGTTGCTGCGGCAGCTGGGTGAGGCTGTGGTCACAGCAGACTATGATGCAGTGGCATTACGGCAGACGCTGGAGGCTTTTTGTGGAACATGATGATGATCGTTTTTTCAGTGGTGCATCCCGGGGCGATTATCTGGATGCGCTGACTGCCCATGCTGGCCTGGGTTCCGTGGTGGCGCTGGAAGGGGACAGTGGTAGCGGCGTGTCTACCTTGCTTGGCCACACGGTGATGGCGTTGCTTGGCGATATGGAGGTCGTCCGGATTGATGGCGCGGCCGAACATAATGCCAATGTGGTGGTCGAGTCCCTGCTGCGGCACTTCGATATTGATCGCGCTGCATTGCCCGACAAGCTTCGGGAGACCCTGGCTGACGGCCGGATCCTGGTGGTAGTGGATAACAGCGAAGATCTGCTGGATGAGGCGATTGCAACCATGGCCGCCCTGAAGCAGAAACTGGGCGCCCGCCTGGGTTACCTGTTCGGTGGCTTGCCCGGCACGGTGGAAAAACTGAAGGGCGCGGATCTGGCTCTGGACGATGTGCTCGATCTGCCTTCGCTGGTTGCTGATGATATTCAGGATTTCGCCTGGTTTGTGCTTGGGCTTGAGCTGGATGAGGCCCAGGCGGAGCGTCTGCGCCATGACAGTGACGGCAATATATCCCGGCTTCTGGAGCTGCTGCGCAGCGGTGATGTCGGCGCCCCGGTGATGATGTCCGCTGCTGCTGAAGAGGAGGATGACTCCGAACCCGCTGCCGCATTTGCATCTCGCCCGGTTGATGAGGACTCGCAGGAAGAGTTTCATCTTTCTTCATCAGCGGTTGATGATGAGGTCGAGAGTCTTGCTGAGACTGGCGATGACCATGAGGAGGGTGAGCAGGAGCGGCGCGCCGCAGTGACCCCTCCATGGCGCCATGTGGCGGCGGTGGTTGGTCTGTTGGTCGTGGTAGTTATCATCTGGTCGGTTTTCTCTGGCGGTAGCGATGGCGGCTCGGGACAGGGAGAATCCCGTCAGCTTGCCCTTCCGGTTCCGGAGCAATCCGGCGCTGAAGAGGGTGTTGCTGGCAAAGCTCAAGAGCCTCAGGCTCGCCCGTTGGCGTCATCCATGGAGCCCGTGGCCAGACTGGAAGACCTTCCCGATCGCCAGGATCCCGAGCCTGATCCAAAGACGGATGGTGATGCTGGAAGTGTGTCTTTGACGCCGGTAACGGATCCGGTCATGCAGTCAGCGCCTGCCCGGCAGGAGCCGGAAGTGCGTGTGGCACAGGAGTCTGCGGAGGCGCCAGAGCCGAAACAGGAAGAGCAATCGCAGGAAACACCTGCCGAACCTGATACAGTGCCCGCCAGCGAGCCGGCTTTGAGCGGCCTGGATGCGGAATTGGGCTACCAGCGGGAAGACTGGTTGGCAACGCTGGATGATAGCCGCTGGTTCCTGCAGATCACCGTGACCAGCCAGGAGGCCAATGCTCGCGGGGTGCTGGACCAGCTGGAGCGCAAGGGGGCCTATTATCGCGCCGAGCGTAACGGAAAAGCGGTCTATCTGGTGCTCTCCGGGGACTATTCCAGCCGTCAGGCGGCACTGGATGCAAAGTCGACGTTGCCTGCAAAGTTGCGCTCTGCCGGCCCATTTCCCCGCAATATGGCCGACATTCGCAGCGAACTTTGAAAACGAAAATACCCCTTGGGCGACTGTTCAATTTGTCGCCCAAGGGTGCAATGTGTAGAATGCATATCCCTTTTTTGCCGTCACCACCATCCTGACGCCATTCGCCTTCTGTAAGTCTCTGAATTTAAAGAGGAAAGGTTTTGATGCAGCAGAACTCAACGCTGGTGCGGGGGCTCACTGAGCCCGGAGAATTCCGGGACAACTGTGGTTTTGGTCTGATTTCCCATATGGAAGGTCAGCCTAGCCACGAGCTTCTGCAAACTGCTATTGAAGCACTTACGTGCATGACACACCGGGGCGGCATCAATGCCGACGGAAAAACCGGTGATGGCTGCGGTCTGTTGCTCAAGAAACCCGATTCTTTCTTCCGCAAGGTTGCGGAAGCTCAATCCATTAGTCTGCCGGACAACTATGGCGTGGGGATGATCTTTACCCACCCGGATGCCGACCAGGCCGAACAGCAGAAAGCCGCCATCAATACGGCCCTGGAAGCGCAGGACGTGCAGGTGCTGGGCTGGCGCGAAGTGCCCACCGACGACGCCTGTCTCGGTGATCTGGCCCGTGCCTCTCTGCCCGGCTTCTGGCAGGTGCTGGTGGCAGCTGACGGCAATACCGAGCAGGAGCTTAACCGCCGCCTGTTCTTTGCCCGTCGTCATGCGGAGAAGGCGTTGGAGAGCGATGGCTACTTCTACGTCTGCTCCCTGTCTGCTTCGGTGATTTCCTACAAGGGCCTGATGATGCCGGTGGACCTGCCGGCCTTCTTCCCGGACCTGGGTGACAGTGCCATGGAAACCGCCATTGTGGTGTTCCATCAGCGCTTCTCCACCAATACCTCGCCTCAGTGGCCGCTGGCCCAGCCGTTCCGGTATCTGGCTCACAACGGGGAAATCAATACCGTACAGGGCAACCGTAACTGGGCGCTGGCCCGGGAAAACAAGTTCGAAAATGAACTGTTGCCCGGTCTGGAAGAGTTGAGCCCGCTGGTTAATCGCACCGGCTCCGACTCTTCCAGCATGGATAACATGCTGGAAGTGTTGCTGGCTGGCGGCATGGATCTGTTCCGTGCCGTGCGCATGATGATCCCGCCTGCCTGGCAGAACGTGGAAACCATGGATTCCGATCTGCGGGCCTTCTACGAATATAACTCCATGCACATGGAGCCCTGGGATGGTCCCGCCGGTCTGGTAATGACCGACGGCCGTTACGCGGTTTGTATGCTCGATCGTAACGGTCTGCGCCCAGCCCGCTGGGTAGTGACCAAGAACGGCTTTATTACTCTGGCCTCGGAAATCGGCGTGTACGGCTACAAGCCGGAAGACGTGGTGGCCAAGGGTCGGGTCGGGCCGGGCCAGATCCTGGCCATTGATACCGAAACCGGTGAAGTGCTGCACACCAAGGACATCGACAACCGTCTCAAGGTGCGCCACCCCTACCGGGACTGGCTGAAAGGCAACGCCCTGCGCATCGAAGCGGATTACGACCACGAAGTGGAACGTACTGACGAGGTGGATCAGCAGGATCTGCTCAGCTACCAGAAGTTTTTCCAGATCAGCTTTGAAGAGCGCGATCAGGTGCTTCGCCCGCTGGCAGAATCCGGCCAGGAAGCCACCGGCTCCATGGGCGATGACACGCCCATGGCGGTGCTGTCCCGTCGCGAGCGCTCCCTGTACGACTACTTCCGTCAACAGTTTGCTCAGGTGACCAACCCGCCCATCGATCCGCTGCGCGAAGCGATCGTGATGAGCCTGGAAACCTGTGTGGGCGCCGAGCGGAATGTGTTCGAAGAAACAGCGGATCATGCCGACCGGGCGATTCTGTCCACCCCGGTGCTGTCTCATTCCAAATTCACCAACCTGATGAAGATCGATCGTCCCGGGTACGATGTGGGCAAGCTGAGCCTGCATTACGACCCGCAGATCGGCCTGCGTCAGGCGGTGGAAAATCTTTGCGAGCAGGCCGCCCAGGCAGTCCGTGATGGCAAGGTCATTCTGGTGCTTACCGACCACGGTATTGCCCAGGACCAGTTGACCATCCACGCCCTGATGGCCACTGGTGCCGTGCACCATTACCTGACCGAAAAAGGTCTGCGCTCCGACGCCAACATCATCGTGGAAACGGCTACCGCCCGTGATTCCCATCACTTTGCTGTGCTGTTCGGCTTCGGCGCCACTGCCGTCTACCCGTACCTTGCCTATGACGTGATCTCCGACATGGTGCGCTCCGGCGAACTGCTCGGCGATGCGGTGGAGCTGCAGAAGAACTTCCGCAAGGGCATCAACAAGGGCCTGATGAAGATCCTCTCCAAGATGGGGATCTCCACCATCACCTCCTACCGGGGCGCTCAGCTATTTGAAGCCGTGGGCGTTGCCCGCGATGTGGTGGATCTGTGTTTCCGTGGTGTGCCCAGCCGTATCCAGGGTGCCAGCTTCGAGGATTTCGAAGCGGACCAGAAGAGCCTGGCCAAGGATGCCTGGAAGCAGCGCAAGCCCATCGATGCCGGCGGTATTCTCAAGTACATCCACGGCAAGGAATATCACGCCTTCAACCCGGACGTGATTTATGCCCTGCACCGGGCTACCCAGGACAGTGACTACGACGCCTACAAAGAGTATGCCGAGCTGGTCAACAAGCGCCCGGTGGCCACCCTGCGTGATCTCTTTGCCCTGCGCGATGACGTGGAAGCCATTGATGTGGAGCAGGTGGAGCCGCTGGAAAACATCCTGCTGCGCTTTGACTCCGCGGGCATGTCCCTCGGTGCGCTCAGCCCGGAGGCCCACGAGGCCATCGCCACCGCCATGAACCGTTTGGGCGGTCGTTCCAACTCCGGTGAGGGTGGTGAAGATCCGGCCCGTTACGGCACCGAGCGGGTGTCCAAGATCAAGCAGATCGCTTCCGGCCGTTTCGGTGTGACTCCGCATTATCTGGTCAACGCTGAAGTGCTGCAGATCAAGGTGGCCCAGGGCGCCAAGCCCGGCGAGGGTGGTCAGCTGCCCGGCGGCAAGGTGAATGCGCTGATCGCGCGCCTGCGTCACTCCGTGCCCGGCGTGACCCTGATTTCGCCGCCACCGCACCACGATATCTACTCCATTGAGGATCTGGCCCAGCTGATCTTTGACCTCAAGCAGGTCAACCCGGACGCCCAGGTGTCCGTGAAGCTGGTGTCCGAGCCCGGTGTGGGTACCGTGGCGTCCGGTGTGGCCAAGGCCTACGCGGACCTGATCACCATTTCCGGTTACGACGGCGGTACCGCGGCCAGCCCGCTGACCTCCATCCGCTATGCCGGCTCCCCCTGGGAGCTGGGTCTGGCGGAAGCCCACCAGGCCCTGCGTGGCAACGATCTGCGCGACAAGATCCGCCTGCAGACCGATGGTGGCCTGAAGACCGGCCTGGACGTGATCAAGGCCGCTATTCTGGGTGCCGAGTCTTTCGGTTTCGGTACCGTGCCGATGATCGTGCTGGGTTGTAAGTACCTGCGTATCTGTCACCTGAACAACTGCGCTACCGGTGTGGCGACCCAGCGTGAAGACCTGCGCAAGGAGCACTTTATCGGTGCGCCGGAACTGCTGATTAACTACTTCACCTTCGTGGCCAAGGAAGTCCGTGAGTTACTGGCGCTGCTGGGTGTGAAGAGCATTCCCGAGCTGATCGGCCGCACCGACTTGCTGAAAGTCCTGGAAGGCGAAACCGTACGCCAGGGCAAGCTGGATCTGACCCCGATCCTGCGCAATGATCTGGTGCCCGCAGACAAGCCTACCCACTGTCAGGTCAGCCGAAATGAGCCGTTCGACAAGGCGGTGCTGAACCAGAAAATGGTTGAGGACATGCTGACGGCCATCGACAGCAAGTCCGGCGGCTCCTTCCACTACGAAATCACCAACTGTGATCGTTCCGTAGGGGCCCGGGTGTCCGGTGAAATCGCCAAGCGTCACGGCAACCTGGGCATGGACAATGCGCCGATCAAGGTTCGCTTCACCGGTACCGCCGGGCAGAGCTTCGGTGTGTTCAACGCCGGCGGCCTGCACATGTACATCGAAGGCGATGCCAACGATTACGTGGGCAAAGGCATGGCCGGTGGCAAGCTGGTGATTCGTCCGCCCAATGGCAGCCCGTTCAAGAGCCAGGAAACGGCCATTATCGGTAACACCTGTCTGTACGGTGCTACCGGTGGCAAGTTGATGGCTGCGGGTACCGCTGGCGAGCGCTTCGGGGTACGTAACTCCGGCGCCCACGCCGTGGTGGAAGGCGCTGGCGATCACTGCTGTGAATACATGACCGGCGGTTCCATCACCGTGCTGGGTCGCACCGGGCACAACTTCGGTGCCGGCATGACCGGTGGTTTCGCCTTTGTACTGGACGAGGACAATGATTTCTTCGACCGCATCAACCCGGAACTGATCGAATTGCATCGCATCAGCTCCGAAGCTACCGAGTCTCACCGCAGTCACCTGCGTGGCGTGATCTCCGATTACGTGCAAGAGACCGGCAGCGAATGGGGCCAGTACATTCTGGATAACTTTGATGCCATGAGCCGCAAGTTCTGGCTGGTTAAGCCCAAGGCTGCAAGCCTGGAAAACCTGCTCAAGAGCACGCGTGCCAATCCGGCATAACGGGGGAGACCATGGCTGAACGTTTGAGCAATAACTTCCAGTTTCTCGACGTGCCCCGGCACGATCCGAAGAAAAAGGACATCGACGACCGCAAACACAAGTACGAGGAAATCTACCACCCGTACGACACACGGGAAGTGGAGCATCAGGCGCACCGTTGCCTGCACTGCGGCAACCCGTACTGTGAGTGGAAGTGTCCGGTCCATAATTACATTCCCAACTGGTTAAAGCTGATCAGTGAAGGCAACCTGATGGAAGCAGTGGAGCTGAGTCACCAGACCAACTCCCTGCCGGAAGTCTGTGGTCGCGTATGCCCGCAGGATCGTCTCTGTGAAGGGGCCTGTACCCTGAATGACGGCTTTGGTGCAGTCACCATCGGTGCCACCGAGAAATACATTACCGACACCGCCCTGGCCATGGGCTGGCGCCCGGACATGTCCAAGGTGGTGTGGACCGACAAGAAGGTCGCCGTGATAGGTGCCGGCCCCGCCGGCATCGGTTGTGCCGACGTGCTGGTTCGCAGCGGTGTGAAACCGGTAGTCTTCGATCGTTATGAGGAAATCGGCGGTCTGCTGACCTTCGGCATTCCCGAGTTCAAGCTGGAAAAACCGGTCATGGCCAAGCGCCGTGAAGTGTTTG
>OJEM01000030.1_pt1 | contig 38746 bp, 39 predicted proteins | sample 1593651 | NCBI WGS metagenome assembly OJEM01 (sample SAMN05416819, study PRJEB24817) | seawater metagenome | isolation source: Sea water | place: Canada:Atlantic | collected 2013-07
GAGATCCTCTCTGGTCTCGTGGGCTCGGAGATGTGTATAAGAGACAGCCATTGGGTGGCGAGAAAGAGCCTGTTCCAACAAAGTACTCCCAGAACGAGGCAGGGAAAGAATAAAAACGGGAGAGAAATCTGAACAGCCATCACTATTCGACACGCTAACTTCTTCTATTTTTTCAGCAGGATAGGCTTCCCTGACACGCTTTACATTAGCAGCATGACGGCTAAAGTCCATTGGCGCCAATTCCGCCATGGCCGCGTTGCCTTTATCCAGTGCCAGCATTTCTTTGTGCAAATCCCCTGCCAATTGATGTTGACGAGCAACCGCAAAATACATTCCCGCAGCATCACGCTTATCCGCTGTTTTTTCGGCTGTCTCACAAGCGGAAAACAATCGTTTTTCAAATGCTGCATCAAGCGGCTCTTTAATTGCATCAAGCAGAGGCGACCATGCAGTGAAATAATTTGGCTCATTTTCCAGAACGCTTTTAAGCGTGCCAATAGCCTCTTCGCGACGCCCCTCAACAGCCAACCAACGGGCATACAACGTCAGCAGCTCCGGGTCATGCGGGTAGCGTTCCAGCAAAGGCTCAAGAACACTCTCCACTTCACTGTAATCTTCAATCGATATCCAGGAGGCTAATAATAAACGTTTGGCTAACTCGCCCACCTCCTTATTGGAGCTCCATTGCTGAAATAAAGGGATGGCATCTTCAACTCTGCCACTGCGGCGAAGAGCCTCACCATACCAGACCCCTGCCTGCGGATAATCGGGATTATCCCTAACGACCTCTTCCAGTAATACGCCAGCCTTGGAAGCAGCATCGGTTTTCAGAATACAGTTGGCAATAAAAGTCTTGGCCTCAATATCGTTGGGGTCACGCTCCAGCACTGCGGCATAGGCCGCCTGCGCACGCTCCCAATCTCCGGCTTGAAAAAGGCAATGGGCAAGCCCTTTCCAGGCCAACGGGTACGCATCTTGCTCTCGGATAACTTGCTGAAACACATCGGCAGCAACTTGTAGTTGCCCCGAACGCAGCAGTAAATCGCCATAGAACATGACCCGTTGCAGCGTTGCCCCGCCGGCATTAATTGCGCCTTTGATGCTGTTTGTAGCCGTGCTCAGATCGCCGATAGCCAAACTCGCTTGCGCAGACACTTCATAAAGTGCCAGCGGCAATGGGGTCGTTATTTTTTGGGCCTCAACAACCCACTTCATTGCTTTACGGTAATTGCCGACCTGCATGGCATGCAGGGCTTTTTTAGTTATGGTGTCAATGCTCAAGATTCACCTGAAAAGCAAAATTGGAATAGACATTCGACAATACGAATTCTGCCAAAAAAACCGATACCATAGAACAAGAAAACCCGGCCTGAGCCGGGTTTCTTGTTTCAAAGTGACCAGTAAACTTTATTTGCCAGCAATTACCAGGTCGCCAGTCAGGTCAAGACCGATCAGCTCAACATCACCGATAGAGCTAGAAGCTGCAGTACCCAGCTTGAGGTCAGTCATGCGAACGTCCATACCCGTGGCTCCACCCAAACCAGCGAGGCCAATATGCAAGCCATCGGCCTCAATGTTGATGCCGGTATTCAGCGTCAGGTCGGTACCCAGGTTATCAACGACCTGCAGATCAGTGATCAAGCTGCCACCACTGTTTGCATCGCTCACGGAGAAGCCGGTCAGGCTGATGCCACCGGTAATGGTGGTATTCAGGGCAATCATATTGCCTTGAGGTTCGTTACCCAGCTGGATATTCAGAGTGGTTGCGCCCAGAGTCATGGAACCAAGGTTCAGAACACTCGCTACAGTACCGCTACTAGTCCAGGTGCCACCAGCAACGCCAGCAGTACTAACAGTACGACCGGAATCCGCAACACCCACAGACCCCAGAGCAACAGTCAGGCCGGTTGGCAAGCTCACACCGATGTTCAGGGTCGGCGTAGCACCACCATTGGTATCGATATCAATATCAATGCTATCAGTGGAGTTAGCGCGAGTGATGCCAAAACCGCTGATTACCAGGGCACCAGAGTCCTCAGTAGCAACACCATTCCCGGTGAAACCATCCTTATCGTGAACTTTCAGTGAAGCAGTAACATCAGATGCCAGAGAGATGGAAATACCATCCTGACCAGTCACGCCAGACAGAGCGCTATCTTCCAAGGCTTCCATAGAAAAACCGGTAGCCGGAAGGGATGCAACGGCGGCCGCCAGAGCAAGTTTCTTGAATTCCATTGTAATCTCCTCGTGTGCACAACGTTTTGTTGTAATCGTTTGGGTGCCACGTTGGTTGGGGCACGCATCTAAGTTAACACAATGGTTACAAAAACAAATGCATCCGTTACAAAAGTCGAGAAGCCACTAATACATACGTAACCATTTGTTTTTAATATTCTTTATGCTTTATTGCACGCACGTAACAACCGAACACACATGTAAACACTATGACCTGTAAAGTTTATTTGTTACGCGCAGTAACAGAGTTGGGCAAGTTTCACCTCGACAGGTAGACTAGCTGCTCCTCAATCTGGTTGCCCATGATGTCACCAAGTTGTCTTTTCAATAGCTCTAATGGACTGGTCGCTCTTAACCGCCCCGACCTGACCCTGTCCGCGGATAACGCTGAGGATCTGGTGCGCTGTGCTGCGGAAACAGAAAAAGCCCTGGCTGGCGGCTACGCCTTTGCAGTCGGGGTGCTGCCTTATGAGGCAGGTGCGTGGTTGACGGGGGTTACCAGCCCCTCTCCCGTGACCGGTAAAGGCGACCATAAACATTCTGTGATGCCTGCTGTGATCCACCTATATAAGGAGATCCCTACGCCCGTTCGCGGCTCAAGCGCCGCTCCTACAGGGGGCTTTATGCTCGGCGGAGCGTTTCGGGCGGAGCAAAGTCGGGAGGAATATCTGCATAGTCTGGCCCGGATCAAGGACTACCTAGCTGCCGGGGATTGTTACCAGGTAAATCTGGCCCAGCGGTTCAGCGCTCATTTTCATGGTGATCCGCTGACCGCGTGGCTGGCATTACAGGATGCCCACCCTGCCCCGCACAGTTGCTACTTTAATGCCGGTGACCGCCAGATATTCGGGGTGTCTCCAGAGCGTTTTCTGTCGATCCGGGACCGGCAGGTGGTGACCGAGCCAATCAAGGGCTCCCGCCCCCGTGGCGAAACCACCGAGGAAGACCAGGCTTTCGGTAAGGAGCTGCTTTCCAACCCCAAAGATCGTGCCGAAAACCTGATGATTGTGGATCTGCTGCGCAATGACCTGGGAGTCTGCTGTGAACCTGGCAGCGTTCAGGCAGACCCGCTGTTCGAGTTGCGCCGGTTCAGTAATGTGCAGCATCTGGTGAGTACTGTAACCGGCACCCTGCGCCGGGATCTGTCATCGCTTGATGCCCTGCTCGGTGCGTTCCCCGGCGGATCCATCACCGGCGCACCGAAGAAACGAGCCATGGAGATTATTGCCGAGCTGGAGCCAGTGCCCCGTGGCGCCTATTGCGGCAGCTTCTTCTGGATGGATAACCAGGGGAATCTGGACAGCAACATTCTGATTCGCACGCTGCAAACCGAAGGCGACAGGCTCTATTGCCATGGCGGGGGCGGTATCGTATTTGATTCCGTTCCAGAAGAGGAATATGAGGAAAGCTGCTTTAAAGTCGCCAAATTGATGGGCGCGCTGGAAGAACAGTTTCTGTAATCAGTGCCAGCAGCAGTACGACTCATGTGACACTCTATAGCCGAGCTCTTCTATGAAAAAGCCGCGTCCAGAATCTGGGCGCGGCTTTTTTTCCAGCTCATGGTATCCAGGCTTCACGCCAGTGCACGAAGCGTGTTGCCTGCCTTAAAGCGTGATATCGCGCGGGCTGGCTTTGACGATTTCCTTTTTCAGGTCGTCGTAGCTGTGCACGGCGGGAAACTGGGGGAATTCGGCAATCACATTGTCCGGGGCGTGGAACAGGATGCCCTGTTCCGCTTCTGACAGCATGGTGGTGTCGTTGTAGGAATCACCTGCCGCGATGCAGTGGTAGTTCAGGGAATGGAATGCCTTGATGGATGCCCGCTTGGGATCTTTCTGGCGCAGCTTGTAGTCGGTGATCCTGCCATTCTCGTCCACTTCCAGACGATGGCAGAACAGAGTCGGCCAGCCCAGCTTCTTCATCAGCGGCTTGGCGAACTCGTAGAAGGTGTCAGAAAGGATGATCAGCTGGAAATTCTCGCGAGCCCACTCGACGAACTCTTTGGCACCCTCCATGGGGTCCAGGGTATCGATGACTTCCTGGATGTCCGGTAGGCCGTAGCCATGCTCATCCAGAATGCGCAGGCGCATGCGCATCAGCTCGTCATAGTCCGGAATGTCCCGGGTAGTGGCACGCAGCTCGTCGATACCGGTCTTTTCCGCAAAGTTGATCCAGATTTCGGGGATCAACACCCCTTCCAGGTCCAGGCACAGCAATTCCACGGTTTTCCCCTTTGGGTTAATAAGGCGCGCACAATGTAGCGGCGCCCCGGGGGCTTTGCAATGGCTGACAGACGCTCAGGCTTGGCGGAACCCGTTGGAGCCTTGCTTGCAAGGCGAAGGGCCTGAGAAAGCGCCACTGCTCCCGAGACTCTTCGCCTTGCAAGCAAGGCTCCAACGAGGTCGCAACGGAGGAACTAGCGGATGGGCAGCTCAATGCCCTCGAACAGGGCTTCACGCTCCTCCCGGTTGGGGGCCTTGATGGCAGCATCCACCTGATCCCGGGTCAGGTGTGGCGCGAAAGCCTCCAGGAAGTCATACATGAAGCCGCGCAGGAAAGTCCCCTTGCGGAAACCGATACGCGTGGTGCTGGATTCGAATAAATGCCCGGCATCCAGCGCCACCAGCCCCTTGTCTTCCACTGGATCCACGGCCATGTGGGCAATGATTCCTACCCCCATACCCAAGCGGACATAGGTTTTGATCACATCCGCATCGGCGGCGGTGAACACCACTTTCGGCTCCAGCCCCTTGTCGACAAAGGCATCATCCAACTTGCTGCGGCCAGTAAAGCCGAACACGTAGGTGACAAGGGGGTACTCGGCCAGGGCCTCCAGCGTCAGCGGTGTCACCTTGGTCAGCGGATGTCCCTCCGGCACCACCACTGTCCGGTTCCAGCGATAACAGGGCATCATGACCAGATCGGTGAACAGGTCCAGGGCTTCCGTGGCGATGGCAAAATCCACACTGCCGTTGGCCGCCATCTCGGAAATCTGCATGGGAGTGCCCTGATGCATATGCAGGGACACATCCGGGAAGCGCCCGGTGAACTGCTGGATGACCGGTGGCAAGGCATAGCGGGCCTGGGTATGGGTAGTGGCAATGCTGAGTTCGCCGCGTGATTCGTCCCGGTATTCCTGGGAGACCCGCCGTATCGATTCGGTCTGCTGGAGGATTTCGCCGGCAATCTTCAGGATCGCTTGGCCAGCCGGGGTAATGTGGGTCAGATGCTTGCCACTACGGGCAAACACTTCGACGCCGAGTTCATCCTCCAGCATGCGGATCTGCTTGCTGATACCCGGCTGGGAAGTGAATAGCGCCGCGGCGGTGGCAGACACATTCAGATCATGGCGGGCCACTTCCCAAATGTAGCGTAGTTGCTGCAGTTTCATCCTTGCCTCCGCAATCGGAACACGGCGCCAGATTCAGTCACTACCCTTTATCGATAAATCAGGATACCAACTCAACCTGGTTATAAAAATATGAATAATTATTCGTTCAAAGCATAGATAACCGTCTTTATAGTAGCCCCGTCAAGTATTTCTCCCAGAGAATCTGCCAGGAGCCACTGTATGCCAGCACTACAACCGGAGCTGCTTCTATATATAAGCGCCGGTGCGCTGGTCGGTTTTGCTGTTGGCCTCACAGGGGTCGGTGGCGGCTCACTGATGACCCCGCTCCTGCTCCTGTTTGGTTTCCCTCCCCAGGTTGCCATCGGTACCGACCTGCTTTACGCCGCCATTACCAAATCCTCCGGTATGGTGATGCATGCCCGTCGCCGCAACGTGGACTGGACCATTATGAAGCGCATGGCTGCCGGCAGCATCCCTGCGGCCCTGCTCACCGCAGCGGCGCTGTGGCTGCTGGCTTCAGATGCCGACGACTATGCCCCCTTGCTGACAACAGCACTGGGTATAACCCTGATCGTCACCGCCCTGGTGCTACTGTTCAAGCATCGTCTGCAGGCGATGGTGAACCACCGCCCTTTTGGCGTACTGGGATCCGTTCAGCAGCGGGCCGGCGGGTGGACGGTGGCCATGGGAATTCTGCTGGGCGTTTTCGTCACCCTGTCCTCGGTGGGCGCCGGCGCCATCGGTACCGCCGTGTTGCTGATTCTCTACCCTGCCCTGGCACCGATTCGGGTGGTGGGCACCGATCTGGCCCATGCGGTCCCCCTCACTCTGATCGCCGGCCTCGGGCATCTGGCTCTTGGCCATGTGGATCTGGGGCTGCTCGCTGCCTTGCTGATGGGGTCCCTGCCAGCAATTTATATCGGCACCCATGTGGGCCATCGCGTTCCCAACCACATCATGCATCCGGTGTTAGTGACGGTCTTGCTGGCGCTGGGGATCAAGTATGCGGTGTTTTGAAGGAAGGCTCTGATATTAACCCGGACGTAAAAAAGTGCGTCGTAGGAGCGGCGCTTGAGCCGCGAATGGTAAGCAAGGACGCCGGGTTCGCGGCTCAAGCGCCGCTCATACAGCGAAACAACCCCTTGCCGGGTTAATAGTAAGAGACGCAAGAGCGATGCTTGCATCGCGAACAGTCGCCCTGTCGCAAGCAAGCTCGCCATGCAAGCATGGCTCCTACAGGGCAAAACCGCCAGGCTAACGCGGCCTCAAGCTTCACCGCTTTTTCGCCGATTGGCGACACCATGGGGAACATGCCCGGCCGCCACGTGTCGGGCGGCGGATTCGCAGTGGCCCTGTTGATCATCGAAGAACACATCTGCACCGAACGCCCGCAGGAAGTCCCCTTTTGCCAGCCCTCCCAGAAACAGACTTTCATCCAGCCGGATATTCCAGTCGCGCAGGGTTCGTACCACCCGTTCGTGAGCAGGAGCACCCCGGGCGGTCACAAGGGCGGTGCGGATCGGGCAGGATTCCACCGGGAAGCTGTCCTGCAGTTGATGCAAGGCGGCCAGGAAAGGCTTGAACGGGCCGCCGTCCAGTGGCTGACGTGCGGAGCGCTTTTCGTTCTCGGTGAAGGCTTCCAGGCCATCACTCTGGAAAATCTGTTCCGACTCATCAGAAAACAGCACCGCATCACCATCGAAGGCAATCCGCAAAATGCCATCCGGGCGCTGACACTGGCCGCCGGAAAGAATGGTGGCAGCCGCATAGCCGGCTTCCAGCACCTGCTGTACATCATCCGGGTCGGTGGAAAGAAACAGGTGGGCGCCGAAGGCAGATACGTAGCGGTGGGGGCTTTGCCCGCCGGCAAAGGCCGCACGGGTGATCGGCAATCCGTAATGCTCGATGGAGTTGAAGACCCGCAGGCCGGTATCCGAGCTATTACGCGATAGCAGAATGACTTCGACCCGCCCTTTCCCCTCTTTCAGTTCGTTGATAGCCAGCAACTTCTGCACCAGCGTAAAGGCATCGCCCGGCTCCAGCACATCGTCTTCATGGCGGGTCTGGTAATCCTGAAACGCTTCCAGACCCTCTTCCAGATAGACCTTATGGCTGTCTGCAAGATTGAACAAGGCACGTGAGCTGATCGCGATAACCAGCTTGCCATCAAAGGAAACCGGCATGATAGGTCCCGGGTGAAGGTGAATTTTACCCAGTATCCTGCGCGCCCCATTGAATCGCAACAGCTCAACGCAGCACCAGGTATGCCAGTGCTTTTGCAGCAGGCAAGGCTTGTGTTCCAGTGCGGCCTGATTCGCGATGCAAGCATCACTTCCCACATAGGCTTGCCTCTATTTCATTATTCACTATCGCCCCTGTTACTTCCCTGGCCCTCCTCTGAGGATCGCGATCAAATCGCGACTAATGACTTGTGTCTGGCGTTGAGAATCCCACTTCCGGCGTTCTTTAATTGATCAATGGTTGTTCAGTAGTGGGATGTGGCATAAAGTTGCTACAGCAACGGCGTTGCACGTTACTATTGAATCCGGGCATTGCTGCTCACCAGCGCAAAGCCACTACGAACAATCCGAAGGGGAAAGGGAGTCATCCATGGCTGCTAGCAAGGTGAAAGATACTGTCGAGGAACTTCAGGCTCAGATTCGCAAGCTGGCTGAGCGCTTCGACAAGGAACGCGAGAAACAGATCAGTCAACTTGAGAAACAACTGGAGAAGGTGCGCGATCGCCTGAACCAGGAAATGAAGCGTCAGCGGGAGTACTTCGCCAAGGTTGAAAAGCTGCAGGCGGAATACCGTGACCGTGCCACCGCCACCGTCAAGAAACAGATCGACCGCGCCCGTAAGGCGGCAGAAGATGCCCGCAAACAGGTGGAAACCTCTCAGGGCCGCAAGCGCATCCTGGAAACCGAGGTGCGGGTTTTGAAGGCCACTGCCAAGCAGGCCCACAGCCTGTCGCGGGTTATCGGTCAGTACGAGAAAGATCTGGAAAAACGCGCCAAGGAAATTGAGCGCAAGGTGGCTCCCAAGAAAGCGGCTGCCAAAAAGGCACCTGCGAAGAAAAAAGCGGCTGCCAAGAAGGCTGCTACTCGCAAGGCTCCTGCCAAGAAGAAAGCTGCCGCCAAAAAGGCCCCAGCCAAGAAAGCAGCGGCTAAGAAGAAAGCACCTGCAAAGCGGGCTCCTGCCAAGAAGAAAGCGGCAGCGCCTTCTTCCGGCGAATGAGCCAAGCCAATATCAAAAAAGCCGCCTCAGGGCGGCTTTTTTGTATTCCCAACCAGCCTTACCCCTGCGGGAAAAGCTGTTCTTCCATTCCCGCCAGATAGCGGATCTGATGCTGTCCTGCATCACCAGCCAGCTCACGCAGGCTGGAATAGGTGCGCAAGCCGATCCGATATGCCTGCCCTGCTCGATGGCAACTGACGACTTCTGCCGATACCTGCCGCAGAATCATTCCAGGCGCATACAAATCCAGCTTGAGGCGGGTGCCCCGTGACAGGCTCACCGGTGACGTCAGGCCCACGCCATAGCGGTTGTAATCCATGGCCTTGGCACGGGTCACAAAGCGCCATCCGCCAATCAAACGGTGGCGAAAGATATCGACCCGCATTTGAGTATTGATTCGTGCCAGCTTGCGCCGGTTGGCACCGCGATTTTCCCTGCTATCCATCATCGAACCGTATCAGCATCTGATCAAAATATCGCACCACCGCCCTCCTGGCGCTGGCCTCCATGCCCGGCAGCCCCTTCTGAGTAGCTGATGCCGTTGCTTTACAAATTGTAACACGAGCTGCCGATACTAATGCACGATTTACCCGCCCCAGTGTCAGACAAGCCACCGAGTTGTCCATGAAATGGGTGATTGCACCATCATTGATCGCCTGCATCACATCCAGCAACCCGGCCATGTCTTCTTCGCCCAACAGGCCTGCCTGGAACACCAGAGAGGCCTTTTCTGCCATAGCCGGGCTGAGGGGATAAGCCACATATAATTTGCCACCCTGATAACGGCGCAGGTTCTGGAAATAGCGAGCCAGAGCCAGTTGCTCGTCCAGAGTGGTATTTTTCATCAAGCGGCCAATCAGACTGTTCGCCGACCGGTTTATCACTCTCATGGCACCAAGAATCAACCTTGCTGATGGCCCCTTTGCCTCGGCGGCTTGTAGCGGCCCCTTGAAAAATACAGACAGCACTTCATCGACAAAAGGCACAACCAGAGCATCCAGCTCTTCCAGGTGGCAACGCCCAGGCTCAGCCAGCATGCCATCGATAAAGCCTTCAATGGATTGCTTAAGGGATGGTGAGGCCTCGAACGCGATGTGGAGCGTGCTATCATCCATACTCATTTAACTGGGGACACTGGGAAAGTGGCGAATCATACTGTAATCCTGCGGCCCTTACGGCTGCTGTCGGGACTGCTGCTTTTGGCGTCCCAGTCATTGTTTGCTCAACCCGGCGATCAGCCTGCACCGTTCCCGGTAGCGCTCCAGCCCGCTGAGGCCGAGTACCGCGTCGTCGTCAATGGCATCCCCCTTGGCCTTAACGCCACCATCCGGCTCACGCAGGAAGACCAGGACTACCAGCTTCATTTCCAGATTGAAAATCGCCTGTTTCAACATGAAGAAGTTGCCACCTTCCGTTGGCATGACTGCACCGCCCGCCCCCACCACTATCGACACGCCAGTGCCGGCTTCGGACTGCGCCGTGAAGGGGAGATTGTATTTGACTGGCAAGACCGGGAAGCTCAGGGAAGCAAGGCGATCTATCCATTAGTCGACGAAGCCCTGGATGCCTTGAGTGTCGCCATGGTGGCACGCTGCAACATGGCAAAGGGTGACGCAGAGTTCAGCTACCCGGTAGCAGAACCGGACGGCATGGCACACTATCAATACCGTTCTCTGGGTGTGGAAAATCTGGAAACGCCCGCCGGGGATTGGAATGCTGCCAGCATAGAGCGGGATTATCCGGAACGGGGCAAACGCTCCCGATTCTGGGCGGCGCGGGAGCTGGATTACTTCATGGTCCGCATGGACCATCAGGAAAACCTGTTCGTGCGGGGGCGTATTGAGTTGACCTCGTTCCGTTATCTCGCTGTGACCCCCTGAAGCCCGGCTCATCTGCTGCAGGGGTGTGGCAACCAGCCAATCTGCGCCACCCCAGCAGCATCACAGAATTGCCAACTTAGACCCCCAAGCCGCTCCGCCAGGTTGGCAGTACTTTTGCTAGGCGGCGTGCCGCCTGGTTGACCACCTCATCCTGATCCTCTTCCAGCTGCCAGCGACGGGAATCCTGTTGGAATCGCGCCCGGGGAGTCAGTTCCTGGCGCTGCTCACCGCGATCAAATTGTTGGCAGGTTTCGGCAAACTGATGAATGGCGGCCAGATCCACTTTTGGTTCGATGCTGTCAGGCAGGCAGTCCAGCAAGGCGCTGATACGGATGGAAGCCTCACTTAATTCCACCTGCTTCTGCTCCACAGCCCGGCATAGCACATCCAGACTCTCGATAATGTGCACCTGCTGAGCTCGTATTTCCCGTGTCTCGCGACGTGCCAGCCAGAACCGCCAAAGCACCAGGCCCAGGGCTGCACCAATCAACAGCCCGATCAAGGCTGCCAGTATAAGTTGTCCGGCCTGGGCCATAACGCATTCTCCTTGGAGTCTGTGAAGATAAAAAGCCATGCCATCGGCATTGAAAATCCGCGGGCATAGTCGCATTGTACGCGGCACACTCTCTCTGCTACAGCACCGCAAACCGGAGGCCCATTGAACGCAGAGTTACCCGCCTGGCTGGAGCCCTTGGCCCAGCACCTGGAACCCTGGCTGCCGGCACTCACGGTAACGGGTATTGTCATGGCCCTGGCCTCCTGTGTCGCCATTCCCTGGCTATTGCTGCGAATGCCTGAGGATTATTTCACCGAGAGCTATCTGCCTCACGCCCACCGAGGCCCTTTGGCCTGGTGTTTCTGGCTGATTCGTAACGTACTGGCGATAGTATTACTGGTCGCTGGCATTCTGATGCTGGTGCTTCCCGGGCAAGGGCTGCTGACCATTCTGATAGCACTGATGACAAGCACTTTTCCAGGGAAATACCGTATGGAACGCGCTATTATGCGCCGCCCCGGCATCTTCCGGACAGCCAACTGGATACGCGGCAAATATCACAGAACACCTCTGAAACACCCTGACGGACATGACAAGGACATCACCGATGGCCATTAACAGCGCTGCCATCCGTTGGCATGACGATCAACTCGAGCTGCTCGACCAGCGACGCCTGCCGGCAGAAACCATCTGGCTGCCAATCCACGGCAGCGACGATGCCGCAACCGCCATTCATGACATGGTCGTTCGCGGAGCACCTGCCATTGGCATCACCGCCGCCTACGGCCTCGCCCTGGAGGCTGCCCGTCTGGGCGATGACGCTTCAGCGGCAGCACTGGCGCCTGCCATTGCCACCCTTGCCGCCAGCCGCCCTACGGCCGTCAATCTGTTCTGGGCCCTTGAGCGTCTGCAGAGAATCGCCAGCGAACTTTCCGGCGCGGCGCTGATCAGCGCCCTCAAAGCAGATGCACAGGCCATTCACCAGGAAGACCTGGCGGCCAACCAGCGCATGGGCGAGCTGGGTGCTGACCTGCTGCCGGCCAACGCCAGCGTCTATACCCACTGCAACACCGGCGCTCTGGCTACCGGCGGGCATGGCACGGCGCTCGGCATTATCCGCACAGCCTGGTCACGGGGTAATCTGCAGCAGGTTTATGCAGGCGAAACCCGGCCCTGGCTGCAAGGCAGCCGCCTTACCAGCTGGGAACTGCTCAACGACGGCATCCCTGTCACGCTTGTCGCGGACAGTGCCGCCGGCCAACTTATGCAGCAAGGTAAGGTACAGGCCGTGATCGTCGGTGCCGACCGCATTACCGCCAATGGCGATACTGCCAACAAGATCGGCACCTACAATCTGGCCGTACTGGCACGCCATCACGGCATTCCCTTTATCGTTGCGGCACCACTGTCTACCCTGGATGCAGAACTGCCTGATGGCAGCCACATTGTTATCGAAGAGCGTGATGCCAGTGAAGTACGCAGCATTCAGGGCAAGACGCTGGCACCGGCCCACTGCCCGGTGTACAACCCGGCTTTTGATGTGACGCCCGCAGAGCTGATCACCGCCATCGTCACCGAACGGGGTGTGATCCGGGCCCCCTGCACCGATACACTGTTGGCACATCTTCGTGGATAAAAACATGATCGAGCGCCCCTACTCTACCGCCGTTTACCGTGATGCTGCCCACGCCCTCGCGACCATCGGCCAGCGCATCTATCAGCATGGCTGGTCGCCGGCCACCAGCAGCAACTACTCCGTGCGCCTGAATGCCAGCCATGCAGCGATTACCCGCTCCGGCAAGGACAAGGGGCTGCTGCAGGAAACCGATATCATGGCCGTGGACATGAACGGCCAGGCCGCCAGCGATGGCAAACCATCAGCAGAAACCCTGCTGCATACCCAGCTGTACCGTCGCCATGACACCGTGGGGGCCGTCCTGCATACCCACAGCCATGCCAGCACCGTGCTGACCATGCACTGGCCCGCCAACAGCATCACCCTGGAAGGCTACGAGCTGCTCAAGGCCCTGGAAGGCTTTACGACCCATGACAGCCGACTGGTCATCCCGGTATTCGATAACACCCAGGATATTGCTGCCCTGGCCGACCAGGTGGATGCCGCTATGGCAGACGATGGTATTAGCCACGCCTACCTGATCCGCGGCCATGGCCTGTACACCTGGGCAAGCGATTTACCCACCTGCTATCGTCAGCTTGAAGCGCTGGAGACCCTGCTCGCCGTAGAGCTGGATCGCCGCCGTCTGCAAGGAGTGTGAACACCATGAGTGAACTGAAAATCTTTCATGACAACCAGCCCGATACCCTTGAGCAGCACCTGACTGACAAGGCATCCATGGCTAGCGCTCTGGCTGAGGCCGGTATTCGCTATGAACAGTGGCAAGCCACACAGGCCCTGTCCGATGCCCCTCAACAGGACGAAGTCATCGCCGCCTACAAGGCCGATATCGACCGCCTGATTGATGAGGAAGGCTACCAGACCGTGGACGTGGTCAGCATGGTGCCGGATCACCCTGAAAAAGCGGCGTTCCGACAGAAATTTCTCGAAGAGCACCGCCACAGCGAAGACGAAGTGCGCTTTTTCGTGGAAGGCCAGGGCCTGTTCACCCTGCACATCGGCGACCGGGTCTACGAAGTGCTGTGCACCAAGGGCGACCTGATCAGTGTACCTGCCAACACCCCGCACTGGTTCGACATGGGCCCCAACCCGCGCTTTGTCGCTATTCGCCTGTTCAATAACCCGGAAGGCTGGGTGGCTAATTTTACCGGTAGCGATATCGCCCAGCGCTTCAACCGCCTGGAAAACTGAAACCCGATCCCGGTCGGAGCGACGCTTAAAGTCGCGAAGCGATCGAGTCGCGAAAATCCAAACACGAGTCTCAGGCCTTTGCCTTTCGAGGCTCGCACCTCGTCACTCCGCTGCTTGCTCGCAACGCTTGACCCTGCACGGCTTGTTGAGGCTTGAAAGTAAGGATCCCCATGATCAAGGCTATCGTTACCGACATTGAAGGCACTACCAGCAGCATTTCCTTCGTCAAGGAAGTCCTGTTCCCTTATGCCGCCAGACAATTTCCGGCGTTTCTCGAAACGCACTGGGATCAACCGGAGATACAGGCACAGGTGCGGGCGGCCGAGCAGGAAAGCGGTCGGACTCTGGAAAGCCCAGCCTCAGCCAATGCCCTCTTCCAGCAGTGGATCCGCGAGGACCGTAAAGCCACCCCGCTGAAATCCCTGCAGGGAATGATCTGGAAGGCCGGCTATCAAAATGGGGATTACACCGCTCACCTCTACCCGGATACCGCCGCTGCCCTGCAAGCCTGGAAGGAAAAGGGGTTGGACCTGTACGTTTACTCCTCAGGCTCCATCGCTGCCCAGAAACTGTTCTTCGGCTACAGCGATGCGGGGGATCTGACCGGTCTGCTCTCCGGCTATTTCGACACCACCTCCGGCCATAAACAGGACGCTGGTAGCTACCGCACCATCCAGCAAGCGATTGATTTGCCGGCGGAGCAATTGCTGTTCCTGTCGGATGTGGAGGCGGAACTGGATGCGGCGGCTGACGCGGGATTCCAGACTATTCGCCTGGACCGTGAAGACAGCCAGGGGGAAAGTCGGCACCGGGTTGTCACTTCATTCGAAGAAATCGCCCTGTAGGACCGCACAACGGGGGATCGGAAAATGTAGGGTGCACTGAGCCTCAGGCGAACTGCACCGATTCGACGCCTGGATGGTGCAGTTCGCCTGAGGCTCAGTGCATCCTACGAACAACCCCAGACAACAAATTTCTGGTTGCTGCCCAGCACCTCCACCTTGGTAAACAGTTTGCCCAGCAGCTTGTGGTAGCCCAGGTGGCGGTTACCGATCACCCGCAGTTCCCCGCCTCCATTCAGCGCCTGTTTCGCTTGCCGGAACAGGCGTCTCGCCACATGATCACCGACCACATGCCCTTCATGAAACGGCGGGTTGAGAAGGATCAAATCAAAACCCTCACCACACTCGGCCAGACCATCACCGAGATGAAAGTCGCTGGTGCTTTCCGGGCAATACCTGGCCACATTGTCCCGGGCACTTTGCAAGGCCAGCCAGGATTCGTCGCAGAACACCAGATGACTGTCCGGGTGGGCTTGCAGCAGTGCCAGCCCGATCACCCCGTTGCCGCAGCCAAGATCTGCCACCTTTGCCCCCGCTGACAGGCTGCCGGGTAGATGCGCCAGGAAAAAACGTGCACCGATATCCAGCTGCTGCTGGGCAAACACCCCCGCATGTACCGTCAATGGCCCCATAGGGCCCTCCACCTCGGTGGGGTATGGCGCCACAAAGAGCCGTTCGCCGGGCGCCGTCGCACTGAACAGACGTGCCTTCTTCCAGCCCAGCTCCGCCCGACCATTGCCCAGGTACTGCTCCATCAGCGGCACCAGTTGCCGAGGCAGGTGCTTGTCCATGCCCGCCAGCCAGACCGGTGTGCCGCCCGCCAGCTGCTCGCTGAGCCATTGCAACTGCCATTCCAGCAGCGCCAGAGACTTGGGCACACGCATGATCACCTGATCAGGCACTTGCGGCAGGACATCAAAAGGCCACAGGGTCGCTCCCTGCTCCGGCAGCCCATTCAGTAGACGGTTATGGGTCAGCGCCCGGCTGGCCAGAAAAGAATCGCCACAGCTGACCACTGGCCCATGCTGGGCCGCTGCCAATGCCAGCGCCCCCTGCTGATCATTGACCACCAGCGTTACCGGACCGGCATGGCGCTCCTTGAGAGTCTTCAGCAGGTAGTGATCGGCACTGTCCCAGGCCTGCAGAGGCTCATTACGGCGACGAGGCCAACGCTGCAGGGTCAATTCGCCCCAAGGGTGCTCAAAGGATGTCATACCATTCCTGCTTGCCGATCGATCAGACCGCGCATTCTGCCTGCCCTGCCGGCTGTTGGCCAGATTCTGCGCAAACAGCCCGGCGACGCCTATTTAGGTATGGTATTTTGCAATTTCGCTGCTAGAATGCGCCAGCGAACTCGGAATATAGCTCAGCCTGGTAGAGCACTACGTTCGGGACGTAGGGGTCGCAGGTTCGAATCCTGCTATTCCGACCAATTCAGGTCCTTGTCTCAAGGGCCTACAAAAAAGGCCGCTTTTGCGGCCTTTTTTGTGTCTTCTCAGTCTGCCAATCGCGGGTTCAGCGTGTAGCTCACCGTGATACTGGCTTTGGCAAGTACATGCCCTTCCATGGCCGCAACAATGGCGGCACCACTGAAATCATCCTTGACCGGCAATGTGCTCACGTCCAGTGCGTAAACGGTAAAGACATAACGATGCACAATGCTGTCGTTCCAGGGCGGACAGGGGCCGTCATAACCGAAGTAACTCCCTTCCATATCCCCGTCGCCGGCAAACCAGCTGGTGTAATCGTTAAGACCATGCCGCATACCCTGTGGTGCTGAAGGCCCGGATTTACCCCGTGGGGTTATCCCCTGGCAATGGCTGCCTTCCATCAGCTCGCTCTGGTCAGCGGGAATGTCGAACAGGGTCCAGTGATAGAAATCCACCCGCGGCAAGTCGGCAGGGACTTCGCGGTCTTCCTGATTCACATCATCGCCCGCACTGGGTACATCCGGGTCATGACAGACCACCGCGAAAGAGCGGGTCCCGGCCGGCTCGCCTTTCCAGGCCAGATGAGGATTGATGTTGCTGGACAGTGCCACATGGTTATCCGGGTCAATCACTGCGAAAGCGAACTTCTCAGCGATGGGAGCCTGATTGGTGAGGCTGTTACTGAGTAGCTCCATGGTAGGACTCCTTAAATCAGTGTTTGCACAACCCCCAACCTTGCAGTTGCAGGCGATAAATTCAACCTGTCATGGCCATTTCAGTTCAAACCATGCCGGTCAGCGGGTGCTGGGATAATGGCCGGTAGGTAGGGACCTCGCCCTGTATCATTTCACTCTGGTACAGACAGAGTTGATCTACCGACAACAGCCAGTGCCCCGTTTGCGGTACCAATGCCAGCCCCGGCTTTGCCAGGGTAATGTGCGGTCGAAAGGCTCGCTGTTCGCGCTCTACGCCCTGGCGACTGAGGCATTCCCACAGGGCTTCGTGCAAGGTATTGAGAGGACCGGAAACGGTCGTGGTCAGCGCCAGAAAAGGCCCCTGCTCCGCCGGAAAGGCTTCGCAGCAATCAAAGTCCAGTTCAAACGCCGGAAAGCGGCCAGCCAGCGACTGCAATTCTCCGGATAATCGGGCCACCCCCGCCGGGGTACATTGCCCCAGAAAGGCCAGCGTCAGATGCAGGTTGGGTCGAGGAGTGGCCCGCGGCAACCCCAGGGAAAGCTCCTTGCACTCCCGGGCCAGAGACCCGGTGACCGGTACGCCGACAAAACAGCGCATGAAAAAACCTCCTGTCTATCAACCAAGCCAGCCGAGCGGCATGGCTTCAAAGCGGTCACGGCGGTAGAATTGCGCCCCGTTATGGCTATCGGCGAACGGCAGCCAATCTCGAGGTATCACTATGTCCGGTAAAGTCGGTTTCATCAGCCTGGGTTGCCCCAAGGCCCTGGTGGACTCTGAGCGTATTCTGACCCAGCTTCGCACGGAAGGCTACGAAGTCACATCCAGTTACGACGATGCGGACGTAGTAGTCGTCAACACCTGTGGCTTTATCGACGATGCCAAGGCCGAATCCCTGGATACCATTGGCGAAGCACTCAGCGAAAACGGCAAGGTGATTGTGACCGGCTGCATGGGCGTGGAAGAAGACACCATTCGCAAGGTACATCCCTCGGTCCTGTCCGTCACTGGCCCGCAGCAATACGAACAGGTGGTTAACGCCGTTCACCAGGTGGTGCCACCGAGCCAGAACCATGACCCTTTTCTCGATCTGGTTCCCCCTCAGGGCATTAAACTGACTCCCCGTCATTACGCCTACCTGAAGATTTCCGAAGGCTGCAATCACAAATGCAGTTTCTGCATCATCCCCAGCATGCGCGGCAAACTGGATTCACGCCCGATTGGCGATGTGATGGATGAAGCGGAGCGCCTGGTGAAATCCGGTGTGCAGGAACTGTTGGTGATCAGCCAGGACACCAGCGCCTATGGGGTGGATCGCAAGTACCAGACCGGTTTCTGGCAGGGCATGCCGGTGAAGACCCGTATGCTGGAAATGTGTCAGGCCCTGGGCCAGCTTGGCGCCTGGGTACGCTTGCACTATGTATACCCCTACCCCCATGTGGACGAAATCATCCCGATGATGGCCGAAGGCCATATTCTTCCCTATCTGGATATTCCCTTTCAGCACGCCAGCCCCAGCGTACTGAAAAACATGAAGCGCCCAGCCCATTCCGAAAACACCCTGGAGCGAATTCGTCGCTGGCGGGAAATCTGCCCGGACATCACCTTGCGCAGCACCTTTATCACCGGTTTCCCCGGTGAGACCGATGCGGATTTCGAGCTTCTGCTGGACTGGCTGGAAGAAGCGCAACTGGACCGGGTGGGCTGTTTCACCTATTCCCCGGTGGACGGTGCCCCGGCCAACGCCCTGCCCGACCCGGTGGATCCGGACGTGGCGGAAGAACGCCGCGAGCGCTTCATGAACGTGCAGGCCCGTATCAGTGCCGCCAAGCTGCAGAAGAAAATCGGCAGAACCCTGGAAGTGCTGGTGGACGAGGTGGATGAGGAAGGCGCCATCGCCCGCTCCCAGGCAGATGCGCCGGAGATCGACGGCCTAGTTTATCTCAACGGGGAAAGTGACCTGAAGCCCGGCCAGCGGTTAATGGTGAATATCGAGCACGCCGACGAGCATGATCTGTGGGGTACTCCGGTACCGGTCGGCCACTGATCCGGTGAACGACCAGCCTCTCAAGGGCGCTCTGCTACTGGTCCTCGGTGAGGGTCTGCTGGCGGTGATGGCCGCCATGATCAAGCATCTGTCCGATCACCTCGACACCGAGGTGATCGTGTTTGCCCGCAATCTGTTCGGGCTGTTGATCCTGTTGCCCATCATTGCTTCGCGCGGCGGCTTTGGCCAGCTGCGCACCCGCTTCCTGCACCTGCACATGATCCGCGGTTTTACCGGGGTCACTGCCATGTTTTGCTTCTTCTACACCATCGGTCACATTGCCCTGGCAGAAGCGGTACTGGTGAAAATGACCGTGCCCTTCTTTCTGCCGATCGTGGCCTGGTTGTGGCTGCGGGAAGTGATCAGCGTGCGCACCTGGCTAGCTATCATCGGTGGTTTTGCCGGGGTTGCCGTGATCATGGATGTGAGCAGTGGCAGCGTGAACCCGGTGATGTGGGTGGCGCTGGCCGGAGCCGCCATCATGAGTGTGGCCAAGGTAAGCATCCGGCGCATGGCAGTATCGGAACCTGCGCAACGGGTGGTGTTTTACTTCGCCCTGTTTGCCACCCTGTTTTCCGCCCTGCCCCTGCCCTGGGCCAGCACTCTTCCTGCTGGCAGCGATTACCTGTGGTTGTTCGCCATCGGCCTGGTGGCCACCGGCGGGCAATACGCCATGACCACCGCCTACCAGATTGCCCGCCCGGGCCAGGTGGGAGTCTACAACTATTCATCTGTCATCTGGGCCGCCCTGCTCGGCTGGATGTTCTGGGGCGAAACCCTGGTCCTGACCACCCTGATCGGTACCCTGCTGATTGTTGCCGCCGGCGTCTGGAATCTGAAGAGCCGCTAGTGAGTCTCTAAAGAAGGCCTTCACGGTTCTATTGGATATTGGCCCGCAGAGAAGGACGCGAGGCGACAAAATCCCCTATGCTCTCGGGTCGGCAAAACAACCAACGGGATTCCTGCATGCATTCATTAAAACTCAGCCTGCTGTTGATCAGCACGATCATCCTTTCCGGCTGCGACGGACTGGCAAAATGGGCCTACGAGAGTGGCTTGAGCCTGGAAAAGGGTCGCGCCGGTCTGACAGATCAGACCGTGGGAACCAGCGACGGCATTCAGTGGCACCTGCTACGCAGTGAAGGTCAGCAGGACAAACCTGCTGTCCTGTTGATTCACGGTTTCGGCGCCGATTCCAGTAACTGGGTACGCTTCGTCAACGAACTTGAAGGCGACTTCCATTTTGTCGTTCCGGACCTGCCAGGTCATGGCGACACCACCCGTAACACGGATCTGGATTACACCATGACAGCCCAGGCAGAGCGCCTGGTGACCCTGATGGAGACCCTGGAGATTCCAGCCTACCACGTGGCCGGCAATTCCATGGGCGGCGCCATTACCCTGGCTCTGGCGCAAGCAGCGCCACAGCAGGTGCTTTCCATGGGGCTGGTGGATGCGGCCGGGCTGACTCGCCAGACCGAGGAATTCAAAGCCATACTTGCCACCAGCGACAGCAACCCGCTGATCCCGCGCAGCCCGGAACAATTCCACACCACGCTAAAGTGGGCCATGGAAGACGCACCTTATATCCCGGAATTCTTCATCGATATCATGGGCGCGAAAAAGGCGCAGAACGCTCCTGTGACCGAGAAGATCTGGGAGGATATGGACACTGACCCGGGTCTAAGCCTTGAAGGCACCGGCAAACTAGCCAGCCTGGAGCAACCAGCACTGGTTCTCTGGGGCCGTGAGGATCGCTTGTTAGGCGTGGACAACGTGGATGTTTTCCTCAAGGAGCTGCCCAAAGCCCGGGCGGTGATTCTTGATGGCATTGGCCATGTGCCCATGGCAGAAGCCCCTACCAAAAGTGCCGATGCTTTCCGGGTATTCTGGCGGGAAGCGCAATCAAGCTCCTGATTCATCTTTACCGTCGCTAGGTTGACTGGGCCTGCCGCTGCTCCGGCGGAGTCCAGTCAAACGGCACCTGGTAGCTCATCAGAAACCCCCCAAGGGTAATCAGTACCCGCGAGATGCCGATATAGGAATCGGGAATACTGATTCGCTCTTCTCGGAACCGCTGCATCAACTCCCCCATCGCCGCCACCGGCCCCTGTTGATTGACCTTGTCAGTCAGTACAAAGAGAGCCAGCTCTTTCAGTGTTTCCGGGCTTCCGCCTTTAAAGCCTGCCTGAACAAACAACTCGCCGATATCCACATCCCCTTCAAAGCCCATCAGGCCGTACAGCAGCCGTGAATAGCGACGCACTTCGTCCGGCGTCAGCACACCAATGGCACCGAAATCCAGAATCACCACCTGGCCCTGGTCGTTGACCAGGAAATTGCCCGGGTGCGGATCCGCCTGGTAGACCCCGAAACGGGTCACCTGCTGCAGGTAGCTGGTCAACAGTACCGAGAGCAGGTCCCTGGCCTGTTCCGGATTCTCATCCAGGTGGTTGCGTAACCTCGAGCCATGTTCCCAGCTGGTCACCAGAATGCGTTCACTGCACAAGCCATCGATCAAATCGGGAATACGAATACGGTCATGATGGGGCTGGCGGGAAAAGCGCCGGGTATTGGCGGCTTCATTACGAAAATCCAGCTCCATGGCGGTCATGATCAGCAGCTGCTCTATGGCCTGCTTCAGATCAAATTCCCGAAACCGGGGCGCGGCAATCGCCGCCAGAACCTGGAATACCTTGGCATCCTGCTCGAACAGCTTCTTGACCCCGGGCAAGCGCACCTTGATCGCCACATCGGTGCCATCTTCCAGGCGCGCCCGGTGCACCTGGGCGATGGAGGCCACTGCCACCGGGTTTTCGTCCACCCAGCGAAAAGCATCACGCCAGTCAGCACCAAGGGATTTTTTCAGGGCAGCTTCAATCCGTGAAAAAGGCACCGGGGCTGCGTCATTCTGCAATTGCTGAAACGCTTCAATATATTCCTGCGGCAGCACATCTGGCCGGCAACTGAAGAACTGGGCCGCTTTAACCCAGAACGCACCGTTGCGTCGACACAGGGCAGTGAGAATGTCCGCTCCCCGGCAGTGACGCTGGTGGCGATCATCCTTGCCGACGCCCCCCGCATATATCGCCGCCACACGAGCCATGGCCGTCAGTGCCCGCAGATACCGAGAGCGCCCTCCAGCCAGGCCACTGACACCGGCGATACTTTTCTTAATCATCAGGCTTTATTCATTATGGTTATCACCGGAATTCGGTTTGCCCAGAGTAAGCCGCATAGATACGGCTTGAAACCCGTCGGGCTTGACCGTACTGTTTCTAGCTTTGCCGCTGGTGAGCGATTATGTCAGGAACAGTTATACGCGCTGGAGAGCCGCATACCATTCGCACTCGCGGCATCACCCTGCTGCGTTCCGGCCACCGGGAAATCCGCCGCCTGAAACGTGCAAACCACACCCCCTCCATTCACGGCAACAAGGTCTGGAACTCCAGCTTCCTGATCATGGACCACCTGACCCGCCGAAAAGTGTCTGCCGACGAGCATATGATGGATATTGGCTGTGGTTGGGGCCCCCTTTCCATCTTTGCGGCCAAGCGTTTCGGTTGCCGGGTCACGGCTGTGGATGCCGATCCGGATGTGTTTCCCTATCTCGACCTGCATGCGCAGATCAACAAGGTCCAGATCAACCAACAGCAGGATAGTTTCGAAAAGCTCACCCAAAGGCGTCTGGCCGATGTGGACATCATTGCCGGTGCCGACATCTGCTTCTGGGATGAACTGACCCCGGTGCTTTTCAATCTGATACGCCGGGGCCTGCGCAGCGGGGTCAAACAGGTGATTATTGCCGACCCGGGGCGGTCGCCGTTCTATGCCCTGGCGGAAAAATGCGAGAATGCCGGTATGGATGCCCGTGTCGTGGAGCGCCGGACCAAAACCCCAAAAGTCCTGAGCGCGGATCTGTTGATTATTAATCGCTAACGCAGCGATCTGCGATGTATCAAACATGCGGCGCCCCAGTGCCGCACTATTGATTTTTCGCACCTCGCCACCATGTTGTTTCCACGCTGAATGGAAGTGACAACATTATGAGCCAAGACGATAGCAATACTGTTGAGCAACCCTCGAGCAGCCTGGCGCTGCCTGACCAGCCGAAACCCCAACGCATCTACCTGATTCCCGTCCAGCACCGGCCTTTCATGCCCGGGCTGGTACAGCCGGTGATGCTGGACAAGGAACGCTGGCAGGCAACACTGGAACGAGTCAGTCAGACCCCACACCAGTCGCTCGGGCTGGTCTATGTCGGCGATAACGATCCGGATTCGGTGACGCCGGAAGATTTCCCGGAATACGGCTGCCTGGTCAAGGTTCATGCCCTTAACGAAGAAAACGACCAGTTCCAGCTGGTGGCCCAGGGCACCACGCGATTTCGTATTGAAAACTGGCTGACCCGCAAGCGGCCCTTCATGACCGAAGTCAGCTACCCGGAGCCCCGGACCGAAGCGGATGAAACCATCCGCGCCTTCGGCATGGCCATTATCAATACCATCCGCGAGCTGTTGCCTCTGAATCCGCTTTACAATGAAGGGCTGCGTCACTATCTACAGAATTTCTCCCCCAGCGACCCCTCTCCGCTGACTGACTTCGCAGCGGCGCTGACCAGCGCCAACGGCGTGGAACTGCAGGCCATTCTGGAAACCGTGCCGCTGAAGCCGCGCATGGAGAAAGTCCTCACCCTGGTCAAGAAAGAACTGGAGGTGGCCCGGCTGCAGAGCCAGATTTCCGAAGAGGTCAACGAGAAGGTCAGCCAGCATCAGCGCGATTTCTTCCTCCGCGAGCAGCTCAAGATCATCCAGCGGGAGCTGGGCCTGAGCAAGGATGACAAGACCGCCGAAGCGGAGGAATTCCGCGAACGCATGAGCGCCTTGGCGCCGCCGGAATCCGTACAGAAACGTTTTGACGACGAGCTGCAGAAGCTGTCAGTGCTGGAAACCGGCTCACCGGAATATGGCGTCACCCGCAACTATCTGGACTGGCTCACCAGCGTACCCTGGGGCCAATACAGCGACGACAATCTGGATCTGAAACATGCCCGGGAGATCCTGGAAGCCCACCATAGCGGCCTGGATGATGTGAAGGACCGGATTGTGGAATTTCTGGCCGTGGGCGCCCTGCGTGGTGAGGTCAAAGGCTCCATTATCCTGCTGGTGGGTCCACCGGGTGTGGGCAAGACCAGCATCGGTAAATCCGTCGCCGATGCCCTGGACCGCAAATTCTACCGATTCAGCCTGGGCGGCATGCGCGACGAAGCCGAGATCAAGGGCCATCGGCGCACCTACATCGGCGCCATGCCCGGCAAGCTGGTGCAGGCACTCAAGGAAACCGGCACCGCTAATCCGGTGATCATGCTCGACGAAGTGGACAAGCTAGGCCAGTCTTTTCAGGGTGATCCGGCATCGGCCCTGCTGGAAGTGCTGGACCCGGAACAGAACCAGGATTTTCTCGACCACTACCTGGATGAACGGCTGGACCTGAGCCACGCCCTGTTTATCTGTACCGCCAATACCATGGACAGCATTCCCGGTCCCTTGCTGGACCGCATGGAAGTGATCCGCCTGTCCGGCTATATCACCGAAGAAAAAGTGCAGATCGCGCGCCAGCACCTGTGGCCCCGCGCCCTGGAACGTGCCGGCGTAAAACCCGGCCAGTTGCGCATCAGCGACAGCGCGCTGCGCCAGATCGTCGAAGGTTATGCCCGTGAAGCCGGGGTCCGTAATCTGGAAAAACAGCTCAACAAGATCATCCGCAAGGCGGCGGTGAAGCTGCTGGCCGGGGAAAAGAAACTGAGCGTGTCCGGCAAGAACCTGGCGGATTTTCTCGGCCAACCTTACTTCCAGACCGAGAAGACCCAGCGAGGCGTGGGCGTGGTAACCGGTCTGGCATGGACATCCATGGGGGGTGCCACGCTCTCCGTGGAAGCCAGCCAGGTGCACAGCAAGCAACGGGGCTTCAAGCTCACCGGCCAGCTTGGCGATGTTATGAAAGAGTCCGCGGAGATTGCCTACAGCTATGTAGCCAGCCATCTGCGCGATTACGGGCTGAGTGAGGAGCGCCTGGATGAAGCCTTTCTCCATCTCCATGTGCCGGAAGGGGCAACCCCAAAAGATGGGCCCAGTGCCGGCATCACCATGGCCAGCGCCCTGCTCTCGCTACTGCTGAAAAAGCGTCTGCCGCGCAAAGTGGCCATGACCGGCGAGCTGACCCTCACCGGCCAGGTACTGGCGGTTGGCGGCATCCGCGAAAAAATCATCGCCGCCCGGCGAGTGGGTATTCGTGAGGTGATTTTGCCGGACGCCTGCCAGCGGGATTTCGATGAACTGCCGGGGTACCTGAAAGACGGACTCAGCGTGCATTTTGCCAAGCAGTATGATGATGTCTTTCAGGTACTCTGGGGTAAATGAGTTGAGAGAAACGAGTGATGCGTAGCGAAAGGCAAAAACGGACTGAGGTCCCGGAGTCAGTATCTCTGCGATCTCAACGACGAATTGCCCGATGAATTCACCGACCGACAAACCCTACTATATCGTGCCCACCTGCCATGAGCGGGTGAGCAAGGTGTACAGGGACGAGCATATTTTGCTGGTCAACAAACCGGCCTACCTGCTCAGTGTGCCGGGGCGCGCACCGGAAAATCAGGACTGCGCCGTGCGACGCCTGGCCCGCAAGGATCCGGACATACGCCTGGTCCACCGGCTGGATCTGGATACCTCCGGCATCATGGTGTTCGCCCTGACCCGGCCAGCGCAAAGCCAGCTGAGCCGCCTGTTCCAGCAACGTACCGTGAAAAAACGCTACCAGGCTGTGGTTCATGGTCTGGTGGAAAGGGAGAGTGGCAGCATCGAACTGCCGCTGATTCCGGACTGGCCCAACCGGCCACTGCAGAAGGTCTGTTACGACACCGGCAAAGCCGCCCTCACGCATTACCAGGTACTGGAGCGAGACATTGTCGGCAATCGCACCCGACTGGCACTCAGCCCGGTTACCGGCCGCAGCCACCAACTACGCATTCACTGTCGGGAACTGGGCCACCCGATCATCGGCTGCGATATGTACGCGCCAGCGGAGATCGAGGCATTGAGCCCGAGACTGCTGTTACACGCGGAGTGGCTAGCCTTCAACCACCCGATAACCGGGCTCTGGCAGGAATTCACCTCACCCTGCCCGTTTTAGGGCCGGCTTCGCACCTCAAGCGGTGCTCCTACAGATGGCCGCTAGTCCAGGTTTTAGTAGCTATTAACTATTCACTGTTAACTATTAACTGCCTCTTCAGTCCCAATCATCACCGTAGTCGTGCAGCAGCTCTTCCCCGGCCTTGATGGACTTCAGGGCCACCACGGTCAGGTCGTCATAGTAAGCCACGTTGGGCTTCTTGCCGTGGTTGATGAAACGTAGATCGCAGAGCACCCGGTAGCGCTCGTTGCCTTCGTCATCCAGCGATAACACGTAAGGGCCATCTTTCTTGGCTACCTTGGTTTTACACAACCCCAGCTCGGTATCTTTCTTGATTCGCTGGGTGGCAAACAGGCCACGACCATGGACGGCGCTATGGCGCACTTCCACTAGATCGTCACGGAGATAGGGTTTTGACATTTTTTCGCACTTTACGTTACTGACACAGCCATGGCATCTTGCCAGAAAAGCGGTAACAGTTGAAAAATTCGATGCAAGGGATGCATGTCATGGGTTTTGCGGATTTTCCGTTTGAGTCACGTTACGTCACGCTGAATGGCCACCGCCTGCACTATATTGATGAAGGTGAAGGACCGGTACTGCTGTTCATCCATGGCAATCCCACCTCCAGTTACCTGTGGCGCAACGTGATCAAGCCGCTTCGGGGCCAGTATCGCTGTATCGCTCTGGACCTGATCGGTTTTGGCAACAGCGACCAGCCCGACATCGATTACCGCTTTCTGACCCATTACCGCTATCTGGAAGATTTCGTTGCCGCCCTGGGCCTCTCCGACATCACCCTGGTACTCCACGACTGGGGCGGCCCCCTGGGTTTTCGATTGGCACAGCAACAACCCCGGACAGTCAGCCGTCTGTGTTTTATGGAAACCTTCCCGTTCACCTGTGACTGGGATGAGTTCCCCCTGCCCTTGCGCCCTCTTTTCTTTGCCTTCCGACAAGAACGCCTGGGCCGGTTTCTGATTATCAACCGCAATCTGTTTGTCAGAATGGTGCTGCCTTTCGGTGTTATTCGTCATCTTCCCCGCAGCGTCAGGCGCATCTACCAGAAGCCGTTTCGTCAGCGGGCGTCCCGCTACCCGGTATATGTCTGGCCCAACCAACTACCGATCAATGACCGCCAGGATGAAACCTGGAAGGCCATTGAGGAGATTGAAAAGGGACTGGGCAGCATGCCCCAGCCCATGCTGCTACTGAGGTTTCGCCCCGGGGCCGTGCTCGGCCCGGCGCGCATTCGCTGGTTGCTGGATCAGATCCCCAATCTGGATATTTCCGATTGCGGTCGCGGGCTGCACTATGTGCAGGAAGATAACCCTGAGGCGATCGCTGATGCGATCGAACACTGGCTGCATCCCTTGACAGGAACCATGGCAGAGGCCGCCACCCCCGCCAGTCCGCGCCTGCATGAATCCGACGATTATGCAGAGCCACTGACCTGGTACTATGGCGAAAGCTGCTATGGCCATGCTCTGGTCGCGGAGTCCGCTTACGGCCTGATCCACTTCGATTTCTGCAACAACAAGGATGACGCGCTGGGCAGACTGAAGCAGCGCTTTCCCGCCGCTAACCTCATAGAGCAACCCACCCCGGCACTGCTGGCCACCCTGGACCACCCCGATTCCGCGCCGAGCCCGCTACATCTTTGCGGCACGCCATTCCAGCGAAAGGTGTGGCAAGCGCTATTACACATTCCCCCCGGCAGCACCCGCGCCTATGGCGAGATTGCCCGGCAAGTTGGCAGCCAGGCCCGGGCCGTAGGCCAGGCAGTGGGCAAGAACCGCCTGGCAGTCCTGGTGCCCTGTCACCGGGTCACCCGTGCCGATGGGGGTCACGGCGGATTCTACTGGGGCACAGCACTGAAACAGCGGTTGCTGGATCAGGAGAGTACGACAAAAGGAAATTCCCCGTGAGCATTCTCCACACCGGCAAAGATCTGTTACGCATGAATGAGCTGGCCACCATTCTGCTCAAATACGGCTTTGCCGACGTGATTCGTCGACTGGGGCTTTCCACTCCGGTGGAACATGCCGGCAAGCTGGTGCGCAGTTCCATGCGCCCGGACATGCTGCGCATGGGTACCGCCGAGCGACTGCGCCATGCCATGGAAGAGATGGGCCCCACTTTCGTCAAACTGGGGCAGGTACTGGCCACCCGGGTGGACCTGTTCCCGCTGGACTGGATTGCCGAGTTCGAGAAGCTCCAGGACCAGGCCACCGCCATCCCCTATGAAGAACTGGTCCCCCATCTCGAAGCGGCCCTGGGCAAATCTCTGGAGTCGGCTTTTGCCCGCATCGATCCCAAACCCATTGGTGTCGCCTCCATCGGTCAGGTGCACAGCGGCCTTACCCGCCGTGGCCAGAAAGTGGTGCTGAAGATCCAGAAACCCGGCATCCGCGCCAAAATCGAATCCGATCTGCGCCTGCTGGACCAGCTCGCCAAGCTGGCGGCGGACAACTCCGTGGAGCTTCGCCGCTACCGTCCCGTGGAACTGGTGCGCGAGTTCAAACGCTCCCTGACCCGGGAGCTGGATTTCACCATCGAAGCGCGCAACGCTGATCGTATTCGCAAGAACCTGCGCTCTCTGAAGTGGCTGACAGTTCCCAGGGTGTATTGGGAGCTGTCATCACAGACTCTGCAGGTGCAGGAGCATATCCAGGGCATTCCCGCACGCGCTACGGACCAGCTGGATGCAGAAGGCCTCGACCGGGTACTAATCGCCCGGCGCGGTGCGCTGGCCGCCTGGAAGATGGCCCTGGAAGACGGCTTTTTCCACGCCGACCCGCACCCGGGTAACTTCATCATCCAGAGCGGCAACCGCATCGCCATGCTGGATTTCGGTATGGTCGGTAAACTCAGCCATAGCCGCCGCGAGCAGATACTGCAGATCACCCGCTCGGTGGTGCTGCGCGAGGCCGAGCAATGCGCGGCGGTGCTCTCCAACTGGTCCGATGGCCAACCGGTCCGCTTCGATCAGTTAGTGTCTGACGTGGAAGACGTAATCAGCCAGTATCACGGCATCTCCCTGTCACAGCTGGACATTACTGCTCTGCTCACAGATATCACCGCCCTGGTGCGCAACCATAACCTGGTGCTGCCCAGTGATATCGCCCTGTTCATCAAGGCGATTATCACGCTGGAAGGGTTCGGGCGTCTGCTCAACCCGGATTTTGATCTGATGACCGAGGCTGAGCCACTGCTCAAACGCATGATCCGCACCCGCTACTCTCCGGTGCGGCTGGCCAAGAGCCTGAGCCTGCGAGCACTGGACGTGGTGGACAAGGTCTATGCGCCGCCCCACGCCGGCAATTTGCCGTCGCAACAGGAGGGAAGCATTGATCCACGCCACCTGGAAAGGCTGGTGGCCAGACTGGAACGAGGCCAGTATCGTCAGGTCCAAGCGTTATTGGTGTCAGCCGGTTTTATCGGCGGTTCACTGATGCTGGCCGGCCGTGTGCCTCCTGCACCATGGGAAATTTCCCTGTTTGGCCTTATCATCTTCCTCGGAAGCGCTGGCTGGGCAAGCTGGCTTATGTTTGTGTCCCGCCGTTTTCTGCGGGAATGGGAGTAACAGAACAATGAAATTTCGCCGTTTGATCACGGTTTCCGCCCTTACCGCCGGGCTTGTGGCCTGTGCCACCTCTCCACTGGGCCGCAATCAGTTCCTGCTGATGCCCGCCGGTGAGATGGACCAAATGGGCGCCACCGCCTATGCACAAATGAAGGAAGAAAAACCACAGAGCAAGAATAGCCGCGAAGTGAACTATGTCCTTTGCGTGAGCAATGCCATTACCAACACCGTGGGTGGCAACCAGCAATGGGAAGTCACCGTGTTCCAGGAAGACAGCGCCAACGCCTTTGCCCTGCCCGGAGGCAAGATCGGTGTTCACACCGGCCTGTTGAATGTGGCCAAGAACCAGAGCCAGCTTGCCGCCGTCATCGGCCATGAGATCGGTCATGTGCAAGCCCAGCACTCCAACGAGCGGATGTCCCTGCAGTACGCCACCCAGGGTGGCATGCAGCTTCTGGGCGCCTTGGCTGGCCAGGACAGCGCAGCCAAACAGGGCATCATGGCCGCACTGGGGGTGGGCGCAGAGTATGGTGTTGCCCTCCCCTTCAGTCGCAAGCACGAAGCGGAAGCCGATATCATTGGCCTGCAGCTGATGGCTCAGGCCGGTTTCGATCCCCGCGAAAGCGTCAATCTGTGGCAGAACATGGCAGCGGCCAATGGCGGTAACGAGCCGCCGGAATTCATGTCCACTCACCCCTCCAATTCCACCCGCATTAACGGACTGCGCGCGCGCATACCGGAAGTCATGCCGCTGTATCAGCAAGCTCAGGCGGCGGGACGCAAGCCGCAGTGCGGATGAGAAAGGCAATGAACAGTTAACAGTGAATAGTTAATAGCGCGCGGGACCGGTTAACTCTGTCCTGAAATGCAAAAGGCCGCGTCCAAAGTATGGGCGCGGCCTTTTTGCTTTCAGGCTTTGAGTCGCCTTACTCGCGTTGCGACTTTGAACTTGCCACTTTTAACTGTAGTAAGCGTTGTCCGTGACAGTGTGGTCGGTCTTGTCGCGCACACCGGTCAGGTCCGGCACGCGTTCTTTGAGAGTTTTCTCCACGCCATCTCGCAGGGTCACGTCGACCACGGAGCAGCCCTGGCAGCCGCCGCCGAATTCCAGCACGGCCACGTTATCTTCCGTCAGCTCCAGCAATTGAACGCTGCCGCCATGGGCCGCCAAATTGGGATTGATTTCGGCATACAGGACGTAATTGATTTTCTCCTCGATGCTGGCGTCTTCGCTGATATCGGGCACCCGGGATTTCGGGGCGCGGAAAGTGAGCTGACCGCCCATGCTGTCTTTCTTGTAGTCGATCACCGCATCTTCCAGGTAGCGCACGCTCTTGCCTTCCACCCAGGCGTGAAAGCCCTCGTAGTCGTAGCGAACGTCGCTGTCTTCCTGTTCGCCATCCGGGCAATAGGCCATGCAGCACTCCGCATGGGGGGTACCGGGACGCTCTACAAAAATGCGCACGCCGATATCGCCCTGCTGATCCTGCTTGCCCAACAGGTCACGCAAGTAATCCTGGGCGGTTTCGGTAATGTCGATCAACTGCTCTGCCATCATGATTCCTGTTCGGGATGAATGGCCACCTGGCAGGCTGCTGAAAAACCCCTTGCATGCTCAGCGTGGCCTGAAGCGCGCAGCAGATATGCGCTTCAGGCCACGCCCTTCGGGGCTTTCAGGCTGCCCCGTACTCGTTGTTGCAATTTCTCGATGGGTGGACACACACCTTCAAAATTGCGCCTAGATTACGAGCCAGCCTGAAAGCCTGAGCAGGCAACGGGTTTTTCACCAGCCTGCTGGGGGTGGTAATGCTTTCCTGACTATTTTAGTCAGGTATTCCACAGTTGCAATGGTGCCGTGGTGAAGTGAATTCAATCCCGGCCTTCTCCGCTGTTACCCGGCGCCCGGCAAGCGTACAATAGCGGACGTAATTTATCGTTCAGCCAATCGCCAAAACGCAGGATTTTCCATGTCCGAGCAGCATCACACCCCCTCCGATCAGGGCAAAAAACCGACGTTAATCCAGACCATCAGCAGCATTCTGGCCGCTTTATTCGGGGTCCAGAGCTCGAAAAACCGCGAGCGGGACTTCACCAAGGGCGATGCCGGCAACTATATCGGTGTCTATGTGGTGTTGGTTCTGGCACTGATCATCGGCATGATCGTTACTGTGAATATGGTACTGGACGCCGCCGCGAAATAAGCCCGCTTAGATGAGCCTTCGTTATAGCGATATGCCAAGATATTTCTTTTCACTATAAGGGCGCTTTGTTAGAGTGCCGCTCTCCCTCCCCCGAGGGCGAAGCTTACTTGTTGAATTTCAAGCATAAAGGACGGTGAATCGGTCCCATGTACGTCTATCAGGAGCATGACCAGCGACTGCTGGAAGAGCGGGTTGCGCAGTATCGCGACCAGACCCGCCGTTATCTGGCTGGAGAATTGAGCGAAGACGAGTTTCTCGTCCTGCGTCTCCAGAACGGCCTCTATATTCAACGTTATGCGCCGATGCTGCGTATTTCCGTCCCTTATGGCTTACTGGCGAGCCGTCAGTTGCGCCGTCTGGCTCATATTGTGCGTACCTATGACAAGGGCTTCTGCCACGTCAGCACCCGCCAGAATATTCAGCTGAACTGGCCGTCCGTGGAAGAAGTGCCGGATATTCTTGCCGAGCTGGCTGACGTGCAGATGCACGCCATTCAGACCAGCGGCAACTGTATCCGTAACATCACCACCGATGAATTCGCTGGTGTGAATCCGGACGAAATTGAAGATCCGCGTCCCTGGTGTGAAATCATTCGCCAGTGGTCCACCTTCAACCCGGAATTCGCCTACCTGCCGCGTAAATTCAAGATTGCCGTGAATGCCGTCCCCGATGCGGACCCGGCCCTGATAGGCGTCCACGATATCGGCGTACAGCTGGTTCACGGAGCCAACGGCGAGACCGGCTTCCAGGTATGGGCCGGTGGCGGCCTGGGCCGCACCCCCATGACAGGTTCCGTGATTGGCGAGTTTGTCCCATGGCAAGACCTGTTGCCCTACCTGGAGTCCATCCTGCGGGTGTACAACAAGTACGGTAACCGCGACAACAAGTACAAGGCCCGTATCAAGATTCTGGTCAAGGCCCTGGGTGCCGACAAGTACCGCGAGCTGGTGGAAAAGGAATTCGCCGAGCTGAAAGACGGCCCGATGACCCTGACCCGGGAAGAAGTAGAACGTATTCAGTCCTGCTTCAGCGCCCCGGCCTACCAGACCGTGGACACTGCCGCCCTGGAAGCCAAACTGGCCGAAGACAAGGCGTTCAGCCGCTGGTATCACACCAATACCCGCGCCCACAAACAGGCCGGTTACCGCGCTGTTACCCTGACCCTGAAGAAAACCGGTCGGGTACCGGGCGATATCAGCGATGAGCAGCTGGAAGCCGTTGCCGATCTGGCGGACCAGTACAGCTTCGGTGTGCTGCGCAACAGTCACCAGCAGAACATGGTTCTGGCTGACGTGGCCGCCTCGGATCTCTACGACCTGTGGAAAGCTCTGGACGCTCTCGGTTTCGCCACCCCCAACCTGGGCCTGATCACCGATATCGTGGCCTGCCCCGGTGGCGATCTGTGCGCCCTGGCCAACGCCAAATCCATTCCGGTGGCGGAATCCATCCAGCGCCGCTTCGATAACATGGATTATGTGCATGACCTGGGGCTCATCGACCTGAACATTTCCGGTTGCATGAACGCCTGTGGTCACCACCATATTGGCCACATCGGTATTCTCGGCGTGGACAAGAAAGGCAAGGAGTTCTACCAGGTCACCCTGGGTGGCCGTGGTGATAGAGAGTCACGCGTAGGCGAGAAACTGGGCCCATCCTTCGAGTCTGATCAAATCACCGATGTGGTTGAAAATATCATCAAGCTCTATGTAGAAAAGCGCCTCGAAAACGAGCCGTTTATCGACACCTACGAGCGCATTGGCATGGACCCGTTCAAGGAGCGCATCTATGGATAAGGTAATCATTGATGGCGCCATCGCGGACAACCTGTGGCAGCGACTGGAAGCAGATGCCCTGGAAAGCGGCGTGCCGGCACAAGGCAAAATCATTGTGCCGCTGGCCTACTGGCAGGAAAATCGCGTTGCCCTGATCGACCGTGGTGATGTGGCCGTATGGCTGGCACCGGGCGAAGAACCCAAAGACCTGGAAGACGATCTGGCCAGCCTGGCGCTGGTGGCGATCCACTTTCCGGCCTTCAAGGACGGTCGCGGTTACTCCTATGCCCGTGAGCTGCGTACCCGCTATGGTTTCAAAGGTGAAGTTCGTGCCACCGGAGATGTGCTGCGTGACCAGCTGTTCTATATGACCCGTTGCGGATTCAATGCCTTTGAAGTCCGCGCAGATCGTAGCATTGAAGACGCACTGCAGGGCCTCAAGGATTTCAGCATTACCTACCAGGGCGATGTGAACGAGCCCAAACCGATCTACCGCCGGGCCTGAACGGCAAACCTCTCAACGGCAGATCCACGACAACGCCGCTGGCTACAACCAGCGGCGTTTTCGCATCCAGATGGCGACGCCAACGGCAATCACCCCCACGCCGGAACAGAACCACCAGAAAGCATGGGGATCCTCCACGCCCGGCAGCCCGCCCACATTGATACCGAACAGGCCGGTCAGAAACCCCAGCGGCAGGAACAATGCGGAAATGATCGCCAGCAGATACATACGATCATTGATCGCTTCGTTTTGCACCGAAAAGACCTCTTCCTGCAACAAGGTCGCATGCTCCCTGGCCGCATCCAGATCTTCCAGCAGACGTTGCAAACGATCCGTGGCTTCTCGGATCAGCATGGTATCCGCCGCCGCAAACAGCGATTCATTCTGTAGCTTGATCAATGCCTCACGCTGGGGGGCAAGATACCGTCGCAGCGTAATCGCTCGCCGGCGTAGCAGGCTCAGGTGTGGCGTCAGGCTGGATGTGGGAGCCTCTTCCAGCTGTAGAGCACAGCCCTCAACTTCCGACTCCAGATTCTCGATCACCTCTTCCATACGCCAGATCAACTGATCGACCAGCTCAGCCACCAGGGCGCTGATGGTCGCCGGTCCCTGCTGGCTGTCCAGCCTCTGCTTTACCGCATCGACACTGAGCAAGGCCCTCTTCTGACTACTCACCAGCCCCGTTGGCCCAACCCACATTCTCAGGGCAATCATGTCCTCCGGTCGTGCACCCGGGTTCAGGTTAACACCGCGCAAATACACCAGTACGCCGCCTGCCACTTCCGAGGCACGGGGGCGGGTTTCCGCCGCGGTCAGCGAATCAATCACCGCCTTCGGTATGGACTGTCGATGCAACCACTGTTCACTTTCTTCGCGGGTGTAGTCCAGATGCACCCAGTAGGCTGAGGTTTCCGCCAGAGGCTGCTCAGCGGCCAGTTCAGATGCGCCACCCCGGCCATTCAGTTGCAATGCAATTTTCAGCCAATTGCTGTCAGTCATTGTGGCTCATGCCCTTGTTGTCTCGCCTGCATGTTATCGAAATACCGTATGCTCATAGAATGCGTGAGTGCCTTTCTTCAGACAAATAAAAAAGCGCGGCATAGCCGCGCTTTTTTATCAAGATTGAACGTTTCAGCCATCAGGGCAAGCGCACAACCACACGGCCCTGGACGCCGCCCTGGAGAATTTTATCCACCCAGGCGTTAACACCTTCCAGTTCAACCTCATCCGCTTCCAGCAGAGGCAGATCCACGGGCATCCATTCGTCCGCAAGTAACTGCCACATTTGCTGTTTGATCTCGCAGGGCAGCTCAACACTGTCCACGCCCAACAGGTTCACACCGCGCAGAATAAAGGGCAATACGGTCATTTCCAGCTTGGGAGATGCCGCCAACCCACAGCAGGCGGCACAGCCACCATATTTAAGGCTCTTCAATGCCGTGGTCAGCATATCTCCACCGGCACAATCCACCGCCCCGGCCCATTGCTCTTTCAGCATGGGTTTGCCGGCATTCTCAAGAAAACCGTCGCGGCTGATCACCTCACTGGCGCCCAGCGACTTGAGCCACTGGTGTGATTCCGATTTGCCGCTCACGGCGGTCACGGAAAAGCCCAGCTTGGAGAGAATGGCGACCGTGATACTCCCTACTCCGCCAGTGGCGCCGGTCACCAACACCGGACCCTGATCCGGATTGAGACCGGTATCGAGCAATGACTCCACGCACAGTGCAGCTGTGAGCCCGGCGGTACCCAGCACCATGGCATCACGGGGGGCCAACCCTTCAGGCAGCGGAACCAGCCATTCCGCAGGCACCCGGATGTACTGGCCGTAGCCACCATCCGTATTCATGCCAAGGTCATAACCGGTGCAGATCACAGTATCGCCAACACTGAAGGGGCCGTCTGTGGTTTCCTCAACCACACCCACCGCATCAATACCTGGCGTATGGGGGAACTGGCGGGTAACCCCCTTGTTGCCGGTGGCTGAAAGCGCATCTTTATAGTTCAGGGATGACCAGTGCACACGCACCAACACACCCTCTTCCCCCAGATCATTCAGCTCGCGTTCTTCCAGTGCGGTTTGGTACCCGTTCTCGGTTTCACGGGTCAACAGGGCTTGGAAACTCATGATCGAACTCCTTCTGAAGCGGCTAGTTACGAGCGACCAGCTACGAGTCGCGAATCAAGTTGCGACCAAGCAGAAACGCTCTCGCCGCGAAACAACACCTTTGCGACTCTGTGCGCAGCGACAATATTCTGTCGATTGGCACCCTACTTTCCCGCGTCTTGTGGCTCCCAGCTAGTAGCTAGCTTTTAATGAATCTGTCGCTGGCTGCCTCGGTGCCAGAATTTTTCTACGGCGCGGTGCAGGCTGGTTTCCAGGGAGAAACCGAGCCGTTCGCCCAGCTTGCGCTTGGCTTCCCACTGTACCTGATAGAGAGAGTGGGTGCCCTGGCGCAGTTGCAACAGTTCGTCACTGGTCATGATCTCGTCCACCAGGCCCAGTTCCTTGGCCTGGCTACCAAACCAGTGCTCGCCGGTGGCCACTTTATCCAGATCCAGGCCGCGGCGATTGTCGCGAACAAACGATTTGAACAGCTGGTGGGTTTCTTCCAGTTCTTCCTGGAATTTGGCGCGCCCTTTCTCGGTGTTCTCGCCCAGCATGGTCATGGTGCGCTTGTATTCACCGGCGGTCATCAGCTCCACGTCGATATCGTTCCTTTTCAACAGACGATGGAAGTTGGGGATCTGGGCAACCACACCAATGGAGCCAATCACCGCGAAAGGCGCCGCCACAATACGGTCAGCAATGCAGGCCATCATGTAACCGCCGCTGGCAGCCACTTCGTCCACAGTCACGGTCAACTTGATGCCGCTATTACGAATGCGGCGCAGCTGGGACGCAGCCAGGCCATAGCTGTGCACCAGACCACCAGGGCTCTGCAAACGCACCAGCACTTCGTCATTCTGGGTGGCCACCTGCAGCACGGCACTGATTTCCCGGCGCAGATGATCCACCGCGCTGGCCTGCACATCGCCATCGAAATCCAGCACGAACAGGCGTGGTTCGACCTTGTCTTCGGTCCCGGCCTTTTTCTTTTGCTTGGCTTCCAGTTTTTCCTGTTTGCGCTTCGCTTTATGGGCTTTCTTGCGCTGTGCCTCGGGCAGGATTTCCGCCTCCAGAGAGTCCTTGAGATCCTCAAATTCTTCATTGAGGTGGCGGACTCTCAGTTCTCCGTCCTGGCCCGCCTTGTTGCGGCCGCGGGAAGCGGTAGCGGCGATGCCGCCGATCACAAACAAGATTGCTACCACCAGAGTAACGACCTTGGCCAGAAACATGCCATATTCGGATAAAAACGCGATCACTGTTTACCTGCTTGTCCGTAGGATTGGTACCTGCCCGTGGTCGGCAGATGAAAAGGAGTGAGGGGGATTCTACCTAACCGAGCGGCAATGGGGTATGGCGGCCACCACAGGAACGCTGTAATGGCACCTCAAGACCAGCCGACAGCCTCAATCCCAGCCGGAGATGGCTTGCTGGGCACTGCCATTCATGGGGCGAGCCACCAGACCGGTGGCGCCGGCATTTACTTCAAACAGAGCCCCTTCGGCCATGGGCAAATAGGCGGCACTGCCATAACTGGCATCCACCAGCAGACTCCAGCCGTCCCGGGCCATCTTCCAGACATCAATACCTACCGGGTCACGGTGCAGACTGTAGACAGTGCGGTCTCGGGAGCGCTCATCTTCCAGTGCGTAATATCGACCGGAGATGCGGTCCAACTGGTAGCCGGGCTGCAGGCCCAACAGGCTGAAAGGCATTTTCCATTTGATAATCCGGGCATCCAGTTGCCACTGATCCCCTTTCAGACGGAAATCTTCGGTGGTGCCATCGGTGCGGGTAACGGTTGCAATGAAGGATTGCTCACCGGACTGACGGAAGCTGACCGTGGCCACGGACACTTCCTGAGCGTATTCACGGTAGCCGTAGATATTCAGGGCAAACAAGCTCAGATAGATAGCCAGGCCAACCATCAGCAGCCCTGCCGTGCCTTTTAGCCATTGCATCAACCATTGCTGGCGCAGCAGCACCCAGGCGCCCAGCAAGACGAAAAGCAGGCTGAAAATAAAAATCACCAGAGGCGCGAGTGTGTAGTTCATTGCTTCTGTCCTTTATTGGAAACGCGCTACCCAATGGTCAATCAGGGTTCGGGCGATACTGCCCGGTGGCGGTATCATTGGCAGTGACCGGTAGTGAAACCAGTCCGCCGCTACTATCTCGTCATCATCAATACAGATTTCCCCGCCGGCGTAGTCTGCGTGGAAGCCCAGCATCAACGAATGCGGAAACGGCCATGACTGGCTGGTGAGATATTCAAGATTGGTCACTTCGATGCCACTTTCTTCCTGTCTCTTATACACATCTCCGAGCCCACGAGACCAGAGAGGATCTCG
>OJEM01000033.1_pt1 | contig 37465 bp, 30 predicted proteins | sample 1593651 | NCBI WGS metagenome assembly OJEM01 (sample SAMN05416819, study PRJEB24817) | seawater metagenome | isolation source: Sea water | place: Canada:Atlantic | collected 2013-07
GTTCAAGATTGAAGTGCCGGAAATCGGTGAAGAGCTGATCGAAATCAAGGGCGCAGCCCGTGATCCCGGCTCGCGCGCCAAGATCGCCGTGAAAAGCAACGACCAGCGTATTGATCCGGTTGGCGCTTGTGTCGGTATGCGCGGTGCTCGCGTCCAGGCCGTTTCCAACGAGCTGGCCGGTGAACGTATTGATATCGTCCTGTGGGACGACAACCCGGCGCAACTGGTGATCAATGCCATGCAGCCGGCGGAAGTGGCTTCCATCGTAATGGATGAAGAAAGCCATTCCATGGATATTGCGGTGGAAGATGAATCCGCCCTGGCCCAGGCCATTGGTCGCAGTGGTCAGAATATCCGTCTGGCCTCTGAGCTGACTGGCTGGGAACTCAACGTCATGACTCTTGACGATGCCCAGAACAAGCAGGAAGAGGAAGCCGCCCAGGCCCTGGAAACGTTCATGAAAGAACTGGACGTGGATGAGGATGTGGCCGGCATTCTGGTGGATGAAGGCTTTACCACCCTGGAAGAAGTGGCCTATGTGCCTGAAGAAGAGATGCTCGCTATCGACGGTTTCGATGAAGATATTGTCGAAGCACTGCGTCAGCGTGCCAAGGATGTCCTGCTGACCAAAGCACTGGTATCCGAAGAGAGATTTGAACTGGCCGAGCCTGCTGAAGATCTTCTCAACATGGATGGCATGGATCGTGACCTGGCGGTGGAGCTGGCGTCCCGTGGCATCGCCACCATGGAAGACCTGGCCGAACAGGCGGTGGATGATCTGATGGAAATCAGTGGCATGAGCGAAGAGCGTGCCGCCGAGTTGATCATGACAGCCCGGGCTCCCTGGTTCGCCGATGAAGGCGAAGCCGGAGCCTGACAGCCTTTAGTTCTGGCGGATTTAGACGCGGGCACCAACAGCAGGGTGTTGAAAAGGCCACAAGGTGCTTTTCAAGCTATCTTCGCGGTACGGTCCGCAAAGATAAGCACACAATGCGCTGACCGGAATGTGCCGGGCAGTGCGGTCATTCGCCCAAAGGGCAATGGCCCAGGCTATTTTCAATAGCCTGCTAGAGACGGACAGGAGAGTGTTGCTGACATGGCAGAAACGACCGTAAAGAAACTGGCCGACATCGTAGGGACTCCCGTCGAGAAGCTGCTTATGCAGATGAAAGACGCCGGATTACCCCATGGCGATGCCAGCGAAGTGGTCTCCGATGAGCAGAAGCAGCAGCTGCTGGCTCATCTGCGCAAGTCCCATGGTGCCGCGGATACCGAAGCCAAGAAGATTACCCTCAAGCGTAAGTCCACCAGCACCATCAAGACTACCGGTGCGGCGGGCAAATCGAAGACCGTAAACGTGGAAGTGCGCAAGAAGCGCACCTACGTGAAGCGCGAGACGCTTGAAGAGCAGGAACGCGAGGAAGCCGAACGCAAGGCGGCCGAAGAGGCTGCGCGTCTGGCGGAAGAAGAGCAGCGCCAGGCTGAAGAAGCTGCCAAGCGTCAGGCTGAAGAAGCGGCCAGCAAGAAAGAAGAAGACGCCAAGGCCCGTGCGGAAGCCGAGCGCAAGGCTGCAGGCGAAAAGGCGGCGGAAGAGAAGACCAAACGTGTCTCCGTGCCGAAGACAGCGGCCGCCAAAAAGCCTGCCAAGCCAGAAACGGCGGAAGAAAAAGCCAAGCGCGAAGAAGCCGAACGCAAGCAGCGTGAAGCCGATGAAGCCAAGCGCAAACAGGAAGCCGAAACCCGCAAGAAAGCGGAAGAGGAAGCTGCTCGCCGTACCGCTGAAGAAGCGGCCCGTATCGCGGCGGAGCTGGAAAAACGTGGCGATCAGGAAGAGAAAAAGCCTGAGGAAGAGGAAGACAAAGGGTCTTCCATTGTTGTTGCCGCGCAGGAAGCCAGCTATCAGCGTGAAGAGCGTCAATCTCGTCGTCGTCGTCGCAAGCCGAAATCAGCTGGCGTGGCTCACGGCCAGATGAAGAGCTCGATGAACAAGCAGCACGGCTTTAAAACCCCGACGGAGAAGAAAATCTACGAAGTCGAAGTACCAGAAACCATTGCCGTGGGCGATCTGGCCCAGCGCATGAACATCAAGGCCAAGCAATTGATCAAGGCCATGATGAAGATGGGTGAAATGGCGACGGTCAATCAGTTTATTGATCAAGAGACCGCATTCCTTCTGGTAGAAGAAATGGGTCACAAGCCCGTTGCCAGCAAAGGGCAGGAAGAAGTCCTTGAAGATCACCTGGCCGGCATGGTTAACCGTGATGAGGGCGATCTCAATGATCGCGCTCCAGTGGTGACCATTATGGGCCACGTGGATCACGGCAAGACCTCCCTGCTGGATTACATCCGCAAGGCCAAGGTTGCCGACGGCGAAGCCGGTGGTATTACCCAGCATATCGGTGCCTACCATGTAGAGCACGAGAAGGGCATGATCACCTTCCTGGATACTCCGGGCCACGCCGCCTTTACCGCCATGCGTGCCCGCGGTGCCAAGGCTACCGATATCGTGGTGATCGTGGTTGCTGCTGACGATGGTGTGATGCCGCAAACCGCAGAGGCGATCGACCACGCCAAGGCGTCCGGTGCACCGATCATCATCGCCGTGAACAAGATTGATAAAGAGCAGGCGGACCCGGATCGGGTGCGCAACGAGCTTGCCACCAAGGATGTGATCCCGGAAGAGTGGGGTGGTGAATACCAGTTCATTAACGTCTCTGCGCACTCTGGTCAGGGTGTCGATGACCTGCTTGATGCCATTCTGCTGCAGTCCGAGCTGCTGGAACTGAAAGCCTCTTCAACGGGCTCTGCTACCGGTGTAGTGATTGAATCGCGCATTGAAAAAGGTCGCGGTACCGTCGCTTCCATTCTGATTCAGGCCGGTCAGTTGAATATCGGTGACATGCTGCTGGCCGGGGCTCACTTTGGCCGCGTTCGTGCCATGGCTGATGAAAACGGCAAGCCGATCACTACCGCTGGTCCTTCCATCCCGGTGGAAGTGCTGGGTCTGGATGGTGCGCCGGAAGCCGGTGAACAGGTGCAGGTGGTGCCCGACGAGAAGAAAGCCCGTGAAGTGGCTGAATTCCGTCAGGAGCGCGACCGTGACGTTAAGCTCAAGCGTCAGCAGGCCTCCAAGCTGGAGAACCTGTTTGAGAACATGGGCAGCGCAGAAACCAAGACCGTCAACATTGTCCTCAAGACCGATGTTCGCGGCTCCCTGGAAGCGCTCACCGGCGCCCTGCATGATCTGGGCACCGACGAAGTGAAGGTGAACCTGGTGTCTGCCGGCGTGGGTGCGATCAACGAATCCGACGTCAATCTGGCCATGACCAGTGAAGGCGTGCTGCTGGGCTTCAACGTCCGTGCTGATTCCAAGGCCAAGAAACTGTGCGAGCAGGAAGGTCTGGATCTGCGTTACTACAGCGTGATCTACGAGCTGATCGACGACGTCAAGTCGGCCATGAGTGGTCTGCTGGCACCAGAGAAGCGCGAAGAGATCCTCGGTACCGCTCAGGTTCGCGACGTGTTCCGTTCTTCCAAGTTCGGTGCCGTTGCCGGCTGTATGGTCATCGAGGGTACCTTGTACCGCAATCGCCCGATCCGCGTGTTGCGTGACGATGTGGTGGTCTTCGAAGGCGAGCTCGAATCGCTGCGTCGCTTCAAGGACGATGTCCAGGAAGTACGCAACGGCATGGAGTGTGGTATCGCTGTGAAGAGCTACAACGACGTGAAAGCCGGTGACAAGATCGAAGTCTTTGAAGTGAAGGAGGTGGCGCGCTTCCTGTAAGGAGCGTGCCCCGTTAGCCATGAGCCGTCATCGTCGCCCGCAGGGCTTTAACCGTACCGACCGGATTGCCGATCAGATACAGCGTGAGCTGTCGCGGTTACTGCAGTTTGAAATGAAAGACCCGCGGGTGAATCTGGCCACCATTCAGGATGTAACGGTGTCCCGGGATCTGTCCTTTGCCGACGTGTACTTCACACTGCTGGGCAAGGGCGAGGAAGAAGGCGCCGAGGCGGAGGAAGTACTGGTGAAAGCCAGTGGCTTCCTGCGCAGCAGCCTGGCTCAGAGCCTCAACACCCGCACCACCCCCAAATTGCGTTTCCATTACGACATGACCCCGGAACGGGCGGCACATCTGTCACAGCTGATTGATGAAGCCCGCGCGGAAGACCGGGAATTGCGTCCGGACAACGACGAAACCGAAAACGATTAGTGTAGCGGAGCTGTCAGGTGGCAAAACGTCGTCCTCGTGGCCGTAACGTCAACGGCATCCTGTTGTTGGATAAAGTCGGTGGTGTCAGCAGTAATGGCGCCCTGCAAATGGTCAAGAAAATGTTTGCGGCGGCCAAGGCCGGTCACACCGGCAGCCTGGATCCGTTGGCCACCGGCATGTTGCCGATCTGTTTTGGTGAGGCCACCAAATTCAGCCAGTTCCTGCTGGAGTCGGACAAAAGCTATCGGGTCACCGCCAAGCTGGGAGTGATTACCGAAACCGGCGATGCGGACGGTGATGTGGTCAGCACCACAGCGGTGACGGCGACGCCGGCACAGATTGAAGACGCCCTGATGTCCTTCAAGGGGGATATCGAACAGGTGCCAAGCATGTATTCGGCGATCAAGCACCAGGGTGTGCCGCTTTACAAACTGGCCCGTGAAGGCAAGACCGTGGAGCGTAAACCGCGCCCGGTAACGATTTATGATCTTCGCATTCTGCGTATCGAAGGCGATGAGCTGGAATTCGAAGTGGATTGTTCCAAAGGCACCTATGTGCGTTCGCTGGTGGAAGATACCGGTGAGAAGCTGGGTTGTGGCGGCCATGTCACCGCCCTGCGCCGTCTGTCTGCCGGTCCCTATCCGGCGGAGCGCATGCTGACCCTGGAACAACTGGGCAAGATCAAGGAAACCGGCGGCTTCGAAGCAATCGACGAGCTGCTCTTGCCTTTATCCACCAGCGTGGCAGACTGGCCGCGCATTGAGCTTGGTGACAATGCTGCCTATTACCTGCAGCAGGGTCAGCCAGTGATGACCTCAGACCGTCCTGCGGACGGTTGGGTAAGTATTTACCAGGCATCCAGTGAAGAATTTCTGGGTGTCGGTGAAGTGCTGGAAGACGGGCGGATTGCCCCTCGTCGACTGGTATCGGGCTGAGACGCCCATCCACAGACGGCAGCTATAAATATGCATGGCTGACCGCGTCTTTTTATTGAGCATATTGGAGAAATAGCATGGCGTTAACCACTGAACAGAAAGCGGAAATCCTGAAAGAGCACGGCCAGAAAGAAGGCGATACCGGGTCCCCGGAAGTACAGGTTGCTCTGCTGAGTGCCAATATCAATGGCCTGCAGGACCACTTCAAGGGTCACAAGAAGGATCACCACAGCCGTCGCGGCCTGATCCGCATGGTAAACCAGCGTCGTAAGCTGCTGGACTACCTGGCCAAGAAAGACCGCACCCGTTACCTGCAGCTGATCGAAAAGCTGGGTCTGCGTCGTTAAAAGACCGCAGATCGGGTAACCACAACAGAAGCTCGGCAGCCGCCGGGCTTCTGTTGTTTCTGGCCTGTGGAAAATGGTTGGAGATCACGTTCGGAATGCCGCTGGCTAAGGGCTTCGGGCGTATCTGTTGGCTAATTTACGGTTGGGCCAGGCGCCCTGGCGGGCTATGATGCCCGGGCAAAAGATGGATTGTTATCAGAGGCATGGGCCTCGAAGATTGTCGTGAAGAGAGAAGAGACGAGATATGTTCAATAAAATCACTAAACAGATTCAGTTCGGCCGTGACACGGTAACCCTGGAAACTGGGCAGATCGCCCGCCAGGCCACCGCTGCTGTCATGGTTCGTATCGGTAACACCGAAGTGCTGGTTACCGTGGTAGGCAAAAAAGAAGCGGATCCCAACAAACCCTTTTTCCCCCTGACCGTTAACTATCAGGAAAAGACCTACGCAGCCGGCCGTATCCCCGGTGGCTTTTTCAAGCGTGAAGGTCGTCCCAGCGAGAAAGAGACCCTCACTTGCCGCCTGATCGACCGCCCGATCCGCCCACTGTTTCCCAAGGGCTTCATGAATGAAGTGCAGGTGGTCGCCACGGTCATGTCTGCCGACAAGAATCAGGATCCGGATATCGCTGCCCTGATCGGCACCTCCGCCGCCCTGTCTATTTCCGGCATTCCTTTCGGTGGCCCCATCGGCGCTGCCCGCGTTGGTTTCAAGGATGGCATGTACATCCTCAACCCCAGCCGCAGCGAACTGGAAGAATCCGCCCTGGATCTGGTGGTTGCCGGTACCGAGCCTGCGGTGTTGATGGTGGAATCCGAAGCCAAAGAGCTGTCCGAAGACCAGATGCTGGGCGCGGTCCTGTTCGGTCACATGGAAATGCAGCCGGTTATTCAGGGCATCAAGGAATTTGCTGCCGAAGTGGGCACCCCCACCTGGGAGTGGCAGCCCGCTACCGAGAACACCGAGCTGAAAAACGCCATCAAGGAAAAATTTGAAGGCGCGCTGGGCGAAGCCTATACCATCACCGAGAAGATGGCCCGTTACGCCAAAGTGGGCGAGCTGCGTGATGCCTGTGTGGAAGCGTTTGCCACCGGCGAAGAAGGCGCTCCGGAAGCCGGCGAAGTGAAAGAGCTGTTCGGCAAGGTCGAGAAATCCGTGGTCCGTGAAGCGGTAGTGTCCGGCAAGCCGCGTATCGACGGCCGTGCTCTTGATGCAGTACGTGCCATCGAATGTGAAGTCGGCGTGCTGGCCAAGACCCACGGTTCTGCCCTGTTCACCCGTGGTGAAACCCAGGCCATCGTTACCGCCACCCTGGGCGGCATGCGCGATGCCCAGTTCATCGACGCACTGGAAGGGTCCCGCCAGGATCACTTCATGCTGCAGTACAACTTCCCTCCCTACTGTGTGGGCGAAACCGGCATGATCGGCTCTCCCAAGCGTCGCGAGATCGGTCACGGCCGTTTGGCCCGCCGTGGTGTGGAAGCGGTAGTGCCTGACGAGAAGGCTTTCCCGTACTCCATCCGTGTGGTGTCCGAGATTACCGAATCCAACGGTTCCTCCTCCATGGCGTCCGTATGCGGCACTTCCATGGCGCTGATGGATGCCGGTGTTCCACTGACCGCGCCGGTGGCGGGTATTGCCATGGGTCTGGTGAAGGAAGAAGACGGCCGCTTCGCGGTACTGTCCGATATCCTCGGTGACGAAGATCACCTCGGCGACATGGACTTCAAGGTGGCGGGCACCGCCCGTGGTGTCACTGCCCTGCAGATGGACATCAAGATCGAAGGCATCACCGAAGAGATCATGGAGAAGGCGCTGGAACAAGCCAATGCCGGCCGTATCCACATCCTCGGTGAAATGGCCAAGGCGATTGCTGAATCTCGCACCCAGGTATCTGACAATGCGCCGACCCTGCTGACCCTGAAGATCAATCCGGACAAGATCCGTGACGTGATCGGTAAAGGCGGCGCCACCATCCGTGCGCTGACCGACGAAACCGGTTGCACCATTGATCTGGAAGACGATGGCAGCGTGAAGATCTACGGTGAAACCCGCGAGAAGGCAGAAGAAGCCGTGCGTCGTGTGGAAGAAATCACTGCCGAAGCGGAAGTGGGCGCCATCTACGAAGGCAAGGTCACCAAGGTGGTGGATTTCGGTGCTTTCGTGGCGATCATGCCCGGTACTGAAGGCCTGCTGCACATCTCCCAGATCGCTGAAGAGCGGGTGGAGAAGGTGTCTGACTACGTCAATGAGGGCGACCTGATCAAGGTGAAGGTCCTCGACGTGGATCAGCGTGGCCGTATCAAGCTGTCCATGAAGGAAGCGAAGGAAGACTAAGCTTTTCTTTCTCAGCTCCACAAAAAAGGCCGGCATTTGCCGGCCTTTTTTGTGTCTGAATACCGGGCTTGCCGGCAATGGCAGACTTAGTCACCACATACGGTGGTGGTGGTTTCGCCGTACAGGCCGAGAATGTTGGTGAAGTGAACATCCACGGTGCCGACACGGGCGATGCCGGCATTCTGCTTGGCCTTGGCGGTGGAGGCATCGCCGGTGGCCAGGAAGCCGAGATAGTTCTTCATGGTGGCGGTGCCTTCCTTGGTGCAAGCAACAGCGTTGTCGCGTACGTCCACGGGGGCGGCCATGTCGCTGTAGATCAGGCCGGGGGAGTAGGGGGTCTGACAGCCGGTCAGGAACAGGCTGCCGGAAACGGTGGCAAGCGCAATCAGCTTTTTCATATTTTCTCCTTGGTTTTCAACATGTTGATTCCGTGCGCAAGGATGCCTTATGACAGAAATATGTCTGTCGGTGAGACGAGATGATATATGTAAGAAATTGACTATTACGACTGTAAGAGAAGTGCAGGATAGGTGTGATAAGCAACCGATAAACAGCAAAAAGGCAGCCACTGGCTGCCTTTTTGCTGTTGCTTGCGATGGAGCTGGGTGGTGCTTACTGATTCAGCCGGGTGTCGATCAGCTGATCCACCACCGCCGGGTCGGCCAGGGTGGAGGTGTCGCCCAGGCTGTCCAGCTCGTTGGCGGCGATCTTGCGCAGGATGCGGCGCATGATCTTGCCGGAGCGGGTCTTGGGCAGGCCGGGGGCGAAATGGATCAGATCCGGTTTGGCGATGGGTCCGATTTCCTGTGTCACCATGTCGCGCAGTTCCTGCACCAGCTCATCGCTGCCTTCCTTGCCGGCCATTAGTGATACATAGGCATAAATACCCTGGCCCTTCACATCGTGCTGGTAGCCGACCACGGCAGCTTCAGAAATGCTGGTGTGCAGTACCAGGGCGGATTCGATCTCGGCAGTGCCCAGGCGGTGGCCGGATACGTTGAGCACGTCGTCCACACGGCCGGTGATCCAGTAATAGCCGTCTTCATCACGGCGGGCGCCGTCACCGGTGAAGTAGTAGCCCTTGTAGGCGCTGAAATAGGTATCGATCAGCCGTTGATGGTCGCCATAGACGGTACGGATCTGGCTGGGCCAGCTGGCCTTGATGGCCAGATTGCCGGAGGTGGCGCCATCCAGTTCGTTGCCTTCCGGGTCCATCAGTACCGGCTGTACGCCGAACATGGGCAGGGTGGCGGAACCGGCTTTCAGGTCCACTGCACCCGGCAGCGGTGCAATCATGATGGCGCCGGTTTCGGTCTGCCACCAGGTGTCGACGATGGGGCAGCGGGACTCGCCCACCACCTTGTAGTACCACTCCCAGGCTTCCGGGTTGATCGGTTCGCCCACCGTGCCCAGCAGCTTCAGGCTGGCCCGTGAGGTCTTTGTGACCGGCTCATCGCCCAGCCCCATCAGGGCGCGGATGGCGGTGGGGGCGGTATAGAAGATGTTGACCTTGTGCTTGTCCACCACCTGCCAGCAGCGCGAGGCATCCGGGTAGGTGGGCACGCCTTCGAACATCAGCGTGGTGGCGCCGTTGGCCAGCGGCCCATAGACAATGTAGCTGTGCCCGGTGATCCAGCCCACATCGGCGGTGCACCAGTAGATGTCACCCTCATGGTAGTCGAACACATATTTATGGGTCAGTGCGGTGGTGAGCAGATAGCCGGCGGTGGTGTGTACCACGCCCTTGGGTTTACCGGTGGAGCCGGAGGTGTACAGGGTGAACAGCGGGTCTTCCGCGTCGACCCATTCCGGTTCGCAGTCGCTGGATGCCTCCGCCATGGCCTCGTGGTACCAGACATCACGGTCCGCCTGCCAGTCGATATCTCCGCCGGTACGTTGAACCGTCAGGCAGGTATGCACGCTATCGGTACTGGCCATGGCCTTGTCTGCATTGACCTTGAGGGGGATGGCCTTACCACCACGGACCCCTTCGTCGGCAGTAATGACGGCACAGGCGCCGGCGTCCTGAATGCGATCTTTCAGGGCTTCCGGGGAGAAACCGCCGAACACCACGGAGTGAATGGCGCCGATGCGGGCGCAGGCCAGCATGGCGTAGGCCGCTTCCGGGATCATCGGCATGTAGATCACCACGCGATCCCCTTTCTTGACGCCACGGCTTTTCAGTACGTTACCGAACTTGCTCACTTCCTCGAACAGTTGCTGGTAGGAAATGTGCTTGTCCTGATCCGGTTCGTCGCCTTCCCAGATGATGGCAGTCTGGTTGGCACGCTCGGGGAGGTGGCGATCCACGCAGTTGTAGCAGACATTGAGGGTAGCACCCTGGAACCAGGTGGCACGGCCTTCGTTGAAATCCCAGTCGCTGACGGTGTCCCAGGGAGTTTTCCAGTCCAGAAATTCCCGGGCCCGGTCGGCCCAGAAGGTATCCGGGTCATTGATGGACTGTGCGTACCATTTTTCGTAGGTGTCGCGATCCATCAGGGTCTGGGCTTTGAAGTCTGCGGGAACGGGATGAATGTGGGTCTTGGACATCGGGGCCTCCTTGGGATACTGCCAGTGGGGAGCGCCCGTGGGGCTCCCGGCTTTCCCTTGATTATTGTGTGACGCTCCCTGGCTGGCTATTCAACCATGGTCGAAGGGGGGGAGCGGTTTGTTGGCATCAAGAGTAAACAATGTGTTGCTGAATGGCCAAGGGAGGAGGCAGTTAATAGTGAATAGTTAACATTGAATAGTTGCGCGGATGAAGTTTGCGGTTATTGAGGTGCAGATGGACGCGAATGGGTGTGAGTGCAGCCGCAGTGAAAGCTTGCCTGCAAGCGATAGGGCTAGCCGCTGAGGGGACAAAAAAACGCCGGCAAAAGCCGGCGTTTCAGGAATTCCTTTTCGGATTTCGGTATCAGGCAACCTGTACCGGAATCGCGTTGCTGGTGCCCTTTACTTCGTTGCCTTCTGCCATATAGATCAGGCTGGGCTTGAAGTTCACCAGTTCGGCGCTGGAATAGCTGGCGTAGGCGCAGATAATCACCCGGTGGCCGGGCTGGGCTTTATGCGCAGCGGCACCGTTGACGGAGATGATCTTGGAACCGGCTTCGCCACGAATGGCGTAGGTTTCAAAGCGCTCACCGTTATCGATGTTATAGATCTGGATCTGTTCGTATTCCAGGATACCCGCCATGTCCATCAGGTCACCATCAATGGCACAGGAGCCTTCGTACTCAAGCTCCGCGTGGGTCACCCGAGCCTGATGGAGTTTTGCTTTCAGCATGGTGCACTGCATCTTGGTTACCTCTTGCGCTACCCGAAGCCTGCGGATACACGGTGTTACTACCAAGCAGGCGCTTCAAGGGGCCGGAAGTATGCATGAATCACCGGTCACGCACAACGGCCAGGCTGACATTGTCTATCAATCGAGTATTGCCCAGTTTGGCGGCCACAGCGACCACCAGATCGCTGTCGTCGGCGCTGGCGGGGGCCAGGCTGCGGGCGTTGGCCACGGTCAGATAGTCCACTTGAAAACCGGCCTGCTCGAGGCTGTCACGGTAGCGGCTTTCCAGGCCTCGATAGTCCTGCTCACCGGCTTCGATATCCGCTTTCAGCTGCTGCAGAGTTTGATAGAGTTGCGGCGCAAGTGTGCGCTCACTTTCATTGAGGAAGCCATTACGCGAACTGCGCGCCAGACCGTCACTTTCCCGGCTGGTGCTGGCGCCGACGATCTTGATCGGGAACAGCAGCTCTTCGCTCATGCGGCGGAGAATGGCAAGTTGCTGGAAGTCCTTTTCACCGAACACGGCCACATCCGGCTGTACGATATTGAACAGCTTGGATACCACCGTGGTGACGCCCCGGAAGTGGCCTGCCCGGCTGGCGCCGCACAGATAGTCGCCAAGGCCATCAATATCCACCCAGGTCTGGTTCTGGCCCAATGGATACATCTCCTCCACGGAGGGAGCAAACAGCAGATCGGTGCCCGCATCCACCAGGGCGGCGGCATCCGCGTCCAGGGTGCGTGGGTAGCGATCAAAATCCTCATTGGGACCAAACTGGGTCGGATTGACGAAAATGGATACCACCACCACGTCGCAACGAGCCCGCGCCTCCTTGATCAGGCTGATATGACCGTCATGAAGATTGCCCATGGTGGGTACGAAACCTACGGACAGGCCTTTCTGGTGCCAGCCACGCACATATTCACGAACCTGGGAGACGGTATGGACGGTTTGCATCGGGAACCTCGGGGAATTCAGTGAGTGACGAGTTGCGAGAAGCGAGTTACGAAAACCGGGAAAACGGATTGTTCTCGTTTTTCGTAACTCGCTTCTAGTCACTCGTTACTATGTCTTAGAAGCAGTGCTTGTCGGCAGGAAAGCTGCCGTCTTTCACGGCCAGGTCATAGGCCTTGAAGGCAGCGCGGATGTCGCCGTTTTCTGCCATGAAATCCTTGACGAAGCGGGCCGGTTTGCCGGGACTGATGCCGAGCATGTCGTGCATCACCAATACCTGGGCGTCGCATTCCGGGGCCGCGCCGATGCCGATGACCGGCACGCTCACTTCCCGTGTAATGCGGGCGCTGAGATCCCGGGGCACGCACTCCAGCAGCAGCATGGCGGCGCCGGCGTGATCCAGGGTTCTGGCCGCTTCCAGCAACTCGTTGGCGCCGGCATCATCCTTGCCCTGGACCCGGTAGCCGCCGAGGGCATTGACCGCCTGGGGGGTGAGGCCCAGATGGGCGCAGACCGGGATGCCATTGCGATTGAGAATCTCGATGCTTTCTGCCAGCCAGGCGCTGCCTTCCAGTTTGACCATATTGGCCCCGGCCTGCATCAACGCGGTGGAGGTCTCCAGTGCACGCTCAACGGTGGCGGCGCCCATGAAGGGAACGTCGGCAATAATCAGGCTGCCCTGATTGCCCCTGGCCACGCATTCGGTGTGGTAGGCCATCTGCTCCAGGGTCACCGGCACGGTGCTGGTCTGCCCCTGGATCACGTTTCCCAGAGAGTCGCCTACCAGAATGGCGTCCACGCCAGCTTCCGAGATCAGCCGGGAAAAACAGGCGTCGTAGGCGGTGAGCACGGAAAACTTCTCGCCGTCCTGTTTGCGTTTGTGCAGGGTGCGGATGGTGACTGACATGGGAAACCTCCCGGGGAAATTCAGGGGGCAAGCTGCAAGCTACAAGTTACAACACGGTCTCAGGCTGTCTGGCTTTGAAACCCCGGAGCCCACGCACCGATTCAGGCGCGGGCTCCAGACTTGCAGAAACAGCCAGAGCTATGTCGTGTTGCAGCTTGTAGCTTGTAGCTTGCAGCTATCATTCAGCCGACCAGCGGCCGGGGGTTAAAATAGTGGCGCCCGGAACGGATGTCCAGCAACTCGCTCACCAGTTGCTGGTAGTCCCGGTCGTGGTTGACCAGATCAATTTCCGCCGCATTGACGATCAGCAGCGGGGCCCGGTCGTAGAAATGGAAGAATTCCGTGTAGGCATCGCTGAGTCGGTCCAGGTAATCGCTCTGGATGCCTTGCTCGAAATCGTTGCCGCGACGGCTGATACGCTGACGCAGCACCTGGGCGGGGGCCTGTAGATAAATCACCAGGTCAGGCTGCGGGGCGTCCAGCGTCAGGTGGTCATCCACATTGCGGTATAGCTCAAATTCATCCTCGTCCAGGGTGACCTGGGCAAACAGGCGGTTCTTGTCGATCAGGAAGTCGGCGATGCGAGGTCCGGCGAACAGGTCCTGCTGCTGGATCTGGCGTAGCTGGTCGGCGCGCTGAAAAAGGAAAAACAGCTCGGTCTGCAGGGCATAGCGGGCCGGATCCTGGTAGAAGCGGGTGAGGAAAGGATTGTCATCCGCCTGTTCCAGCAGTAGATCGTAACCGAAGGTCATGGCGAGCCGTTTCGCCAGGCTGGTCTTGCCGGCACCAATGGGGCCCTCAACGGCAATAAAGCGCGGCAGGGTGCGGGCCTGCCGGCGTTGTTCAATGCGTTCGGTCAGTGTTTTCTCATTCGATGAGTGCATTTCGATCCAGCTCTGCCAGCGGTGAAATCGGTTGTTCAGTTACCTGCCCCAGAAAGCTACTCAGTGCGGTGCCATCCGGCAAGAGGGCGTGGGGGCAAATTTCCAGTAATGGCAGCAGCACAAAGGCCCGCCGGGTCATTTGCGGGTGAGGAACCTGTAAGTCATCGCTATCGATGGCGCGGTTGTCGATTAGCAGGATATCCAGATCCAGGGTGCGTTCGCCCCAATGGCGCAGGCGCTGGCGGCCTGCTGCCAGTTCCAGGGCCTGCAGGGTGTGGAGCAGGGCGTGGGGGGCAAGAGAGGTGTCGACTGCGGCGACCGCATTGACATAGTCAGGCTGATCCTGGGGGCCGACAGGAGCACTGGTGTAGAGCCGGGAGTGCTGGCGCAGGGTTAGACCGGGCAGACGTTGCAGTGCCCACAAGGCCGAGATCAGCCGTTGCGAAGGGTGGTCCAGATTGCTGCCAAGGCCGATAAAAGCGTGCATCAGGGCTCCCGGTTCGGATCAGGGGAGGGGCAAGTTACGAGTGACGAGGAACGAGTTTCGAAAACCAGAACCGGTTGTCATTCGAAACTCGCGCCTCGTCACTTGAGTCGTCTTGTCAGCCTTCCGCTGCCGGTTTCTTGCGCCGGCGGCGGCGTCGCTTGTTGCCGCCACCGCCGGGCTGATTGCCCAGCTCGCTGATCATCTGGCGGCGGCCCTGCTCATCCTGCTCCTGATAGCGGGTCCACCAGTCGCCGAGCCCGGGTTTGATCTCTTCTGCCTGTTCACGCAGTAACAGGAAATCATAGGCGGCGCGGAAGCGGGGGTGCTCCATCATGGCGTCAGCGCGCTTGCCGGCGCGTTTGTCCAGACGTAGCTGCAACTCCCACATTTCACGCATCACGGTGGAGAAGCGGCGGGGAATCGCGGTGTGCTTGATCTGGGTGTTGAGGGCGCGAGTAGCACTCTTGTGCAGGGCCTGGGCCGGCGGCAGGCCGCTGGACAGGTAATGGCCCATGCGTTCCTGAATGATCGGCCACAGCAGTACCGCGTAGATGAAGGCGGGAGTGACCGGTTTGCCATCGGCCAGTCGCTTGTCGGTGTTGTCCATGGCGGCCAGCAGCATGGCTTCCCAGATCTGGCCTTTTTCTCCTTCCAGGGCCTGCTGGGTTTCCGGGAACAGAAAGCGGAACAGGCCAAGGCTCTGCAACTGTTCATAGGAATCCCGGGCATGGCCACTGAGGAACAGCTTGAGCACTTCATCGAACAGGCGGGCGGAGGGGACTTGCAACAGCAATTCCGCCAGGTCGGGTATCGGGTCGCCAGTGGCGGGATCGATATGAAAGCCCAGTTTGGCGGCGAAGCGGGCGGCGCGCAGCATGCGCACCGGGTCTTCGCGGAAGCGGGTTTCCGGGTCGCCGATCAGGTGGATGACCTGCTCGTCGATGTCATCCAGACTGCCGACGAAATCATGCAGGGTGAAATCGGCAATGTTGTAGTACAGCGCGTTGATGGTGAAATCCCGCCGCAGGGCATCTTCCTCGATATTGCCCCAGGTGTTGTCGCGCAGTACCAGGCCGGTTTCTTCGTGGGCGTGGTGCTGGTCCCGGTCAGGGTTGTCTTCCCGATTCATGGCGCGGAAGGTGGAGACCTCGATGACTTCGCGGCCAAAGCGCACATGCACGATCTGGAAGCGGCGACCAATGATGCGGCTGCGCTTGAACAGGCGATTGACCTGTTCCGGCGTGGCATTGGTGCTCACATCGAAATCCTTGGGCTCGCGACCACAGAGAATATCCCGCAGGCAGCCGCCTACCAGGTAGGCTTCAAAGCCCGCCTTGTGCAGGCCATAAAGGACATCCAGCGCGGCGCGGGACACCTGTTTGCGGGAAATGGGATGTTGGTCGCGGGGAATGACTCGCGGTTCGAACGTTCTGCGGTTTTTTAGGGAACCCTTCTTAAACCAGCCAGTCATACGTTCCAGGAACTTGCAGGGCATGCGTCAGTATTAGCCTCAAAGGTGTGCAATAAAGCGGCGATAGTAGCACTTTTTCTGGTTCATTGAGATACTGGCCGACGTTGGCCTGGCCCAGAAAGTAAAAAGGAGCCACAACCGAAGTTGTGACTCCCATATTTTGCGCTGATTCTGTTGTTATTATTGTTTGTGTTGTTTTCTGCCTTGTCGCTGCAATCATCAGTTGCAGCAGCATTGCATCGGCTCGTGAAATTATTCTTCTTCTTTCTTGTTGTTATTGTTGAGCCTGTTACGCCGCTGTTTTTATTGTTTGCTGGCGTGGGATTCATAGTGCCCGTCCCGCTGGGGCAATGCAACAAAGAGTGAACTTCTTTTAAAACAACAAGTTAAGATTGAAATCTAAAATGAGTGTAAATAGTATCCGAAAATGTGTAACCCTGGTGTTACCTGCCTGTGTAGCGTGGTAACACTTGTTCCCACCTGAGGTCTTTTGCAGAGCAATGGGCGTTGTTTTCCTCCTGCCAAGGTCAGAAGTTTTTTACATAGCCTGGATCAAAAAGCCGTCTCGCCGGTCGTCCAACAAGGACAGGCGGGGCATTAACGACGACTACCGGCTTTTTTGCGGGGAATCCCAAGCCGTTGGCGGCGTTCCCACAGGCTTTTGCGGCTGATCCCCAGTTTCTGGGCCAGTTCGGTCTCGGTCATGCTGTCCTGGTTCTCCATCACGAAGCGGGTGAAATAATCCTCCAGGGACAGATCCTCGCTGGGATCAAGGCTGGCGCGGCTGACCCGCTGGGGGGTGCGGTTGGGATTCAGCCCCAGCTGTGACGGGCCGATGCCGTCTTCTTCGGTGAGAATAATGGCCCGCTCGATCACGTTTTCCAGTTCGCGCACATTGCCCGGCCAGCTATAGCCGACCATGGCCTGCCAGGCGGCGTCGGTGAAGTAGAGGTCGTGGCGGTTGAGCTTTTCGCAGCCGCGGGCCAGCAGGGCGTTGGCCAGACGTTGCAGATCGTCCTGACGGTCGCGCAGGGGAGGCAGGGTCAGCTCCATGACATTGAGCCGGTAGTAAAGATCCTGACGGAAATGACCTTCTGCTACCCGACCGGGTAAATCCAGCTGGCTGCTGGCAAGAATGCGCACGTCCACCTTGCGTGGCGACAGGGAGCCCTGGCGGTGGATCTCGTGGTGGGTGAGCAGGGTCAGCAGACGGCTTTGCACGTCGCTGTTCAGTTCGCCCACTTCGTCGAGAAACAGGGTGCCACCATCGGCTTCCTCGATGCGCCCGGCGCTGTCTTCATCACCGAACAGTTCGGTCAGCTGCAGGTTTTTCGGCAGGGCGGCGCATTGCACCGAGATCAGCGGGCCGCCGGCCCGCTCACTTTGTTCGTGCAGGGCACGGGCGGTGAGTTCCTTGCCGGTACCGGATTCGCCCATGATCAAGACTGGTGTATTGGTGGGGCCTACCCGGTGGATACGATGCTTGAGCTCCTGCATGGCATCACTGTCGCCGATCATGTTGTGTACCGGGTAGCTGCGTTCCATATCCCGGCGCAGAGCGCGATTGCCCCTGTTCAGTCGACCTTCCTTGAGCACCCGCTCCACGGCCAGCAGCATTTCATCGTGATCGAACGGTTTGGGGATATAGTCCACCGCGCCCTGGCGCATAGCGTCTACTGCGGAGCGCAGGCTGGCATAGCTGGTCATGATCAGAACCGGGGTGGCGCCGGCACTGTCTATCAGGGCGGTGCCGGGCTCGCCGGGCAGGCGCAGGTCGCTGATGATGAGATCAAACTGATTGAGGTGTTGTTCCCGGGCCTGCTCCACGGAGTCGGCTTCTGCCACGGAGTGCTCGTGGCGTACCAGCAGTTTGCGCAGGGCGCCGCGAATCACCGGTTCATCTTCAACAATCAGGATGTGACTCATGTATGGCTCTTACTGTCTGTCGAGTTGAGCAGGATACTACGTTTGCGTCTCTTCCGCCGAAGCTTGCCGGTGCACGGGCAGGCTGACCACAAAGCGGGTGCCGCCGTCTTCGCTCAGGGGGCTTTCTACCCGAATGCTGCCCTGATGCTCTTCGATAATACTGTACACCAGAGCTAGGCCAAGACCGGTGCCGCGGCCCGGTGGCTTGCTGGTGACGAAGGGTTCGAACAGGGCGTCGCGCAAGGTATCCGGGATGCCGTGGCCCTGATCTTCCAACAGAATATCGAGGAAGTCACCGCGCGGTTCACAGTGCACGGTGACCGGCTGTTGGTGTTCGCTGGCATCGGCGGCGTTGCCAAGCAGGTTGATGAATACCTGGAGCAAACGCTGCGGATCGCCCTTGACCCAGTAGCTGGCCGGGCAGTGATTCTCGAACGGTTGCTGGCGGTGATCCGGGTCCAGCAGCAGCAATGAGATGGCTTCGTCCACGGTATCGCACAGGTTCACCGGTACTTGCTCGCTGAGCTTGATACCGCCGGAATGACTGAAGGTTACCAGGGATTCCACGATACGAGTGATACGTCGAGTCTGTTCCAGAATCTGGTCGCAGGCTTCCTGTTGCTCCTCCGGGTCACTGTCTTCATCGAGATTTTGGGTCAGGCAGGCAATGGCGGTGACCGGGTTGCCAATTTCGTGGGCCACCCCGGCGGCCAGTCGGCCGATGGAGGCCAGTCGCTCGTTATGGGCCAGGTGCGCTTCCATGTGGCGCAGTTCGGTAATGTCCTCGATCACCAGTACCTGGCCACCAGCCTGCTCGGCAGTGCCGGCGCCCATCACCTCGGACTTGTGCAGACTCAGCCAGCGCGTCTGGTTTTCCACTTCTAGTGACTGCTGGGGCTGATGGGCGTTGTCGTCGTGGCTGAAGCGGGTAAAGAAGTCGCCCCAGGGCGGATCCAGGTCTGCCAGACGCGAGCCGATAGTGTCTTCAGCGGTAATGCCGGTGAGGCTTTCCATGGCCCGGTTCCAGCCGATGATTTCCCGGTCGGCGCCCAGGGAAATGACCCCCATGGGCAGTTCCAGCAGGGTCTGACGATGGAAGCGTCGCAGGCCATCCAGTTCCGCCGCCAGCCCGGACAGACGATCCCGGTACTGTTCCAGACGGGATTCGATGAACTGGATGTCTTCGCTGGAGTGTTGCTCTTCCTCCGGCAGGTAAGGCAGGTGATCGTCGATCAGTTGGTGGGACACCGAGGGGCCGAGCAGGCCCGACAGATTGGTTTCCAGCTGGTCGCGCAGTCGCCGCAGGGCATAGGGTCGGGTTTCCGTGCGCGGCAGGTGCAGATCCCGCAGGGACATTTCCACTTCCCGGGTGGCAGTGATCGGCCCCAGCGGCTGGCTCATGGCATCAATGAAATCGTCCACGCTCTTCGCTTCCAGTTCCCAGCGATAGGGACGGCGGAGGCTGTCCACGGCGCAGGCTTCGGCGGCGTTTTTTTCCGACCGGGACATGGGGGTGACGATGGAGACGATGGCATAGACCAGCGCATTGGCAGTGACCGAGGCGATGGCCACGTTGTGCCATTGGCTGGCGCCAGTCTGGAAGCGCATGCCCAGCAGCTCCATCAGCGGCTGGAACTGCCAGTTCGGGTAGGCGATGGGTACCAGCAGCAGCATTACCCAGAGGATAAAGCCGACCAGCAACCCGGCGAATAGGCCGTTGCGGTTGCCGGACGGCCAGAACAGGGCGCCGATCAGCCCGGGAACAAATTGCAGGGTGGCCACAAAGGTGAGTACGCCCAGTTCTACCAGGGTGTGTTCGGTGCCGGAAAAACGATAGAACAGGTAGGCGAGAGCCAGGATGGCGGCAATCAGTATGCGCCGGGTCCAGAGCAGATTGCGATACAGGTTTTGGCCTTGCAGCGGGCTGGCGGGCAGTACCAGATGATTCAGACACATGCCGGACAGGGCCAGGGTGGCCACGATGAGCATGCCACTGGCCCCGGCAAGCCCGGCGATATAGCCAAGCACCGCGCCGTGGCCACCGGTAATCATGCCGATGCCCAAGGCGTAATAATCTGGCGGGGTGGGGGCATTTCCGGCAGCGGCGGCCCAAAGGATGACCGGTACGCACAGTGCCATCAGCAGGAACATCAACGGCAGGGCCCAGCTGGCGGTGATCAGGGCGCGCGGGTTCATGTTCTCGGTAAAGGCCATATAGAACATGTGTGGCAACACTACGGCCGAGACAAAGAACGCCATGATCATGGAATGCCAGGTGCCGTCCTGCAGGGGATAGTAGAGCCGCGCCAGCATTTCCGGATGGTCATCCAGCCAGGCATTCAGGCTTGAAGGTCCATCGAACACACCGTAAAGGCCGAGCAATGCCACCGCCCCGAAGGCCAGCAACTTGATCAGTGATTCCATGGCGATGGCCATTACCAGCCCTTCGTGCTTTTCCCGGGCGGTGGTATGGCGGGCGCCGAACAGGATGGCGAAAATTACCATCATCAGGCAGAACCCGGCGGCCAGATCGCGGGGGTCGGCGGTGCCACTGAGTATCTGGATCGACTCGGCCACGGCCTTCAGCTGCAGGGCCAGCAGGGGCAGTACCCCGATCAGCATGATGATGGTGGTCATGGCACCAGCCAGCCGGCTGCGGTAACGGAAGGCAAACAGGTCGGCCAGCGAGCTGAGCTGATAGGTGGTGGTTAGCCTCAGGATCGGTGCCAGCAGAATCGGGGCAAGCAGAAAGACCCCGGAAATCCCCAGAAAGTAGGACAGGAAGTTATAGCCGTATTGGTAGGCGTAGCCCACCGACCCATACACCGCCCAGGCGCTGGCGTAGACGCCCAGCGACAGCACGTAGACCGCCGGGTGACGTACCCAGTGAGCGGGCAGCCAGCCACGCTCGGTGATCCAGGCCACCGCAAACAGAAACAGCAGGTAGCAACCGGCAATCAGGATCAGATCGCTGACACTATAGACCATCGACATCCTTGCTCTTGGCAATCCAGTAGCTCAGGGCGATCAGGCCCAGCCAGATCAGATAGGGGCGATACCAGGCGCGCCCACCTTCGCTCCACCAGTCGATGATGGCGGGGGAAAGCAGGTAGGTGCCGAGAATAAAGATGATCAGCAGTCGGTCGGTATACATAGGTGGTTTAACCCCTCCGGGCCGATGAGCATACGCCAGGGGGTGAGGCGTGTAAAAGCGGGGACAGCGGCAAGCTACAAGTTTCAAGCTGCAAGGCACGGGATGTGTATTGGTGTTCTGGTCGGTTGTCTCCGCGCTTATACCGTTAAGCGCGGGGATAGCATTTGTTGCGGGGCTTTCCTGATTCGCGGTGCAGCTTTCAGCTTGTAGCGTGCAGCTCCTCTGGAAGTGGCTGCTGACGTCCCGCTGGCCAGTGGTGAGCAGGGTAGTGCGTCGTGCCCCATGCCAATAGCACTGCCGGGCTTTCGCCTTGTAAATCTGAGGGTGGCTGCAGGCCCAGGCAGTGGAGGGCGGCGGTGAGTAGCTGGCTGGCACGAGCGGGGTCGAGGGCTTCGCTGCCTGCGGATTTGGACAGCTTCAGGTTCCGGCCATCGGTGACCACCGGTAAATGCGCATACTCAGGCACCGGCCTGCCCAGGCATTCCAACAGCCAGCGCTGGCGCAGGGTGGAATCGAGAAGGTCGGCTCCCCGCAACACATGGGTAATGTTTTCATCCGCATCGTCCAGGGCGCAGGCTAGTTGATACCCGAACAGGCCGTCGCGACGACGAATGACAAAGGCGCCACCGTCACGGTGCAGGTTGTTGGTGATGGCCCCCTGAATGCCATCCTGGTAGCTCAGCTCCCGGTCGGGAACCTGCAAGCGGATGGCGGTATCGTTGGCAGCGGGCACAGCGGCGCTGATGCCGGGGTGGTTATGATCCAGGGTGGCAAGCTGTTTGCGGGTCAGGCGGCAGTGAAAGGCATGGCCGCTGTCGAGCAGGGAGTCCACCGCTTGCTGATAGGCGGATTGCCGCTGACTCTGGTAGCGCACCGTGCCATCCCAATGCAGCCCGAAGGTGTCCAGCTGACGCAGGATGGTATCGGCGGCGCCGGGCATTTCCCGGGGTGGATCCAGATCATCCACTCGCACCAGCCATTCTCCGCCCGCATGGCGCGCTTCCAGCCAACTGGCCAGCGCAGCCACCAGCGATCCGAAATGCAGGGGGCCGGAGGGGGTGGGGGCGAAACGTCCGCGATAGGTCATAAAGGCAGTGAACAGTGAATAGTGAACAGTTAACAGCGGCGCGCCATGCCTGTGTGAGGAGTTTAAACGCAAGAAGCCGCGCACAAGGGCTGGGCGCGGCTTCAGGCGTTTCAGGAACAACAGCCCGCTATCGCGAGCTGTTAACTGTTCACTGGTTTATCCGGCCAGCTGCTTTTCCTTGATCTCCGCCAGTTCCTTGCAGTCGATGCACAGGTCGGCGGTGGGGCGGGCTTCCAGGCGGCGGATGCCGATTTCGATGCCGCAGGCTTCGCAGAAGCCGTAATCATCCTTGTCCACCAGATCCAGGGTCTTCTCGATCTTCTTCAGCAGCTTGCGCTCGCGGTCGCGGGTACGCAGCTCCAGGGCAAACTCTTCTTCCTGGGTGGCGCGGTCTGCCGGGTCGGGCAGATTGGCCTGTTCGTCCTGCAGATGGTGCATGGTGCGATCCGCTTCTTCCATCAACTCCTGGCGCCAGGCCAGCAGAATCTGGCGGAAGTGTTCGCGTTGCTTCTCGTTCATGTACTCCTCGTTCTTGGCTGGCATGTAGGGCTTGAAGCCGTGCATTTGAGCCTGCGAGGCGGATGAGGCGGTTTTCTTTTTCACGTTTGCTTTTACCTGAGCAGAAGAGGTGGATCGGCTCGGCGAAGTCCCTTTGCCGGCAGTCGCGCTCCGTGCGTTACCGGTATTCGATGCGTCTCTGGCAGCGGCCCGGGCCGCTGCCGATGCCTTCCCGGAGGTAGGCAGTTTTGTTCTGGGTGCAGCGGGTGCTGCTTTTTTAGCTGCCGTTTTTTTGGCAGCGGGTTTGCTGACCTTTGCCGGCTTGGCGCTGGCAGCAGTGGATTGGGTCTTGCTGGCGGTGGGTTTTGCCGCCGGCGTGCTGGCCGCTTTTTTAGCGGCGGGCTTACTGGCTGGTGCCTTTGCTGCGGTTTTTTTGACCGGAGCTTTCTTTGCGGTGGCTTTCTTTGCAGCGGGTTTCGCTGCGGGTTTTGCGGTGACAGCTTTTTTCGCCGGTGCCGTTTTTTTGGCGACCGCTTTTTTGGGAGTGGTTTTTTTCACAGAGGCCTTCTTGGCCGGCGCCTTTTTAGCGGCAGGCTTGGTGGCGGGTTTCTTTACGGCAGCTTTTTTGGCTGCGGTTTTGGCTGGGGCCTTTTTGGCCGCAGGCTTTGCAGTCACCTTTTTCGCCGCTGCTTTCTTGGCCGGAGCCTTCTTCACGGCAGCCTTCTTGGCTGGCGCCTTGCGGGCAGCGGTCGATGTAGTGGCTTTCTTGCTGCTGGAAGCAGACCCGGTAGTTTGTTTTTTAGCCGCCTTTTTCGGGGCTTTCTTTTTGCCGGTGGCCATTTTGAGTAACTCCCTTAGCATCTTCTCGACTCTCTATCCTGTCCCACTATCCCTGGGGCCCGCTTGATATCACCAGGCACGGGCGTAATGTAATCTTTTGACCTTACCCCGTCAGGGTAAGTCTTGTCACCAGTTGGTGAAAATCTGGCCGATTATAGCCATGCCACCCTTATAGGAAAGAGGAATCTTGTGATAACGCTGTCGCACTTCGCCGAACAGATCCCACCCTTCCATGTTATGGCGCTGCTGGAGCGAGCTCAGCAACTGGCTGCTCAGGGGCACGATGTGATTCATCTGGAAGTGGGCGAGCCGGATTTTGAAACCCCGGCACCGGTGCTGGAAGCCATCGCTGCCGCCACCCGTGACCGGGGGGCCGGCTACACGCCAGCGGCAGGGCTGCCTGCTTTGCGCCAGGCGATTGCCGATGATTATCGGGAGCGCTTTGCCGCTAACGTGTCACCGGCTCAGATCGTGGTGACGCCAGGCGCTTCGGGGGCGCTGCAATTGGCGCTGGCGGCTCTGATCAATCCCGGTGACGGCGTATTACTGAGCGATCCGGGCTACCCCTGTAATCGCCAGTTCGTGAATCTGGTGGGCGGTAAACCGCAGCCGCTGGTATTAAAGGCAGACAATCACTTCACCCTGACGGCCAGTGAGCTGCTGGGGGCCTGGCAGCCGGATACCCGCCTGGCCATGGTGGCCAGCCCGGATAATCCCACCGGCAATATGCTGTCACTGGACACCCTGCAGGCCATGGCTGAGGGGGCGGCACAACGAGATGGGCTGCTGCTGGTGGACGAAATCTATCAGGGGCTTTGTTATCGAGGGCCGGCGGAGTCGGTGTTGTCGCGTACCGATCAGGTGCTGGTGATCAACAGCTTCAGTAAATATTTCTGTATGACCGGTTGGCGTCTGGGCTGGCTGGTGGCGCCGGAACCGCTTGTGCCGGCCATTGAGCGGATGGCCCAGAATCTGTTTCTGGCACCCTCGACTCCGGCGCAATACGGTGCGCTCGCCGCGTTGCAGGAGCCTTCCCTGACTATCCTGGAACAGCGCCATCAGCTGTTTGCTCGCCGCCGCCAGTGTCTGCTCAATGGGCTTGCTCATCTGAAGTTGCCGGTTGTCTCCAATGCTGACGGTGCTTTCTATGTGTATGTGGATGTGAGCCACTGGACCGACGACAGCTTCGCCTTCTGTGCGGACCTGCTGGAAAAGGAAAAGGTGGCCATGACCCCGGGCCTGGATTTCGGTGAGGGTCATGCCCATGGCCGCTATGTGCGGCTGGCGTATACCTGCGCCGAGTCTCGTCTTGTGGAGGCTCTGCACCGGCTGGGCCATTATCTGGAGTCCCTGTGAAGTTTTCTCCTCCCCTGGAAAAGGTCACGCTGCTGCGACGCTACAAGCGGTTTATGGCCGATGTGGTGCGCGCCGATGGCAGCGAAATGACCGTGCACTGTGCCAACACCGGCTCCATGAAGAACTGCGTACTCGGTGAGCCCCAGCAGGCGCTGATTTCCGACAGCGGTAATCCCAAGCGCAAATATCGCCATACCCTGGAAGCTCTGCAGGTGGGCCATGGCCATTGGGCCGGGGTGAATACCAGCCGGCCCAATGCGCTGGTGGAAGAGGCGATCCGCGCCGGGCATGTTGACGCACTGAGCCCCGGTACCGGTGTGGAACGGGAAGTGAAATACGGTGACAGCCGCTTTGATCTGGCATTGGGGGAGCGCAGCGATCCTCACACTTTTATTGAAGTGAAAAACGTCACCCTGGGGCCGGGGCCCGACGACACGGATGATGGAATCATTGCCTTCCCGGATTCCGTCACCGAGCGTGGTCAGAAACATCTGCTGACGTTGATGGATGTGGTGGCATCCGGTAAGCGGGCGGTATTGTTTTTCTGTGTGCAGCACAGCGGCGCGGAAGCTGCCCGGCCAGCGGACGAAATTGATGCTCGCTATGGAGAGCTGCTGCGCGAAGCGGTGGAGAAAGGGGTGGAAGTGCTGGCGTGGAAGGTGGCGTTATCCGCCGATGGTTTCGAATTGGAAAAACCCTTGCCGATTCGGATGTAGGAGTTCCTCTTGAGGGACGAACCACGCGTCAGCGTGGAAAACGCCTGCAAGGCCAGCAACGTCGTTTCTGTGAACCGGGGCGCCTTCAGAGTGACCGGGCACAGCCCCTGCCTCGCCTTTTCCCTCGCCGTGGCTCGGATTCGTCCCTCGAGAGGAATTATTCGCTTCGCTCACCCTTCGGGCCGCACGGAACTACGTGCGTTACTCCGCTGCGCTACGTTCCTACAGCGGCTTTGTAGAAAACACGGTGCCTGTTGTCTTTTAAAACCTATCGCGCCGCGAGCGACGCTCCTACAGAAATTCGCTGTTCCTCTACAGGGGGGTCTGCAAACTGCGTAATTGCTGCTGCAATAATTCCACCTGGCCCTGCCAGTAGTTCATCGATTCAAACCAGGGAAAGGCGGGCGGAAAGGCCGGGTCGTCCCAGCGTTTGGCCAGCCAGGCGTCGTAGCAGATGATGCGGCGCGTGCGTAATGGCTCGATCAGGGAAACCTGCTGCCAGGGGAAGGGCAGAAAGGTGTCGTAACCGCTGGCGAGGACCCGTAGCTGATGTTGTTGTTCGTCCTGTTCGCCGGACAGCAGCATCCAGAGATCCTGCATGGCGGGCGCGCGCAGGCTGTCGTCCAGATCCACAAAATGCGGTTTGTCATCGCGCCACAGGATGTTGCCGGTGTGGCAGTCACCGTGCACATTGAGTAGCGGAAAATCCACGTCGCTCAGGCGTTGTTCGATGGTCTCCAGCAGTTGGCCCGAGACATCCCGATACTGGCCACGGTAATTCAGGTCCACCACGTCATTGATCAGAAAGGTGCTGGCGGCACGAATGTCGGCGACCGGGTCCATGGTGTGGCGGAGCTGATAGGGACGGTCACTGCCGCAGGCATGCCAGCGGGCCAGGGTGCGGCCGAGTTGTTCCAGATGGTTGTCGTTGTCCAGCTCCGGCGCGTGGCCACCCGCTCTGCGGAAGACAGCAAAAGCAAAGCCGTCGCAGTGGAACAGGGTGGTGCCATTCTTTTCGATCGGCGCAACCACGGGCAGATCCCGCTCCACCAGAAACAGGCTGAAGGCATGCTCTTCGAGAATCTGTTCGTCGCTCCAGCGCTGCGGGCGGTAGAACTTGACGATTACCGGCGGGCCCTCTTCCTGGCCCACCTGGTATACCCGGTTTTCGAAGCTGTTCAGTTGCAGCAGGCGGCCGTCGCTCAGGAAGCCGGCGGCGTCTACCGCATCCAGCATGTAATCCGGGGTAAGGTCATCAAAGGGGTGGCTCATGCCGGTTGTGTTACCTCGCCAAGCCAGACTTCGTCGCCGCGAACTTCCAGGGGGACAGGTATCAGCTTGTCACCGCTGCAGGGGCCGGACAAGCAATCGCCAGTATCAATGTCGAACAGGGCGCCGTGGTTGGCGCACATGAGAAATTGGTTGTCGCCATCCATGAACTGGTCGGGCATAAAGTTCAGTTCGATGCCCAGGTGCGGGCACCAGTTGATGTAAGCGTGCATCTGGCCATCAAATTTGACCACGATGACGGGCTGGCCGTCTTTCTGAAATTCCCGCGCGCTCTCGTGTTCGATGTCGTTCACGTTGCAGATGTGTTCCATGGCTTACCTGTGTGCTGTTTATCGGGCGGAGTGCAGCACATCCCCGCCGTTTTTGGGTCTGGCAGAGACGGCCTGTGGCCATGTCTGCCCTTCAAATAAGTGGCGGTTAATCGCCGAGTACGGTCTGGCGCATTTCCTGATGCACGTCCGCTGAAAGGCGTGGGCCGAATTCGGTCACCAGCCGGGCGGCGGCCGCAGAGGCCAGTTTGCCGGCAGCGGCAAAATCGTGCCCGTGGGTGATGGCGTACAGGAAGGCACCGGCAAACATGTCGCCGGCACCGTTACTGTCGATGGCCTTCACGGGCACCGGATCGATGCGATGGGTCTGCTCGCCATCCCATACCAGCGCGCCTTTGGCGCCCAGGGTGATGACGGCGGAACGGCATACGGTCTTGAGCTTTTCCAGGGCCGCTTCCGGGCTGTCGGTATCGGTGTAGCTGGTCGCTTCGGCATCGTTGCAGAACAGCAGATCCACACCGTCGCCAAGCATGTCGGACAGGCCGTCCTTGAAAAACTGCACCATGGCCGGGTCGGAGAAGGTCAGTGAGGTTTTCACGCCATGCTTCTCGGCCAGCTGGCGCAGTTTGATGGCCGCCGCCCGGGAGCTGTCACCGCTGACCAGATAGCCTTCCAGGTACACATAGTGGCTGGCGGCGATGGCGGCTTCGTCCAGCTCCGCTTCGGAAACCTGACTGGAAATACCCAGATAGGTATTCATGGTGCGTTCCGCATCCGGCGTCAGCATGACCAGACATTTACCGGAAATGCCGGTGTCGCGGTTGCCGTTCATGTTGGTGTCTACGCCGGCGGCGGTCAGATCGTTGACAAAGATGTCGCCGGTAGCGTCATCGGCCACCTTGCAGGCGTAGTAGCTGTTGCCACCGAAGTAGCGGGTGGCGACCACGGTGTTGCAGGCAGAACCGCCGCTGGTCTGTTTATGAGGCTCGGCTTCGTCGGCCAGAGCAGCGATCAGCTCCGCCTGACGGGCTTCGTCCACCAGGGTCATCAGGCCCTTGCCTACCTCCATGCGCTCAAGGAAGGCGTCGCTGACCTCGATTTCTGTATCCACCAGGGCGTTGCCGAGGGCATAAACGTCGTATTTTTTCGTCATGGAGGCTCCGTGTTTCGGTTCGGATAAGCAAGGGCGGCTATTATGGGCGCCCCGAGTTCGGTTGCAAAATTTACTCAAATCACTGTGAAGGGAACGGATAAGGCAAGAGAGACTCATAAAACACTCACACTTTTCTCTATACTCCGTGCCATGGCGAAAAAAGCGAAAAAGTCCCCCGCACGATCGCGGCGGCAACCAAATCGAAAAAAACGTAGCAGCGGACAACAACGCCGCTGGTTCAGCTGGTCCTTTGTGGGCAAGGCAGCGTTGGTGTGCCTGGTGCTGGGGGCGGCGGGACTGGCCTACCTGGATGCGCTGGTACGCGAGCGTTTTGATGCCCATGTCTGGCAATTGCCGGCGCGGGTGTATGCGCGACCGGTAGAGCTTTATGAAGGCCGCGTGCTGTCCCGCGAGGACATGCTCAAGTTGCTCGATCTGATGCGCTACCGGCGCGATTCCCGTGCGGCTACCCCTGGCAGCTATGCGGTGCAGGGCAGCAGCCTGCTGCTGCATACCCGCGGTTTCAACGACAGTGATGGCGGCGAGAAGGCCGAGCGAATCCGATTGAGCCTGTCCGGCGGGCAGATTCGTTCCCTGGAGGCCGGTGGTGATCGGCTGGCTCGCCTGGAGCCGTTGCAGATCGGCAGCATCCATCCCCAGCATGCGGAAGATCGGGTGCTGGTGCCGCTGGACAAGGTGCCGCCGTTGCTGGTGGAGATGCTGATCGCCACCGAGGATCAGGCATTCTACGACCACCATGGTATTTCCCTGCGCGGTCTGGCCCGGGCCATGCTGGCGAACGTCAAAGCCGGGCGGCTGGTGCAGGGCGGCAGCACCCTGACCCAGCAACTGGTGAAGAATTTCTGGCTCACCTCCGAACGCACCCTGTCTCGCAAGCTCCTGGAAATGCCCATGGCCATGCTGCTGGAGCTGCATTACAGCAAGGAGCAGATTCTCGAGGCTTACCTCAACGAGGTGTACCTGGGACAGGATGGTGCCCGGGCTATTCATGGCATGGGGCTGGGTGCCCAGTTCCTGTTCGGGCGCCCCCTGGAAGAGCTGGAACCCCATCACCTGGCGACCCTGGTGGCGCTGCTCAAGGGTCCCAGCTGGTATGGTCCGCGCCGTCACCCGGAGCGTTCCCTGGAGCGTCGCAACACGGTATTGAAGGTGGCGCTGGATGAGGGGGCCTTGTCGAAAGCGGATTACGATAAATACAGTAGCCGCTCCCTGGAAGTGGTGCCGCGTGGGGCCTCCGCGCTTTATGCCTTCCCTGCCTTTATTGATCTGGTGCGCCGCCAACTGGCACGGGATTACCCGCCGGAAGTGCTCAGCGATGAGGGGCTACGTATCCACTCCACGCTGGATGTGCTGGCCCAGCTCGCGGCCGAAGGGGCGCTGCGCGATCACCTGGACCGTCGCGATCCTGACGAAACCAAAAAGCTCAATGGTGCCGTGGTAGTGGTAGCGCCCGCCCAGGGCGATGTGCTGGCGCTGGTCAGCAATCGCAGCTCCCGGGAGGCCGGTTTCAACCGGGCCCTGGATGCCCAGCGCCCGATCGGTTCGCTGGCCAAGCCGGCGGTGGTGCTGTCAGCGGTGAGCCAGCCCAAGCAATGGTCCCTGGCTACCCTGGTGGAAGACGGGCCCGTGGAAGTGACGCTGCCCAATGGCACCACCTGGTCGCCGCAGAACTTTGACAACCAGGCCCGTGGCGCCATGCCGGTGGTGGATGTGCTGACCTATTCGCGCAATCAGGGTACCGCTCGCCTGGGGCTGGATGTGGGCCTGGACAAGGTGGCCGGCACCATGAAGACCCTGGGGGTGACCCGCAATATTCCCCTTTATCCCAGTATTCTGCTGGGCAGTCTGGAGTTGACTCCGTTCGAGGTGGCGATGATGTACCAGCCTCTCTCAACGGGCGGTTTCAGCACTCGCCTGCGCTCCATTACCGATGTGCTCGACAAGGAAGCCAAGCCGTTGGCCCGCTACCCGGTCAATACCGACGAGGTGGTGGATGCCGGCCCGGCTTTCCTGACCCAGTGGGCCATGCAGCAGGTGGTTGAGAAAGGGACCGGCCGTGCGGCCCGGGCGTCGCTGCCGCAGGATCTCAAGGTGGCAGGCAAGACCGGCACCAGTAACGATTTCCGTGACGCCTGGTTTGCCGGTTTCTCTGCCAACCATCTGGCGGTAGTCTGGGTGGGCCGGGATGATAACCGCAATGCGGGGATTACCGGCTCCAGCGGTGCCTTGCCGGTATGGGCGCAGCTGATGGGCAAGCTGCCCCAGCGCAGCCTGTCGCAGACGCCGCCGGCCGGGGTGGAATGGGTATGGATGAACCCGGATGGCAAGCGCGTCAGTGCCGAGGGCTGCGGCGATGCCCGTCGTTACCCGATGCTGGAAGCCTCGATTCCCCAGGACAGCGATGGCTGTGGCTCGGTAAAAGAAGCGGGGAAAGGCATCAAGGGCTGGTTCAAGGGGCTGTTTGACTAGGGTCAGATCAAATTTCACCACAGTGCTCAGTGAGGCATGATCTGCAGCTGTGATGGGCTTGCCGGAGCACGGTTCAAGGGTAGCAAGGATGTTGATTATTCAAAGGCTTGTTCAGCTGATGCTGATCAGTATGGTGCTGGCGGGCTGTGCGGTCCGTCCTCCGGTGGAGGAACCGGCAGAGCCGATGACCGCCAGTCAGGAACTGGAAGGCTCGCCGGCATTGGGTCTGTTGAGTCGGGCGGAGCAGGCCCGCCAGCAGGGCCAGACATCGGCTGCAGAGCGTTATCTGGAGCGAGCCCTGAATATCGCCCCGGACTCCTCCTGGTTGTACAAGGAGCTGGCGGGCTTGCGGCTTTCCGAGGGCGATCCCCGCGGCGCAGAAGGCTTCGCATTGAAGGCGTTGCGACTGGCTCCTGACCATGACGATTACCGGGCTGGCTTGTGGGATCTGGTGGCCACTGCCCGTGATCGCCAGGGTGACAAATCCGGCGCCCGTCAGGCCCGCAGCAAGGCGGCGGAGTTGCGCAATCCCAAGGCCAGGCCGGTATGACACCGGCGGTGCAGGCTGCGAAAAAAGCCGGCGTTTCCTTTCAATTGCACAGTTATGACCATGATCCCAAGGCGGAAAGCTATGGGCTGGAAGCGGCGGAAGTCTTGCAGCTGCCTCCGGAAACCGTCTTCAAGACGCTGCTGGCATTGGTGGATGAACAGCCGGTCGTGGCCATGGTGCCAGTGGCTCATCAACTGGATCTGAAATGTCTGGCTCGCGCCCACGGCGGCAAGAAAGCGGCCATGTGTCCGGGGGACAAGGCGCAGCGCCTGACAGGTTATGTACTCGGTGGTATCAGTCCGCTGGGGCAGAAAAAACGGTTGCCGCTATATCTGGATGTTAGTGCCGAATCACACAATCCCATCTACATGAGTGCCGGTCGGCGCGGCCTCGAAATCGCCATGGCGCCGGGTGATTTGCTGGGACTGACCGGTGGAAAAATGGTGGCGCTGGTTCGCGACTGACTCACTACGAAGCCCCTGTAGGAGCGGCGTTTGAGCCGCGAACCGCGCGCCAGCGCGGAAATCGCCTGAAAGGCGATCAGGAGCTTCCGAACTCGACAGGTCTCTCTAGAGGAGGCCGCGAGTAAACCGCACCGCTTTTTCCTCGTCAAGGCTCGGATTCGCGGCTCAAGCGCCGCTCCTACAGGTGGTTTTGGGCGACGCTATTACACCTTCGCAAACGCCTTGCGCGCCGCCGCAATGGTGGCGTCGATGTCCTCATCGCTGTGTGCTGCTGACACGAAACCGGCTTCAAAGGCACTGGGGGCGAGATACACGCCCTGGTCCAGCATGGCGTGGAAGAAGCGGTTGAAGCGCTCGCTGTCACAGGCCATTACTTCCGCGAAGCTGCTGATGCGGCTCTGTTCGGTGAAAAACAACCCGAACATGGCACCCGCCTGAGCGGTGGTGAAGGCGACGCCTTCGGCGTGGGCGGCTGCCGTCATGCCATCTAGCAGGCGGGTGGTTTTTTCCGCCAGAGCCTCATGGAAGCCGGGTTCGCTGAGCAGGTTGAGGGTGGTCAGTCCGGCGGCCATGGCCACCGGGTTACCGGACAGGGTGCCGGCCTGATAAACCGGGCCCAGCGGCGCCAGATGTTCCATGATCGCTTTCTTGCCGCCAAAGGCGCCCACCGGCATGCCGCCACCGATGATCTTCCCCAGGGTGGTCATGTCCGGGGTCACGTCGTAGAGCGCCTGGGCGCCGCCCAGTGCCACCCGGAAGCCGGTCATGACTTCGTCGAAGATCAGCACGCTGCCGTGGTCGTCACAGTATTGGCGCAGGGCCTGCAGGAACGCCTTGGTGGGCGGGACGCAGTTCATGTTGCCGGCCACCGGCTCGACGATGACGGCAGCAATCTGGTCGCCGTATTCATTGAAGGCGGCTTCCACGCTGGCAGCGTCGTTGTAATCCAGCACCAGGGTATCGCCGGTCACGGCGGCGGGGACGCCCGGTGAGCCTGGGATGCCCATGGCGCCGGAGCCGGCCTTCACCAGCAGACTGTCCACATGGCCGTGGTAGCACCCTTCGAATTTGATGATCTTGTCGCGACCGGTGTAGCCCCGGGCCAGGCGGATGGCGCTCATGGTGGCTTCGGTGCCGGAGTTGACCATGCGCACCATGTCCATGGAGGGCACCAGTTCGCAGACCTTGTCCGCCATGGCCACTTCGGTGGCGGTCGGGGCGCCGAAGCTGAGGCCGTTCTGCACCGCTGCCTGCACGGCGGCAATCACCTGGGGGTGGTTGTGGCCGAGGATCATCGGGCCCCAGGAACCCACGTAGTCGATGTAGCGGTTGTCATCTTCATCGTGCAGATAGGCGCCGCTGGCGGAGTGGAAAAACACCGGGGTGCCGCCCACGCTTTTGAAGGCTCGCACCGGGGAATTAACACCACCGGGAATGTGTTGCTGGGCCTGACGGAAAAGCTGTTCGGAGTGCTTGCGGCTCATGGGGTGTCCTCTTTGTCTGGCTGTTGGCGATGCCTGGCATCGCAGGCCGCGCGGGCGGCGGGTGTGCGCCTGAGCACACACGGGAAATTACGGTTGATGGTGTCGTCGGGGCATGAAGGCCCCGTGACACGGGCGAGCCCGGGGCCCGCCACGGAAAGTGGCGGCATTATGAGGGGTGAGTGGCGGCTTGGCCAGTAGGGCGTCCGGGGGGTTAGGGGGTGGCCGTTGTTGGAGTCAGATCCTTGATCCAGTATTGCTGCTCGTCATCCGCCATGCGCGGATCGAAATCCAGACGGATATGACGGGGGTAACCCAGCTGTGGGTGGTAGTCCACGTCTACCTGATGCCACCCCTTGCGTTGTTTTTCATCAATCAGGGCAAACCAGTCTTCCACGGTGCGGGCCAGGGGCGCCAGCTCGTCATTGTCGGGGGTTTCCAATCGGGCCTGTTGGCCGCTGACCTTAACATTGGCGGGGAGCAGGGCCCGGGGACCGCAGTAGCATTGCTGGCTGGCCTGGTAGCGGTAATGCTCCAGGCCCTGGTCGGCCCAGCGCTGTCGTGCCTGGCTCAGAGGGTCGTTTACGGCATCCGGGCTGCCCGCCTGGCAGGCGGGCAGCAGGGTTGCAAGCAGCAGCATTATCAGCGGGCGCGAGCTCAGCATGAGGCACTGCCTTTACGGCGAAGCAATACCAGCAGTGCCAGCAGGCCAGTCAGGAAGCCTGCACTGCCGCCGTCATCGCCGAAATCTTGTGGCGGAGTGTCGTCGTTAAGGGTGTTGTCATCGCCGGTTGGGGTGATGTCGTTGTTCAGGGCGATGGCCGCCGCCGCCGAGGGCGTGGAGCTGCCGGCACTGTTGAGGCTGGCGACCCGGTAGCGATAACGGTTGCCGATGGTGACTCGGGTATCGGTGTAGCGGGTGCTGTTGGCATTCAGCTCGGCGATGGCCTGCCAGGCCAGCCAGGTGTCGCCGTCCCGGCGCTGGCGTTCGATGCGGAAGCCGAATTCATTGTCGGCATTATCCTGCCATTGCAATACCACGGTGGTGTTCTGGCGCTGTGCCTGCAGGTTATCAGGGGCAGCCGGTGCGCGCTCGAAGAGCCGCTCCGCGCTGTTACTGAGCGGTGAGGGGCCTACGGCATTGAAGGCCTGCACCTGATAGCGGTATAGCGTGCCTGCGAGGACTGAGCTGTCATCGTGGCGGCTCTGGTTGCTGCCCAGCTCGGCGAGACTTTGCCATTCGCTCCAGGTTTGCCCGTTGAATTGCTGGCGCAGAATCCGGAAGCCGGTTTCGTTGTCCGCATTGTCCTGCCAGGTCAGGCGGACGGCGTCTTCCAGCAGGCGGCTGGTCAGGTTGGAGGGCGCTTCGGGCCGTGAACCAAACTGAATCTCGGCCAGATTGGAGGGGGCGGAAGCCAGAGTAGCGTTATGGGCAATGACACGGTACTGGTAGCGCTCGCCGAGCACAGCGGTGCTGTCCAGGTATTGCGCGCTGTCCGCGGCCAGATCTTCGACCAGACTGGTCCAGGCTGTCCAGCTGCCATTGTTGTCCCGGCGGCGCTGGATTTCATAGCGTTGCTCATTGTCCGCCTGATCGCTCCAGGTCAACTGGATGCCGCCGTCCGCCAAGGCCGTGGCCAGGTTGGCCGGGGCATCCGGTGTGCCTTCGACCATGATACTGACGATGTTGGAGCTGTCGCCGGTGATGTCGTTGCCTTCGGCAATGACCCGGTACTGATAGTTGAGATCAGTGTCGATGCCGGTGTCGATATGGGTCTCGCTGTCAGCCGGCAGGCTGGCCAGCGGCGCCCAGTCGCTGTCATCACTGGCGCGCTCGACCCGGTAACCGGTTTCGGTAAATGCCCGGTCGGTCCAGGTCAGAGTCACCTGTGGTGGCTCCTGCTGGACCTGGGGCTGCAGGTCGTTGGGCTGGCTGGATACAACGTCATAGGCCAGAGGAGTGCTCAGTTGGTTGTTACCGGAAAGGATGTCCTTCACTTCGCCGCCACTGATCGTGGCTGTCTGTGTCAGGAGAGCGTCAGCCGGGGTGCTGCTGATGATGCGTAGTGTCAGGCTGGCAGGGGCGAAGGGCGGTGTCAGAGAGCAGCTATAGCTCCGCTGATCCGGGGCAATGCTGCAGTCACCATCCGGCAGGGTCAGTTGGTCGATCCGGGCATTGCTGAGATCTCCCTGCAGCTGGATCTGGTCCGGTGCCCGGGAGGCTTGCTGGTAGTCCACGGTAAAGGCCAGGGCCAGGGTGGTGCCGGTGCTGTTATCGAAGCGCTCAGGGTTGGCGTTATCGGCGCTGAATCCTGCATCCACCGGGTAGTTGAAGCAGGCATCGTGGTTGCCCAGGCTGTCGACCTTGGCGGTCATCTGGTTTACCGAGCAACTGGAAAAGCCAGTGGCGCTGCCGTCAGCCCAGCTGGACATGATGTAGCCATTGCCGCAATAACGTTCCGGATTTTCCTCCTGATCGGCTTCCACATTGTCGTGGTTGGCGCCGAAGTTATGGCCAATCTCATGGGCCATGACCACGGCAGTCAGGGGAATGTTGACGTATTCCTGAGTGACGCCGGTGGCGTAGCCATTGGTATTACAGAGGGTGCCGACATAGGCAAGGCCCACCGTGGAGCCATCGAATTCACGGCCTGAGAGTAGTTCCATCAATGGGCTGGCCGTGATGGTGTCGGCGAAGGAAAAGCCGTGGTACTTCTCACGCAGATCTACCAGCAGTTCATTGGCGCTGGTGGATTCCAGCAGCAACTCTTCGCTGGGAAATTCCACGTGCAGGGTATCGAAGACCATATTCAGGTCGTTGCGGTAGAAACCGTCGATGATGTTGAGCAGTTCCACCACCTTGTCCTGGTAGGTATCCGGGTGCTTTTGTTGAAACAGGTGGTCGACGATCAGGTATTTCTCCGGCAGCAGGCAGACACCGTCCACCTGCTTGGTGCACATTTCTTCCAGGGTGGCTGCGGCAATGTGGTACTCACCTGAACGAGCGCTGGCTCCTTCCCGGGTCGGCAGTTCCAGGGAGCTGTGGGTGCCATTGCCTACGCCGCAGGTGCCGGGCGCCTGCAGGCTTTGCAGGGAACGGGCAACGGGGAGATTGTTATGCTGGCTGAACGTGTCGCTGTCGATAACGTGCATTTCGCCATTCAGTGACACGACCCCGGACCAGTTATCCTCGAGCTGGGACAGACGCACCCAGCTTCCCGGAACCTGTTCCAGAGAGCCGCTGTAGTGATTGCCCTGAAGGAGTTTGCGATCCGCATCGGACATGCCGATCCGGGCGGTGCTGGGTTCCAGTACCGCCCGGTAACGGCTGCCATCGATGAACAGTTCGGTGCTGGCTTGTGGGTCTGCAGCGGCGACATGACTGCCCGGGAAAAGCAGGGTAGCCAACAGCAGGCCATGCCAGGATGCCAGTGGCCGACGAAAGCGCATTGCCATGGGTGGTGCTCCCCCTTACTGGGTTTTTCGTATTTTAGGTGTAGTTACTTCGGTGTAGACGTTGCGGGGGATTTTGCGTACCTGCGGGCGGGTATGTTGTGCGGCGTATCCCATTCCTCGCTATCTGAACGGGCGTGCAGGGTTATTTGAGGTTCAGACAGCGTTAAACAGGGCGCTGAGCTGCTGCGCGGCCCGCTCTACCTGGTCGGGAGCGGGGTCGGAGAAAAGGGCGTGGATTACGGCCAGAGCGTCGGCACCCCGCTCCAGTAGCTGGCCGCCGTTGTCTGAATCAATGCCGCCGATGGCGACCAGCGGAATCGTCAGCCTTTGGCGGGCCTGGTCGAGGATCGCCGGATCAGCGGGCGGAGCCTGGGGTTTGGTGCGAGAGGGGAAGAAGCGGCCGAAGGCCACGTAGTCGGCGCCTGCAGCGGCGGCCTGCTCTGCCAGGGTCAGGTCGCTATGACAGGTAACGCCAATGATCTTGCTTGGGCCCAGCAAGCGCCGGGCGCGGGCGATGCCGCCGTCGCTCTGGCCGATGTGGACGCCGTCGGCATCAATGTCTGCGGCCAGGGCGGGATCATCGTTGACCAGAAAGAGGGCGCCATGCTGCCGGCACAGGGCTTGCAGGTGGGCGGCCCGCTGGCGCCGTTGCGCCGGGGTGGCGGTCTTGTCCCGGTATTGCAGCAGCCGGGCGCCACCGCGCAGGGCCGCCTCTGCGGCTGGCAGTAATTGCCGATCACGAATCAGGGCCGGGTCGGTGATGGCGTACAGGCCATGGATGGCGGAATGCTTCATCGCCGGTCGGGCACATGCTGGCCCTGGCCCGGGCGGAAGGCGTTACGCAGGAAACGATCCACATGGGCCTGGCCGTCTGCCACCGCATTGGCCAGGGATTCCCCGTGGCCGCGCAGGCA
>OJEM01000037.1_pt1 | contig 35776 bp, 30 predicted proteins | sample 1593651 | NCBI WGS metagenome assembly OJEM01 (sample SAMN05416819, study PRJEB24817) | seawater metagenome | isolation source: Sea water | place: Canada:Atlantic | collected 2013-07
TCTTCTTTGTCACCGGCACCGACACTGAAGTCGGCAAGACCTGGGTGAGCTGTCGTCTGCTGGAGCGCGCCCGCGAAGCGGGATTGAGTTGCTACGGTCTCAAGCCGATAGCCGCCGGGTGTGAGGAAACTCCAGAGGGTTGGCGCAATGATGATGCCTTACAGCTGATGGCGGCCAGCTCGGTGACATTACCCTACGAGCTGGTCAATCCGGTGGCGTTGAAAGCGCCGGTTGCGCCGCATATTGCTGCTCAAAAGGAGGGGAAGGCCATTACTCTGTCACGCCTGGTGGGCTATGTGCGTGGTGCCCTGAGCGCCCACAAGGCAGATCTGATTCTGATCGAAGGCGCGGGCGGCTGGCGGGTGCCTCTCAATGACCGGGAAATGCTCTCCGGCCTGGCCAGTGCCCTGGAGCTACCGGTGATTCAGGTAGTGGGCATGAAACTGGGTTGCATCAATCATGCACTGTTGACCGCAGAAGCGATTGAAAAAGATGGGCTCCATTATGCGGGTACCATGGCCAACTGCTTCGGGGAGATGGACGTGCAGGAGGAGAATCTACTTACCCTGCGCCAGCATTTGCCCGGTGCGTTTGCCCTGGTGTAGCGCGTTTTTCCCGGCCGATTTCACGGCTTTTTTAGCCGTTATTCATGCCTCTGTCACCTTTAACTGGGCGGTTACAGGAGGCTACATAGTACTACAGTGCAACTACTCAAGGCCCACTGTGCCGATGCAATTTCCTGCCTAATCTTGAGTCGTCATCGCGTGAAGCGATGGCGTTCAATCAGGGGGAAGTTCCATGGATCGCAAACGACGTCGCCTGGTACAGGCGCTGGGTGCAGGCAGTACGCTCGCGCTGGCGGGTTGTGGGGGCGGCAGCAGCTCGTCACCGACACCGGTTAATACACCGACACCGAATCAGCCCGAGGTTCCGGATGAGCCTGATGCACTGCCTACTGCGTCTTTTCTGCATGGAGTGGCATCCGGGGACCCACTGTCCGACCGGGTTATTCTGTGGACGCGGGTCACGCCAGACCTTGGCAATGGTGAGGATGTGGCTGTGGCAGTTACCGTGGCCAGTGACCCGGCAATGCAGCAGATTGTTGCTACCTATTCGGCAACGGCCACGGCGGCAGCGGACTACTGCGTAAAGGTGGATGCCTCGGGCCTGCAGGCAGACCGCTGGTACTACTATCAGTTTGCGGTGGCGAACAGGACCTCTGCGGTGGGGCGTACCCGGACCTTTCCGGCATCCGACCGCTTTATTGACCGAGCTCGCTTCGCGGTGGTGTCCTGCTCCAATTACCCCAATGGGTTTTTCTCGGTGTACCGGGCCGTGGCCAATCACCCGGACCTGGATTTTGTCCTCCATCTTGGGGATTACATCTACGAATATGGCGCGGGAGAGTATGGGGATTTTCCCGACCGTGACCCGCTGCCTGCCCATGAAATGGTGTCGTTGAGCGATTACCGCCAACGTCATGCCCAGTACAAGACCGATCAGGATCTGCAGGCGATTCATCAGCAATTCCCCATGATCGCTGTCTGGGATGATCACGAATCTACCAACGACAGCTACCGCGATGGTGCCGAGAATCACCAGCCGCTCACCGAAGGCGACTGGGAAACCCGCAAACAGATTGCCCAGCAGGCCTACTTCGAATGGCTGCCCATTCGCCCCCGTGAGCCGGGCAATCACAGCATCATCTATCGCCGTTTCCAGTTCGGTGATCTGCTGGATCTGACCATGCTGGACACGCGCCTGGAAGGCCGTGACGAGCAACTGACGATTCCCGCTGACCCGGCCCGCAACGATGAAGACCGCCACCTGATCAGTGCCGAGCAAATGGACTTTCTGCTCGACAGTCTCAGTGCCTCCACCAGCCAGTGGCGTTTCATCGGCCAGCAGGTCATGTTTGCCCAGCTCAATATCGCCGAGCTGCCCAGTCTCAGTGAAGACCAGGCGCAACTGCGCGGCAATCTGTCGGCCATCAATATGGATCAATGGGATGGCTATGCGGCGGACCGGCTGAAAATTCTCAACCATATCGACGACAACAACATCGACAATGTGGTGATTCTCACCGGAGATATTCATACCTCCTGGGCCAGTGAAATCTATCGCAACCCGGGCTCATTACTCGGTGACCTGTTCGACAAGCCGCTGGCAGCGGAGCTGGTCACCCCGGCGGTGACCAGTCCGGGCTTCCCGGAGGGCGCCGCAGAGGTTGCCGGTGTGCTGATTCCAGTGGTTAACCCGCATATCCGTTATGTAGAAGCCAAATCCCGCGGTTTCATTCTGGTGGACGTGGATCGCCAGCGTACCCAGGGCGAGTTCTACTACGCGCAGAGCATCGAATCCTTCGATCTGCGTGGCCAGATTGATACCAGCAAGACCAAGGTGGTGGCCGTAAAAAGCGGCGATAGCCGTATTGTCGAAGACCTGCCCCCGTCTCGCCCGCGCACCCTGCGCACTGCGGTGTTCCATCCTCCTGTACCGAATTCCGATGAGGTGATGTCATGACTTTTCCCTGGAAACTGCTGCCGTTGGTTGCAGCACTGGCGCTGACGGCCTGTGGCGGCGGGGGATCTTCCAGCCCTGCCAACAGCGCCAATGATGAGGGTAATGGCGCTACCCCCAATTCCCCCTCCGAACCGGGAGGCGAGGGTGGTGATGACGGAGATGAAGGGCCGGTGACACTGAATTCTCCCGCCGCATTACGGTTTATCGTGATCGGCGATTCCGGCAGTGGCTCCGCCGGTCAGTATGCGGTGGGTGAAGCCATCGCCGAAGTCTGCCAGCGTAAAGATGAGTTCGTGGACGACATGGCGTTCCCGGGCTGTGATCTGGTTGTCGGGTTGGGCGACAACATCTACGAGTCCGGGGTCACCAGTGTGGATGATCCCCAATTCGCAGAAAAATTTGAGAAGCCTTTCGATCCGGTGCAGCTGCCGTTCTATATGGTCCTGGGCAACCACGACAATACGGCCTATGTGGGCGGCGACGGCGCGGGAAATTCGCGTGGTGAATTCCAGGTGGATTACACCTATTTCGACGGCAAACTGTCCAACCGCTGGAATATGCCGGACCGATATTTCCTGCATAGTGCCGGCACCACCCACACCAATCCCCGCTCGCTGGTGGATTTCGTGGCACTGGATTCCAACCCCATTGCCGGTGGTTTCGGTGATCCGGATATCGCCTATGCCTACCACACCTATGGTATTGATCAGCGTAACTGGACGGTGAACACTCTGGCCGGCTCCAATGCAGTGTTCAAGATCGCCATGGCCCACCATCCTTATTTATCCAATGGTACTCACGGCAACGCCGGAAACTATGATGGTGTGCCCAGCGAGATTCTGCCGGTGCTGGCCGGCGAGCGCTGGAAGGCGTTTATGGAAGAAGCAGTCTGTGATCAGACCGATTTTTTCTTTGCCGGTCACGATCATGATCTGCAGGTTCTCGAAGCGGTGCCGGAGTGCGGTCGTACCGAGTTCGTTGTCAGTGGCGCCGCCGGCAAGACCCGTTCCATTGATGATCCGGAACGTAATGCTGCGCGTTTCCAGCAAGGCGATGTCTATGGGTTCTTCTGGATGAAGGCCACCGAAGCCGACCCCGTTACCCTGGCGCCGGCCACCCTCTGCCTGGATGCCTATGTGGTAGACCCGGAGGCAGAAGGCCTGGGCGTGATCAGCAACGGCGAGCTGACTCCGGCCTATACTCACTGTTATGACAAACAGCCCATGGCGGGGCTGGTGCCGGGCAATGATTTTTCCGGCCTGCCCCTGGGTGACGGCGCCTTGCCGCTGCCATTGCCGGACGGTTTTGATGCGGATTTTACTGGCCCGCTGAAAGAGCTGCGTGAAACCCTGGTGTCCGGTTTTACCCAGGCCGGTGCCGGCCTGCCTGAAGACCAGCGTCAGGTGTTCGACCAGATGATTGCCGGTACCGACATCCTGTTCAATGCCATGGATGCGGCCACCGCTGCGATTCTGCAAGGCGACAGTAGTGGAATCACCCAGTCCGTTCAGGCGGTGCTGGCGGCGTCGGAGCAATTGCAGGCCATCGATACCAGCGGTCTGCCGGCCCCCTTTGATCAGCTGGGCGGTGCGTTCGATGCCCTGGCCGCCGGTTTTGGTGGCGGTGGTGGTGACGCCGGTGAAGGCGGCACGGTGGAAGACATTGCCTTTATCGCCGGTCCGCTGGTGGCATTGTCCCGCAACCTGAACAATATCCTTGATGGCATCGAAGAGCAGGTGCCTGGTGAGGTGCCGGTGTTTGCCGGGCTGACTTCGGTGCTGTCCACCGTTTCCCTGGGCCTGGCTAATACCCTGGAGCAATTGGTGCTGCTGGATACCAGTGCCACAGGTGAGCAACTGGTGGGCACGGTACAGCAGACCCTGGAGAACCTGGTCAACGATGTGCTTTGGCTCAATCAAATTCCCGGCGCGGAGGATTACGCGACCTTGCCCGGTGATGCGCTGTCTTCAGGGCTGCTGATCGTGGTGCGGGAAGTAACCGAGCAGCTGGATGAGCGACTGCTCAGCCCGCTGGCTCCACTGCTGGATCTGTTGTCGCCGATCACCGGGTTGCTGGCTGGATTGTTTGATGGTTTTTGATTGCCAATAAAAACAGACAGTCTTCCTTGTCCATAAACCGTGAGGTGAAAACGCCTCGCGGTTTTTTTGAGAGAGCAAGAGGGTAGAGGGAAGAGGTCGTTGGAGCCTTGCTTGCAAGGCGAAGGGCCGAAAATCTCCGGATTCTGTTGACACCTTCGCCTTGCAAGCAAGGCTCCAACGGGTAGGCGGTATCGCTTCAGGAAATGCGCAACGTCTTCACCGGGCCCGAGTGGGCTACAGGGATCACTCCCAGCTCTTCCAGGGTATTGATCACCTGGTCCACGGTAATCCGCTGCAGGCAGGGGTAACTGTCCAGGGCGCAGCTGCAGCGTTCGCAACTCTTATGACAATGCTGCCAGCGCAGCACCCGTGCATCGGGTGAGAGTGGTTGCCAGAGGGTGTCATCGGTGGGCCCGAACAGGGCCACGGTAGGAAGCCCGCAGGCTGCGGCCAGATGCATGGGACCGCTGTCGTTGCCGACAAAACCGCGGCTGCGTTTCAGCAAGGCGATCAGTCCGTTCAGGCTGAGCTGATCGCACAGGTCGATCACCGGCTCGCAGAGAAAGCTCTGGATGCGGGCAATCTGTTGGCGGTCTTTCTGGCCGGCGCCAATCAGCAAGGGCGTCAGGCCTGCACGACGCAGGCGTTGGCAGAGGGCCGCGAATTGCTCCGCGTGCCAGATCTTGTAGGTTTTGGTGGCGCCGGCATGGATGACGATCAGAGTGTCAGATTGGCGGGTGCCCTCCAGGATGCGATTCGCTTCGTCCTGGCCTGCCACCGTGTCTTTGAGTTGCAGATAGCGTGCCGGTGATTTCGCAGCGGGGCAGCTAAGGCTGGCATAGGCCTGCCAGCGATGGCCGGACCAGTCCACTTGCCGTTGTCGGGTGTAGAGCCACTGGCCATGGCGGCGGCGCGGGCCGATCCGCTCGCCGGCCCCACTGAGCCGCGCCAGCGTGGCGGACTTCTGCTCCCCCTCGATATCCACCGCTACCTCCGCGTTGAAGCGGCGCATGGCCATGACCAGTTGCAGGTAACGATGCACCCGCTGAAACAGCGGCGCCTGCCGAGACAGGGCCTGCTCCGGGTAATACAGCAGCCGCGTTTCGTCGGGCAGACTCTGCTCCACCAGCGCTTGATAGCGCTGACTCACCACCAGCAACGCTTCCTGTTGTGCGGCCAGCATGGCACGCAGATGGGGCAGAGCAATCAGCAGATTCCCCATATGGCTACAGGGAAACAGAATCAACAAGCGGGACATGACAGGCTGGTAGTTATCCATAACATGGCAAACAGCCTAGAGGGATAGGGTGTCGGTTACATGACAACAGGCAGCTACGAGCTACGCTGGTTGGATAGGGAAGGTCTGGAAAGTTACTCGTGCTTCGTCATTTCGACGAAGCCGCTGTAGGAGCGGCGCTTGAGCCGCGAACCTCGCTTGCACGGAAATCGCCCATAGAGCAATCAGGCATTTCAGCACTCGACAGGTTCCAGAAAGAACGGCGGACAGACCTTTGCCTCTGCCCCCTCGCTACGCTCGGTTCGCACCTCAAGCGGTGCTCCTACATTGAATTCTCAAATCCTTGCCAGGGCTTGGATCGCGCCGCCAGCGACGATCCTGCATCCTGGCTGTTCGCGACGGCACAATTCGGTTGGCACGGCCGAGCCCGTCTAGAAGCTGGTAGCTAGCCGCTGCTTTCAATCCCGCTCAATCAGCCAGTCGGCAATTCGTGCCCAGCTCTGTTTCTGTGCCGCGGCGCTGCCAAGGATTCCCATGTGTCCGCCTTCAATGGTGATGAAGGTCTTGTCCTTGCTGCGGATCAGCGGCTCCATGGCCTGGCTGCATTCCGGCGTCACGATAGGATCGTTGGCGCCGGTGATGTTCAGCACACTGGCCGTGACCCGATTCAGGTGACCTTCGGTTCCCTCCATGGGGAGCTGACCGTGGGCCACCACATTGTCGGTCCACAGGTAACGGATGATGTCCTGAATTACGCCGCCCGGGTAGGCCACCATGTCGTCCAGAAAGGCGCCGTTGGTGGCATGGGCGGAGACGAAGTCCCGGTCGTGCAGGTTCTTCACCAGATTCCAGTAGCCCTGCAGGCTGCCTACCGGGTTGGTGAGTTTGAAGGCCAGACTATTGACCCAGCCGGGAGAGCGCAGCAGTCCCGCCGGCACATCATGGATGCGCAGGCCGGTGGTGCGACGGATCCATTTGGCCCGGCGGCTGAAACGGCGGTACTGGGCACCCAGGGCGCCGTTACGGTGATAATCCGTGGGGGCGCCTACCAGTACCAGGTTCTTCACGTCCGGGTCTTCGCCCAGCGCGCTATAGCAGAGACTGAACAGGCCGCCGAAGCTCCAGCCGTGCAGGCTCAGCTGCTGCTTGCCGCTGTGCTGACGCACTTGCACCAGCAGTTTGGGCAGGTAGTCGGAAAAATAGCTGCTCAGACTCAGATGGTTGTGGTACTTGCCGGGGCGGCCCCAGTCCACCATGTACAGCTCGAAGCCGCGAGCTCGCAGATAGCGCACCAGACTGCGCTGGGGGAACAGGTCATAGATCAACATGTTCACCGCCAACGGCGCCACCAGTACCAGCGGTGTACGTTGGGCGTCCCGATTTACGGGCATCACCGTGCCGTCCGTGAGGGGGATGGCGTTCTCCTGCAGCGGCGGGTAATAGCGCAGCTTCACCAGGCCGTCGTCGAACAGGGTCTCGTGGGGCGTTTGCTCGGCCTGGCTCAGGGCGTCCGCCTGAAACAGCCGGGCGCGGCCGTTATCCAGGCGCTGTAGCCAGGGGCGAGTGGTGTTGTGGAGAGCCTGTTGCAGGGTGTCAGTGATCATGGTTACACCGGCGATCAATTCGTTGGGCGGCCATTGTAGGGAAGATGCGGCAATCTGCAGTTGCTCTGCGGACCGGGCCTGATGTCAGGCGGGACACCCGGTCAATCCGGGTCATTGAATGATGGGAGGATATGGAGTAGACGAGAAAAGCGAAAATGTTTCGGCTTCAGGTGGGGCAACGGGCCGATGGCATCGGCCCGTTATTCGGAATCAGGCCGGGGTGTGTTCGCTGTACTGTCCCAGCTTGCCTTTCACCCGCACCAGGCTGCCGGCTTTCAGGTCGGCTTCGAAATTCGCTTTGCCTTCCGGGAACAACAGCACCACGGTGGAGCCAAGCAGGAAACGGCCCAGTTCGTCGCCTTTCTCCAGGGTAATGGGGGCGGTGCGCTGGTAGTCGGTGGTAACCACCTGTTTCGGCAGGGGCGTCACCTGACCGCTGAACACGGTTTCGATGCCGGCCACAATCATGGCCCCCACCAGAATCACCGCCGCCGGGCCGTGCTCGGTGTCAAAGATGCACACCAGTCGCTCGTTGCGGGCGAACAGGTTGGGTACGCCGTTGGCGGTGGCCTCGTTCACGGAAAACAGGTCGCCGGGCACGTAGCGGGTTTCGCGCAGGGTGCCGGTGACCGGCATGTGCACGCGGTGATAGTCCCGGGGAGACAGATAGATGGTGGAGAACTGGCCATTGGTGAATTCGCTGGCCAGGGCGCTGTCGCCGCCGAGCAAGTCGTACAGGGAGTAGTCGTGGCCCTTGGCCTGGAACACCTGGTTGGCGCGAATGGCACCCAGCTGGCTCACCGCTCCGTCCGCCGGGCAGGCGATGTCGGTGGCGTCCGCTGCCTCCAGTGGCCGGGCGTCCTCTTTCAGTGCCCGGGTAAAGAAGGCGTTGAAAGTCTCGAACTGGTCCGGGTCTTCGATCTGGGCTTCCGACAGGTCGATGCCAAAGCGCTTCATGAAGAGGTTGATGAAAGTGGTCTTGATCCACGGCACTTCGCTACGCGCCAGCATGCCCACCAGCCGGGACAAGGCATGCTGGGGAATCAGGTATTGCAGGGTAACGAAGAGCTTGTCGCGCCAGTTATTCAAGAGAAGTCCTTAACGTGGGTTATTCGGATTTTTCCGCCGGGGTGTCGGGGTGGTTGCCCCATTCTGCCCAGGAGCCAGCGTAGCCTCGGAGCGTGGGGTAGCCCAGGATCTTGCCCACCAGCCAGGAAAAACTGGAGCGATGGTGGGTCTGGCAATGGCAGATCACTTCCTTGTCGGGCGTGATGCCGCGGGTCTCCAGCTCCGCACGAATATCGTCCAGGGGTCGCAAACGCAGGTTGTTCTGCTTGTCCATGGGATCGGTCCACTCGTAGTGGACGGCGCCGGGAATATGGCCGGGCTTCTGGGCAAAAGCGCGCACGCCGGAATATTCCTCTTCCGAGCGGGAATCCCAGATCGCCACCCCGGGATCCTGATAATGGGCCAGCAGGTAATCCAGGTTCACCTCGGTCAGCGGATCATGTTCGCCCACTTCGTAGTCGCTGGGTGTGGGTTCAGTGGATTCGCTACTGGTGGGGTGCCCCTCTGCCAGCCATGCATGAATGCCGCCGTTCAGATAGCTGTAATGCTTGTGACCAATGGCATCCAGGGTCCACAACAGCCGCCCGGCCCAGCCGCCGCCTTCGTCGTCATAGGCGATCACATGGGTGTCCGGCGTCAGGCCCAATCCGGAAAACAGGTCACCGAGGGTGTCGTCATCCGGCAGCATGCCCGGCGCCGGCTGGGCGCCAGTCTGCAAGCGTCTGAAATCCAGATGAATGGCCCCGGGCACATGGGCCTGGACATAAATGGTGGGCTTGCTCAGATCAATGATGAGCAGCTTGTCATCGCCCAGGTGCTTGGCGAGGTCGGCAGGTTCGAGCAGCAGAGGAAGCATGGGATCAGTGAACAGTTAATAGTGAATAGTGAACAGCGAAAAAAGACATATTGCTGTCAGCGTTGGGGGCATTGTCCCTTATTAGCTGTTCACTGTTAACTGTTCACTGGTATCTCTCCCGCCCGTCCTCATCCAGGGTGTCGGCAATCTGGTAGAAGTTGGCCAGACGTTCTTCGCTGATCTCGCCGCTTTCCGCCGCCATGATCAGGGCGCAGCCGGGTTCGTTGCGGTGGGAGCAATTGCGGAATTTGCAGTGGCCGGCCAGGTCGGACAATTCCCGGTAACCGTGCAGCAGCTCATCTTCGCTGATATGCCAGAGGCCGAACTCGCGGATACCGGGGGAGTCGATCAGCTCGCCACCAGTGGGCAGGTGAAATAGCCGTGCGGTGACCGTGGTGTGCTGGCCCAGGCCGGAGCTGGCGGACAGGTCGCCCACTTGCAGGTCGGCCTCTGGCAGCACCGCATTGACCAGGGAGGATTTGCCCACCCCGGATTGCCCCACGAACACGCTGGTCTTGCCAATCAGGGCCTCCTGTAACGGCGCCAGGCCTTGGCTGTCATGGGCGCTGACTTCCAGCACCGGATAACCGAGCCGTTGATAAAGCGCCTTCATGTCGTCAATAAAGGGGCGCAATACCTCATCGATCAGGTCAGCCTTGTTGAGCACCAGGGTGGCGGGAATGTCAGACAGTTCTGCCGCCACCAGATAACGGTCCAGCAGGGCGCTGGAAGGCGTCGGCAAGGGGGCGAAGACCACCAGCATCTGCTCCACATTGGCGGCCACCGGTTTCAGGTTGCCGTACATGTCCGGTCGTTTCAGTACTGTCTGCCGTGGCTCGATGGCCACCACCACGCCCAGGCCTTCGCTTTTCGGCGGCTGCCAGATGACCCGGTCGCCTACCACCAGTTGTTCCAGGGTGGCGCGGAAGTGACAGCGCATGGATTCGCCATCGGCGCTTTCCACGCCCACCTGCTGGCCGAAGTGGGCGGTGATGGTGCCGGTCTGCTCGTCGCCGAGGTCGTCGGCCACCAGGGTTTCCAGCTCCGCGTTGCGCCGCTGTGCCCGATCGCGTTTTTCCGCCTGGATTTTTTCAATACGCCACTGTTGGCGTCGGTTGAGCTTGCGTTTGGCCACGAGGTATTCCGGTTGATTGGTGGCCGCATGCTACCATGTCGGCATAAAGCCATGATACGGAATGCCCATGACTGACAAGCGCAACAATCTGATCTGGATCGATCTGGAAATGACCGGCCTGAGCCCGGCCAACGATCGCATCATCGAAATCGCCACCATTGTCACCGATGCCCAGTTGAACCCGCTGGCCGAAGGGCCGGTGCTGGCGGTGCATCAGAGTGATGCCCTGCTGGACGGCATGGACGAGTGGAACACCGAGCACCACAATAATTCCGGGCTGGTGGCCAGGGTAAAGGAGAGCCGCATCAGCGAGATGCAGGCCCAGGCCCAGACGCTGGATTTCCTGAAGGAGCATGTGGAGGCGGGTATGTCACCCATGTGTGGCAACAGCATCTGCCAGGATCGACGTTTTCTGGCCAACTACATGCCAGAACTGGAAGCCTTCTTCCACTACCGTAACCTGGATGTGTCCACCCTGAAAGAACTGGCGCGACGCTGGAAGCCGGAGATCCTGCCGGGCTTCAAGAAGGACAACAAGCATCTGGCGCTGGACGATATCCGCGAATCCATTGCCGAGCTGCAGTACTACCGCGAGCATTTTATTGATTGCTGATGCTGGCACGCAAAACTGTTGGTGCCATCAGTGGTAGAGAGGGCTTCCCTGTTGCCGAAGGAGCGGCGCTTGAGCCGCGAAGAGTCCCGGGAAAGACTAACCAGGATCCTCGCTACGCTCGATTCGCGGCTCAAGCGCCGCTCCTGCGGAGGGGATATTATGTTTGGGTGTGTCGCTCCAGCGCCCAGCACACATGCTCTTGCACTGTCTCGTCCGGAAAGTCCCGCCTGTCTCTTAGCGCCTGCACAATCTCTTCTGATCCCGGCGCATTCCCCAGCGCCACGGCAATATTTCTTAACCACTTGCGATACCCGGCCCGGCGAATGGCGCTGCCTGCGGTGCGCTCCAGAAATTCTTCCTCGCTCCAGGAAAACAGCGTCACCAGATCGCTATCGCCCAGCCCGTGGCGGGGGTGAAAGTCGCCTTCGCCGGTGTGTTGGGCAAAGCGGTTCCAGGGGCACATAAGCTGGCAGTCATCGCAGCCGAAGATACGGTTGCCGATGCCTTCGCGCAGGTCTTCGGGGATACTGCCTTCATGCTCGATGGTCAGGTAGGAAATGCAGCGCCGGGCATCCAGCTCATAGGGGGCGACAATGGCGTCGGTGGGGCAGACGGTGATGCAGGCCCGGCATTTGCCGCAGTGATCTTCACCGGGCTGATCCACCGGCAGAGGAATATCCGTGTAGATCTCGCCGAGAAAGAACCAGCTGCCCGCTTCCCGGTTCAGCACCAGGGTGTGTTTGCCCTGCCAGCCCAGTCCGGCCTTGGCAGCCAGGGGCTTTTCCATCACCGGGGCGCTGTCCACAAAGGCCCGGGCCAACTGGCTGTCGGCCACTTCCTCACGAATGCGAGCGGCCAGGGTGGCCAGGCGCTTGCGGATCAGCTTGTGGTAGTCGCGGCCCAGGGCGTAGCGGGACACATAGGCCTTGTCTTTCTGTTGCAGTATCTTCACCGGTTGCGTATCCGGCGGCAGATAATCCATGCGTGCGGAAATCACCCGCAGTGTGCCGGGTTCCAGCGCATCCGGACGGTAACGTTTGTTGCCGTGGGCGGCCATCCAGTTCATCTGGCCCTGGTAGCCTTTTTCCAGCCAGGCTTTCAGCTCTGCTTCTGCCGCATGCAGATCCGTGTCGGCAATGCCGATCTGCTGGAAGCCGAGCTCGCGCCCCCAGAGCTGGATCTTTTCTTTCAGTGCCTGCAGGTCCATGGTTTGAGGGGATATAATGCCGGGAAATGAGGAGCAAAGGGTAACATGACGACACTGCCGAAGGCTCTCTATACCGCAGCACAGACCCGCGAACTGGACCGACTGGCGATTGCCGCCGGCACCCCGGGGGCCGAACTGATGGCCCGTGCCGGGCAGGCGGCTTTCGATACGTTGTGTGAGCGTTGGCCGGAAGCACGTCAGATCGCCGTACTGTGTGGCGGTGGCAATAACGGTGGCGATGGTTATGTGGTGGCGCGGCTTGCCCATGCCGCGGGGCTGGCACCACAGATCCATTTCACCACGCCACCGGAAAAGCTCAAGGGTGATGCCCTGACCATGGCCGAACGCTGCCGGGAAGCCGGTATCCCCATGACACCGCTGACACTGGACCGCCTGCCCGAGGAAGTGGACTTGTTGGTGGACGGTCTGTTGGGCACCGGGCTGAGCGGTGTTCTGCGCGATGAAATGGCTGCCTTGCTGACCGCGCTGAATGCCTTGCCGGTGCCGCGCCTGGCGCTGGATATTCCCTCCGGACTGGGCGCCGATGCCGGCATGCCGCTGGGTGCGGTGTTGGCGGCGGACCTGACCTGTACCTTTATTGGCCTCAAGCGCGGCCTGCTGACCGGTGAGGGGCCGGTGCATAGCGGTGAGCTGTGTTTTTTTGATCTGCAGGTAGACCGGGATGTTTATTCCCAGGTGCCGGCGGATTGCCGAGTGCCGGTGCCCGCCGACCTGCATGCCTTGCTGCCGCCGAGACGGGTCGATGGCCACAAAGGCAACTATGGCCATGTGGTGGTCATCGGCGGAGACCATGGCTTTGCCGGTGCCCCGGTGATGAGTGCCCAGGCCGCCGCCCGCTGTGGGGCTGGCAAGGTCAGCCTGATTACCCGTTGCGATCATGTGGCAGTGGCGCTCAGCCGGCAGCCGGAAATCATGGCCCGCGGTGTAGAAAACGCCAGTGACGCGGCGCCCCTGCTGGAAGCGGCCAGTGTCATCGCCATTGGCCCGGGCCTGGGTCGCGATGACTGGGGGCGTGCCCTGTTGGCCCTGGCGCTGGAAAGCGGCAAGCCGCTGGTGATCGATGCGGATGCATTGACGCTAATGGCGGACGATGACCGCATTGGTCAGGGAAACTGGGTGCTGACCCCTCACCCTGGTGAGGCCGGGCGGCTGCTTGGTGGGTCTGCAAAGGATATTCAGCAGGACCGCTTTGCTGCCCTGGAAACCCTGACGGCCCGTTACGGCGGCACGGTTCTGCTGAAAGGGCTCGGTACCCTGATTCAGGGCGAGGATAGACAAGGCGAGCGCAGTTGCGCCCTGATCCGTGACGGCAACCCGGGAATGGCCTCCGGCGGTATGGGCGATGTGCTCACCGGCGTGATTGCCGCCTTACGCGCCCAAGGCCTGACGGGCTATGATGCGGCCCGGCTGGGGGCCATGATTCACGCCCGCGCCGCTGACGCCTGTGCAGCCCGGTGTGGTCCACGGGGCATGCTGGCCACGGACCTGTTGCCGTATTTGCGCGCCGAGCTGAATGAAACCTGTCTGGCTGAATGACGAGAGCATAGATGACTGTTGAGCATGTGGACCTGCCCGATGAAGCTGCCACCCTGGCGTTGGGGGGCCGTCTGGCCCGCCGTCTGAACGGTGGTGGCTGCGTTTATCTGGAAGGGGACCTGGGCGCCGGCAAGACCACACTGGTGCGCGGTATGCTGCGAGGCCTGGGTCATGAGGGGGCGGTAAAGAGCCCGACTTACACTATTGTGGAACCCTACGAGCTTGGCGGCGTCCATATCTATCACTTCGACCTGTATCGTCTTGGCGACCCGGAAGAACTGGAGTTGATAGGCGTACGGGATTATTTCTCCTCCGACAGCTTGTGCTTGCTGGAGTGGCCGGAGCGGGGCGCCGGGGTGGTGCCTTCACCGGATTTGACCATTACACTGGCCGTCAACGGCCGTGGACGAAAGGCGACCCTGGATTGGGCCTATGACGCATCGTGACAATAAGAAAAACCTTACCGCAGTGTTTGTGCTTCTGCTCAGTGGCTTCTGGGCCAGCCTGGGGTTTGCCCAGACCAACATTGATTCGGTGCGTCTGCACCGGGCCCCGGACCACACTCGCATAGTGTTTGATCTGCCCGCCCCGGTGGATCACAAACTCGACAAGCTGGCCAACCCGGATCGCATCGTGCTGGATCTGCTGGATGCCAGCCTGGGTTTCGACGTCAACACCCTGGATTACGCCAGCAGCCCCATTGCCAATATTCGTGTGGGCAAGCATAGCGACAAGACCCGTGTTGTCTTCGACATGAAAAACGGTGTGCGAACCCGTACCAATCTGCTCAAACCCATCGAGCCCCATGGCTGGCGTCTGGTGGTGGATCTGTTCGACAGCGAACTACAAAGTGCTGCCAAAACCAGTCCGGAACCGGTGAAGGAAAAGGAGGCACCCAGCGAGCCTCGATTGATGGTGGTGGCCATTGATGCAGGCCATGGTGGTGAAGATCCGGGGGCTCGCGGGCCCAGCGGTGTTTACGAGAAGACCCTGGTGCTGCAGATCGCCAAGAAGGTGGAAAAGCAGGTTAATGATCAGGCCGGTATGCGGGCGGTGATGGTTCGTGACGGGGATTATTATGTGCCTCTCGCCGAGCGTCGCCGCATCGCCCGTGAAGATCACGGGGCGGATGTGTTTATTTCCATCCACGCGGACGCCTTCACCGATGCCCGCGCCAACGGTGCTTCCGTATTTGCCCTGTCCAGTAGTGGCGCCACCAGCGCCCGGGCCCGCTATCTTGCCAAGATTGCCAACGAATCCGACCGGGTGGCCGGGGTCTACGAAGAGGAAAAGGACGACAGCTCCTTGCTCAGCGTGCTGGCGGACCTGCGCATGAATGGTTCCATGGCCGGCAGCCTTTACCTGGGTCGGCAGGTGCTGGGAGAAATGGGCAAGGTGACCAAGCTGCACGGTAACCGGGACCGGGTGGAACAGGCCGGGTTTGCGGTTCTCAAGGAGCCGGAAATGGTCTCGATCCTGGTGGAGACCGGTTTTATTTCCAATCCGACGGAAGAGCGCAACCTGCGCTCCTCCGCCCATCAGAGCAAACTGGCCCGCTCTATCGTCAACGGGGTGGATGCCTATTTCCGCAATCACCCGGCACCGCATAGCTGGTATGCGGCCCAGCGCCGTGAGCACGGCGAGCAGTATCGTATCCAGCCCGGTGATACACTCTCGGAAATCGCTCGTCAGTACAGCGTCTCCGAACAAGCGATCCGTAGCGTCAATGCGTTGAATGGGGATCGAATCGTGGTCGGCCAGGTGCTGAAAATTCCCGGTTCGTGAAGACCTCCTGGTGTGGCGAACGATGTGCGGGAGCGATCATTGGGCGCCCGTCGAGTTGCCCGTAGCGAGTTTCGAAAACCAAAACCGGTTTTGGTTTTCGCTTCTCGTTACTCGCGTTTCACCACTGGGCTTCTGATCGCTTCTGCATTGCCCGTAATTTTTACCTGAATCCCATCAACAGAGACGCCCGTGACAAAGATCCAGCTGCTTGATTCCCGCCTTGCCAACCAGATCGCCGCCGGTGAGGTGGTGGAACGTCCTGCCTCGGTATTGAAAGAGCTGCTGGAAAACGCGCTGGATGCCGGGTCGGAATCCATTACCGTGGATGTGGAGCAGGGTGGAGTGAAGTTGGTGCGGGTGCGCGATAACGGTAGCGGCATTGATCGCGATGACCTGCCCCTGGCCCTGTCCCGCCATGCCACCAGCAAGATCCGTGGACTCGACGATCTGGAAGCCATCGGCACTCTCGGGTTTCGCGGCGAGGCCCTGGCCGCAATCAGTTCGGTATCCCGGCTGACCCTGGCCAGCAACGTGGAGGGCGAAGCGGAAGGCTGGCAGGTGCAGGTGGAGGGCCGTGACATGGCCCCCTCTGTCACCCCGGCCGGGCATCCGCGCGGCACCACCGTGACCATGCGCGATCTGTTCTTCAACACGCCGGCCCGGCGTCGTTTCCTGCGCACCGAGAAAACCGAATTCAATCACCTGGAAGAAGTGTTCCGGCGCATTGCGCTCAGCGAGTTCAATACCGCTTTCCGGCTGACCCACAACCAGAAGGTGATCCACCAGTTGCCCGCCGGGCTGGATGACACCCTGCGCGCGGCGCGGGTGGCCAAGCTGTGTGGCAAGGGCTTTATGGAGCAGGCGATTCCGGTGGATGTGGAACGCGATGGCATTCGTCTGCACGGCTGGATGGGGCTGCCGACGTTTTCCCGCTCCCAGGCGGATCTGCAGTATTTCTATGTGAATGGCCGGGTGATTCGCGACAAGGTAGTCAGCCACGCGGTGCGTCAGGCCTACGCGGATGTGCTCTACCACGGTCGTCATCCTGCCTATGTGTTGTTTCTGGAGCTGGACCCGGCCCAGGTGGATGTGAATGTGCATCCCACCAAGCACGAGGTGCGTTTTCGCGAGCAGCGTATGGTGCACGGCTTCCTTTATAGCTCTCTGCATCGGGCCATCGCCGAAGTGCGCCCGGGCCAGTCAATGGCCGCCAGTGTGGTGGACGAAGGTGAGCCGGTAATGCCGGCCATGGAGCCCAGTCAGGCCAGCATGTCCCTGTCTGCCCCGGCGGGTCGGTCTTCCTATGCGTCCCCGCCGGGCAACGGATTCGGCTATGGACAGGGCCAGCGGCAGGCGGACGCCTACGGGGCGCTGGTGCGCCCCGGGGTGGCTGAAAACCCGGTCATGCCGCCGGCCTCGGAACAGGAAACCGTGCCGCCGCTGGGTTATGCGGTGGCGCAGTTGCATGGCATCTTTATTCTCGCTGAAAACCAGCAGGGGTTGGTGGTGGTGGACATGCATGCCGCCCACGAGCGCATTACCTACGAGCGGCTGAAACAGAGCTGGTCCGAAGACAAGGTGCGCAGCCAACCATTGCTGGTGCCGGTGTCGCTGGCGGTGTCCTCCCGGGAAGCGGATTTTGCCGAGCAGCAACCGGAGGTGTTTTCCCGCCTGGGGTTCATGGTGGACCGCGCAGGGCCGGAGACCCTGGTGGTGCGGGAAGTGCCGGCGATGCTGCGCGACAGTGACAGCGAAGCCATGGTGCGCGATGTCTTGTCCGACCTGCTGGCCCAGGGCAGCAGCGAACGGATAGAACAGAAGCTGGATGAGTTGCTCTCCACCATGGCCTGTCACGGCAGTGTGCGCGCCAACCGCCGGCTGACCATCCCGGAAATGAATGCCCTGCTGCGCGATATGGAAGCGACTGAGCGCTCCGGCCAGTGCAACCATGGCCGCCCCACCTGGACCCAGATGAGCCTGAAAGATCTGGATCGGTTGTTCATGCGGGGGCAGTAGGTGGACGCCGGACGCGACAGAACACCCTGTGCCCTGCCGGTTCTTTTGCTGATGGGGCCCACCTGTTCCGGCAAAACTGCACTGGCCATCGAGGCGGCGCAGACCCTGCCCATCGACATCATCAATGTGGATTCAGCGTTGGTCTACCGGGGGCTGGACATCGGTGCGGCTCGGCCCTCTGATGAGGAGCTGGCGGCGGCGCCGCATCGGCTGTTGGGTTTCCGCGAGCTGGATGCGCCGTATTCGGCGGCGGATTTCCGCGCCGATGTCCTGCAGGAAATCGAACAGATCCATGCCAACGGCAAGCTGCCCCTGCTGGTCGGTGGCACCATCCTCTATTTCAAGGCGCTGGTAGAGGGACTGGCGCCTCTGCCGGAAGCGGACCCGGCGGTGCGTGCCGATATTGCCGCCCTGGCCGAACGCGAAGGCTGGCCGGCGGTGCATGCGGCACTGGCCCAGGTGGACCCGGTCAGCGCCGAGCGGCTCAAACCCACGGACCGCCAGCGCCTGCAGCGGGCCCTGGAAGTCTATCGGCTAACCGGTCGGCCCCTGTCCGCTTTTCACGCGGATCATCATACAACTGTCACACAGAACCGGGATGGTCTGAGTGAGTTCAGTGCCTTGCCCTGGCCGGTTTACAGTGCGGCCCTGCTGCCACCGGATCGGGCTTGGCTGCACCACATGATCGAGCACCGTTTCCGGCAGATGCTGGAGCAGGGGTTGGTGGACGAGGTGCAGACACTGCGACAGCTGCCCGGAATCCATCGGGATCTGCCTGCCATGAAGGCGGTGGGGTATCGGCAGGTATGGGACTATCTGGACGGCCAGTATGATTATGAAAGCATGGTGGAACGGGGGATTATCGCTACCCGGCAACTGGCCAAACGACAGTTCACCTGGCTGCGTAAATGGCCGTATCTGCACGGCTTCGACAGTAACGATGCGTCACAGCGGCGGGCGCTAGTCGAGCAGCTTGCGAAGATCTGTAAATCTGTGTTTAGTTAGCCCTGTTACTGGACTTTTTGGTTTATAATTCGCCGATCATCCATTTTTAGCCATTTTGCGGCGATTTGAGAAGCACGGCGCAAATGTGTTGTGTCGGCACCTGGAACCAATTTGCCGGGTTGTTGACAAAAATTTGCCCGATAGCGCATCGGGCGAAGGCAGTGACCGTATGGGACGGTTTCACTGTGTTACAGCGCTGATTGCCCGAAGTGTTGGGCACTACTTTTTACTGTTATTTCAAGGAGACTTGCCATGTCAAAGGGGCACTCGCTACAAGACCCTTTTCTCAACGCGCTTCGTAAAGAGCGTATTCCGGTATCTATCTTTCTGGTAAACGGAATAAAGCTCCAGGGGCAGATTGAGTCTTTTGACCAATATGTCGTGCTGCTGAAAAATGCAGTCAGTCAGATGGTTTATAAACACGCGATTTCCACCGTCGTGCCTGCCCGCAACCCCCGTGGCGGCGGTAACCCGGCCATGACTACCACCGGTACAGGCGGCACAGCCGTTCCTGCTGCCGATGAGGGCTTCGGCAACCAGTAACGCTGCCGCCGATCCTGCAAAGAGCCACCTTCGGGTGGCTCTTTGCGTTGTGGTCGCGTTAACGCCTCCGATCGGTACTTTTCCTGCCGGTTTCCCTGTCTTCTTCCTCTGACTGGTTTAAACTGGCGGTCTCATCCCCCATATCAGGCCTCTATGGACCTATTTGACCGTACAGAGCAGACCAGAACCGGCGCCGGTGAGCGCGCTATTCTGGTGCACCTGGATTTGCCCGACGCCATGGGCCGCGAAGATCTGGATGAGTTTTATCATCTGGTCACCTCCAGTGGCGTGGAGCCGGCGGCGGAGTTGACCGGCAAGCGTGATCGGCCCGATCCTGCCCTGTTTATCGGCTCCGGCAAGACTGAGGAGCTGGCGGCGCTGGTGGCGGAAATCAGCGCGGATGTGGTGCTGTTCAATCATGCTCTGAGCCCGGGCCAGGAACGTAACCTGGAGCGGGTTGTGAAATGCCGGGTGCTGGATCGCACCGGCCTGATTCTGGATATCTTTGCCCAGCGTGCCCGCACCCATGAAGGTCGCCTGCAGGTAGAACTGGCTCAGTTACGCCATCTGTCCTCCCGGCTGGTACGAGGCTGGACTCACCTGGAGCGTCAGAAGGGTGGTATTGGTCTGCGCGGCCCCGGTGAAACCCAGTTGGAAACCGATCGCCGGCTGCTGCGTGATCGTATTCGTGCCATTGAGTTGCGTCTGGAGAAGGTGCGCAAGCAGCGTGCCCAGGGGCGCCGGGCCCGCCAGCGTTCCGAGACGCCGCTGATTTCCCTGGTGGGCTATACCAACGCCGGCAAGTCCACCCTGTTCAATGCCATCACCACCGGCGACGTCTATGTGGCGGATCAGTTGTTCGCCACTCTGGATCCGACCCTGCGCAAGGTAAAGGTACCGGGCGTGGGGCCGGCGATTCTGGCCGATACCGTGGGCTTTATCCGCCACTTGCCACACCGGCTGGTGCAGGCCTTTCGCGCCACCCTGGAAGAAACCGTTAACGCCACCTTGCTGCTGCACGTGACAGACTGCAGCGCAGAAGAGCGTGACAGTAATGTGGCGGCAGTGAACGAGGTGCTGGAGGAAATCGGTGGCGACAAGCTGCCGGTGCTGCACGTTTATAACAAGGTAGACAACCTGGGCCACTCGCCGAAAATTGACCGGGATGAGCATGGCCACCCCTGGCGGGTGTGGATTTCCGCTCAGACCGGTGACGGCTTTGATCTGCTGTTCCAGGCCATTGCCGAGCGATTGGCCGCAGGTTGGGTGGACTGCTGGGTGCGTTTGCCCGCGTCCGCTGGTCGACTACGCGCTCGCCTGCACGAGGCCGGCGAGGTGCTGGAAGAGCAGGCAGCGCTTGATGGCAGCATGCTGCTGCGCATCAATGTGAACCGGGTACATTTTGAGCGACTCTTGCGTGAGCAGGGGCTGAAAGAAGAAGAACTGGTGGTGCCGGCTCCTGCGGTTGCAGGGGATGATGCCTCTTCCTACAATTCACAACGCTCGCATGATGCGAGCCATCAATAATCCGGTGGGCTCAGCGCCCGGACCGATTGGAGACCTACATGGCGTGGAATGAACCCGGCGGCAACAAGCCGAAGGACCCTTGGGGTGGAGGCGGTGACCAGGGGCCGCCGGATCTGGATGAAGCCCTGAAGAATCTGAAAGAAAAAATTAACAGCGTATTCGGTGGCAAGGGCGGCAAGTCCGGCGGTAGCTCCGGCAGTGGGGGCGGTTCCCCCTGGCCGATATTGATTATCGCTGCCGTGATCGGCGTGGTGGTCTACGCCCTGGTCGGCTTTTTCCAGGTGGATCAGCGCGAACGCGCCGTGGTGCTGCGTTTTGGTGAATACAACCGCACCGTGGATCCCGGTCTTCGCTGGCGGGCGCCCATCATCGAGCAATTCCAGAAGGTCGACGTGGAGCAAAATCGCCGCTACGACATTACTGAGGCGATGCTCACCCGCGACACCAATATTGTCAGCGTGACCCTGCAGGTGCAGTACCAGGTACTGGACCCGATTCCCTTCCTGCTGAAAGTGGCCCGTCCGGAAACCATTCTGGAGCACGCTACCAGCTCCGCTCTGCGCCACGTGGTGGGCTCAGCGACCATGGATGATGTGCTCAAGGACAACCGGGAAGCGATCCGGGTGAAGGTTCGAGAGCGACTGGATGAATACCTGAACCGTTACGATACCGGCCTGGTATTGAAGCAGGTGGTACTGGATCAGACCCAGGCACCGGATGCAGTCCGTGATGCCTTTGACGATGTATCCAGAGCCAAGGAAGACGAGGATCGCTTCAAGAAGGAAGCAGAAGCCTACCGTAACTCGGTCATCCCCCAGGCACGGGGTGAGGGCAAGCGTCTGGAAGAAGAAGCGGAAGCCTACCGGAATCGTCTGATCGACAGCGCCAAGGGTGATGCTGAGCGATTTACCGACCTGTTGACGGAATATCGCAAGGCGCCGGAGGTGACCCGTGAGCGCCTCTACCTGGAAACCATGACCGATGTGTACAGCGCCACCAGCAAGGTGCTGGTGGATGTGGATAAGGGCAACAGCCTGATTTATCTGCCACTGGAACAGTTGGTCAAGGGCGGCGCCAGCAAGGCCAGGGTGCCGCAGCAAAACGGTGCCAGCCCGAGCAGCACGTCATCGGCCGGTGCGGATGACGGCGGCAGTGGTCGCGAGGCGGCCCGAAGCCTCTACAGCACACCAAACCGGGAGTTGCGCTAATGAATAATCGTGGATGGTTGGCGCTGCTGGCGTTGGGGGTTCTGGCGCTGCTGGCGCTGGATTCCTTCTTTATTGTGAACCAGACCGAAAAGGCGGTGCTCAAGCAGTTCAGCCGAATCGACAAGTCCGATATCGAACCTGGTATCTACTTCAAGTGGCCAATGGTGGAAGAAGTGGTCCGCGTGGACGGTCGTGCCCTGGTGTACGACGTGGCGACCCAGTCTTTCCTGACCGCCGAGAAGAAACTGCTCAATGTGGATGCCTTTGTGGTGTGGCGGATCAACAACGTGCAGCGCTACATCGTCAGTGTGGGCGGTGGCTCTTCCAATGCCCAGGTAATGGAAGGCCGCGCCCGACAGTTGCTGGACCCGCGGGTCAATGAAGCCCTGCGTAACGAGTTTGCGTCACGCACGGTGTTCCAGGTGGTTGCCGGTGAAAGCAACGTGGAAAAACTGGAAGGCGACAAGGCACTGCTGCGTGACCCGGTCAGTGGTGAAGTGACAGAAGTGCCGAGAGATCAGTTGGACGAATCCATCATCCGTGAAGCAGAGGGCGAACTGCCGGCCGGTGACGTTGCTGACGGAAAAATGGCCAGCGACCAGCGCGAAGCGTTGATGGATCAGGTTCGTGCAGAGGTAAATAAGTCCACCATGGAAGACCTGGGTATCGAAGTGGTCGATATCCGGGTGAAACAGGTGGACTGGCCGGACCAGGTGCGTGGTCGGGTGTTCGACCGTATGCGTGCCGAGCGCCAGCGTGATGCTGCGGCCCACCGTTCCCAGGGCCGTGAGGAAGCGGAGAAAATCCGTGCCGGTGCGGACCGCAAGCGCAGTGAAATCCTTGCCGAAGCCTACCGTAAGGCCCAGGCCACCCGTGGTGAGGGTGACGCCCTGGCCGCTGCCACCTACGCCGAGGCCTACAACCAGGACAAGGAGTTCTTCCGCTTCTATCGCAGCCTCCAGGCCTACAAGGAGAGCTTCAAGGACAAGGAAGATGTGCTGATCCTAGAGCCGGATGGCGAGTTCTTCCGCTATCTGAAGGGTTCGAGCGGCGCAAGGCCCTGAGCCCACTCAAAAAGCCCTGTCGGTTCGGCCGACAGGGCTTTTTTATGTCTCCATGGGATAGGGCGTGAACCTATCTGCCGCCGGGCGACCGTGGTAGAATGCAGCAACCGGGGGCCGAGGCTCCCGGTTTTTTTGTGGCTGTCTGGCAGGAACAATGGATTTAGGCTTATTGATCAAGGCCCTGTGCCTGGTACTGGTCATAGAGGGCATTCCGCTGTTTCTGGCGCCTAATCGTGCGCGTGAGGCAGCGCTGCAGGTTGCCCGGATGCCCGGGCGAACACTGAGAATTCTGGGGCTGGTGCTGATGATACTGGGTGCCGGCCTGCTACTACTGATGCGGTCGTAAATGATGAACCAGGAAGAACAGTGGCTACTGCCCGACGGGGTAGAAGAGGTTCTCCCGGGACGAGCCCGGGCCATTGAGCAATTACGCCGGCAGACGCTGGATCTTTACCAGCGCTGGGGCTATGAACTGGTATTCCCGCCACTGATCGAATTCCTCGAATCCCTGCTCAACGGCGCCGGTCGTGATCTGGAACGGGAAACCTTCAAGATTACCGATCAACTGACTGGTCGCCTGATGGGCGTGCGCGCGGATATCACCCCCCAGGTGGCGCGGATGGATGCCCACAGCCTGCGCCGTTCGGCCCCCTCTCGCCTTTGCTACTGCTCCAGCGCGTTGCGCACCCGCCCGGCCGTGGCCGGTGCCACCCGTCTGCCGTATCAGCTGGGTGTCGAGCTGTTTGGTCATGCCGGCAGTGACAGCGATCTGGAAGTGATGAGCCTGCTGCTGGACACCTTGGCGCTGGCCGGGGTGGCCGACGAGATGGTACTGGATCTGGGGCATGTGGGCCTGTTCCGCGGGTTGCTGGACGCCTGTGAGTTGAGCGACGCGGAACAGAACCAACTGGAAGACATTTACGTGCGTAAGGCGCGAGTGGAGCTGGACGCCTTCCTGGCAGAGCGTGATCTGCCGGCGCCTGCGGCCCGCGCCCTGGCGGCTCTGCCCTGGTTGGCTGGTAGCGTCGACGTGATCGATCAGGCTCGCACCCTGCTGGGGGATTTCCCCGGTGCTGTGGCGGCCCTCGATGAACTGGCGGTGCTGGCCGGAGTACTGGATGCCCGGGGTGTAAAACTGCACCTGGATCTGGGCGAACTGCGTGGCTATCACTACCACACCGGCTGTGTCTTTGCCGCCTACCTGCCCGGTGAGAGCGAGCCGGTTGCCAAGGGCGGCCGTTATGACCATATCGGTGAAGTGTTCGGGCGGGCTCGCCCGGCGACCGGGTTCAGTGCCGATCTGAAAATGCTCGCAGCGCGCACTGACGCTGCCGCGCTGAGTGGCATTTTGGCGGAGGGCTCCCTGCAGGATGCTGCTTTTGTCGCCCGGGTGAACGAGCTGCGAGGTAGCGGTGAGCGGGTGGTCCTGGCCCTGACCGGAGCAGACAATGACCCGCAGGAACTGGGCTGTCAGCGCAAGCTGGTGTCAGAAGGCAGCGACTGGGTCATCAAGGATATCGACTGAACCCGTAGGAGCCATGCTTGCATGGCGAATTTGCTTGCGATGGCGTTTGTCATGCGAGCACGGCTCCTGGGATAAAGATCGTGCGTGCCGCGTGAAGCGGGTCGCGTGCAAGCGTTTGTTATAACTCAACACGGCAGCTAGCAATCATGGGTAAGAACGTAGTCATTCTCGGCACCCAGTGGGGTGATGAAGGCAAGGGCAAGATCGTCGATCTGCTTACCGATCAGGCCTCTCTGGTGGCCCGTTTTCAGGGTGGTCACAATGCTGGCCATACCCTGGTGATCGACGGCAAGAAAACCGTCCTGCATCTGATTCCTTCCGGCATTTTGCGCGATGACGTTCAGTGCCTGATCGGCAATGGTGTGGTGCTGGCCCTGGATGCCCTGCTCAAGGAAATCGGCGGCCTGGAAGCGAATGGCGTACCGGTGCGTGAGCGTCTGCGGCTGTCTGCCTCCTGCCCGCTGATCCTGCCGGTGCACGTGGCACTGGATCAGGCTCGCGAAGCCGCCCGTGGCAACAAGAAGATTGGCACCACGGGTCGTGGTATCGGTCCGGCCTACGAAGACAAAGTGGCTCGTCGTGGCCTGCGCCTGGGGGATGTCTATTCCCGTGAGCGCTTTGCGGCCAAGCTTGGCGAAGTGATGGATTACCATAACTTTGTGCTGCGCAGTTACTACAACGCCGAGCCAGTGGATTTCCAGAAAACTCTGGATGAAACCCTGGCCATGGGCGAAGACGTGCGCAGTATGGTGACCGACGTGACCACCGTGTTGCACGACGCCCGTGGACGTGGCGATAACATCATGTTCGAAGGCGCCCAGGGTACCTTGCTGGATATCGATCACGGCACCTATCCCTACGTGACCAGCTCCAACACCACCGCCGGCGGCGCCGCCACCGGCACCGGTTTTGGCCCGCTGTATCTGGACTATGTGCTGGGCATCACCAAGGCCTACACCACCCGGGTGGGTAGCGGCCCTTTCCCCACCGAGCTGTTTGATGAAAACGGCCGTTACCTGGCAGAGAAAGGTCACGAGTTCGGTTCCACCACCGGCCGTGCCCGTCGTTGCGGCTGGTTCGATGCGGTGGCCCTGAAGCGCTCCATCCAGATCAACTCCATTACCGGCCTGTGTCTGACCAAGCTGGACGTGCTCGACGGTCTGGAGGAAGTGAATATCTGTATCGGCTATCAGGATGCGGAAGGCAACTCTCTGACCTGCGCCTGGGATGCGGATAGCTACGAAGAGGTGAAACCGGTTTACGAAAGCCTGCCCGGCTGGACCGAGTCCACCCTGGGTGCCAAATCCGTGGATGACCTGCCTGCCAATGCGGTGGCCTACCTCAAGCGGATCGAAGAAGTGACCGGCGCGCCCATTGATATTATTTCCACCGGCCCGGATCGGGTGGAAACCATCATCAAGCGGCACCCGTTCTCCTGACAGCCCTTTCCATCACGCCACCGATACCTGCCGGGTATCTGGTGGCGTGACGGTTCGCGCTTTTGCGCGCCCTCCTGTTCTACCCTGATCATCCCCCGTACCGACTGTCTTTTGATAGACATATCCATGCATTGAAAATGACATGGTCTGTACCCCTTTTTGTCATTCGTTCTGCCTAACCTCGTTTGCGTACTTTCACCGATTCAGTGGCCGGTTGCCCCGGCTGCAGGCAGGCAACGAAAACAGAAACAGGGAGAACAGAGATGGGCCACCATCCCGTAGAAGACAGCAATCGTTCCGATAACACCACCATCAACACCGTTCTGGAGCAGCACCTTTCCCGTCGCCAGATTCTGCGCGGCGGCGCTACCGCTGCCACCATGGTGGCAGGTGCCAGCCTGGTGGCCTGTGGAGGCGACAGCAGCAATCGTCGCAAAGACGGTGATGCGGGTGGCGAGATGCCTGCCGAGCTGGGCTTTACGGCGGTTCCGCGGTCACTGGAGGATCGGGTGGTGCTGCCTGATGGCTACCAGGCCAGTGTTCTGATCGCCAAGGGGGATGCGCTGTTTTCCGATATCGCGGATTATCAGAACGATGGTAGCGGTGAAGACTTCGACAAGCGCTCCGGCGATGAGCACGACGGCATGGAGTTCTTCGGCCTGGGGGCGGAGGGTGTCTGGGACCCGAATGCGTCAGAGCGTGGCGTGCTGTGCATGAACCACGAGAACCTGGAAGATAGCACCCTGCACGAGAACGGGGTGACTGATGCTGCCGATAACGGTGGTGCCCGCCCGCAGGTGGAGATTGACCGGGAAATCCTTGCTCACGGTGTGGCCTGCCTGGAAGTGGTCAAGCAGGATGGTCAGTGGAGTTACGTCAAAGACTCCGCCTTCAATCGTCGGGTTACCGGTGCCACGGAAGCCGTCATTTCCGGGCCTTGCGCGGGCCTGGACGCATTGAAAACCAAGCTCAGCCCTGCCGGTGACAAGGGGTTCGGCACCCTCAATAACTGCGCCAGTGGCCGCACTCCCTGGGGTACCTACCTGACCTGTGAGGAAAACTGGTTTTCGTATTTCAATCGCAACGACGCGTCTGATGCTCGTAGTGCGGTCGAGAATGACCTGTTCGCGCGCTACGGCATGGGGCTGGTGAGCAAGGGTTTCTCTTATCGGGAATGGGACACCGTTGCCGGCGACATGTACCAGCGATTCAATATCAGTGTGACCGGTGCCGCGGCCACGGATGATTTCCGCAATGAGCCAAACACCTTTGGCTATATTGTGGAAGTGGACCCTTTCAATACTGACAGCAAACCGGTCAAACGAACCGCTATGGGGCGCTTTGCCCACGAAGGTGCCATCTTTGCTCCCGCTGAAGCCGGCAAGCCGCTGGTGTATTACATGGGCGATGATTCCCGCAACGAATATCTCTATAAGTTTGTCAGTGCTGCCAGCTGGGATCCCGCTGATGTGGGTATGGGAACCACTGCGGGCAACAAATATCTGGATGACGGCAAGCTGTATGTGGCGGTGTTCAACAATGATGGCACCGGCGAGTGGAAAGAGCTGAGCTTCGGGGTGAACGGCCTGGATGCAGCGAATCCCCTTTATCCCTTCTCCAGCCAGGGGGATGTGATCCTGGCGACCCGTATTGCCGCAGACCATGTTGGTGCGACCAAGATGGATCGCCCGGAGTGGGCGGCGGTCAACCCGGTGAATGGTGAATGCTATCTGACGCTGACCAACAACAGCGGCAGAAATCGTACTCCGGAGACCGTTGATGGCGTCAATCCGCGCACCTATGGCGGTTCGGGCGGTAACCCCAACGGTCACATTATCCGCTGGCGCGAAGAGGGTGGCGATCATGGTGCCATCAGCTTCGATTGGGATGTGTTCCTGTTCGGTGCCCCTGCCGACAAGGATGCCCAGAGCATTAACTTGTCCGGCCTGACCGCGGACAATGATTTCTCCAGCCCGGATGGCTTGTACTTCGATCAGCGTGGCTTGCTGTGGATCCAGACCGATGATGGAGCCTATCGCGATACGGTGAACAACCAGATGCTGGTGGCTATACCGGGCGAGGTAGGTGACGGCGGCATGCTTACCTTTAGCAATGATTTTGGGGCTGAGGAAAATACTACCTTCGTAGGCAAGGATGCATCGGCGGTGGATCTTCGCCGTTTCCTGGTTGGCCCGAAAGGCTGTGAAATTACGGGTATCACCATGACTCCGGATGCCCGTAGCCTGTTCATCAACGTGCAGCATCCCGGCGAGGGCGGTTCTGCCGCCAACTTCAATACGGATGTAAGTACCTGGCCAAACCCGAACGGTGATGCCCTGTCACTAGGTAATGGTGTCAGCCGTCCCCGCTCTGCCACTATCGTGATCACCCGTGAAGATGGCGGGGAAATCGCACTGTAAGTCGGCACTCTGACGAGAAAAGCCGTCCACAAAGTGGGCGGCTTTTTTCGTTCCGGTTTCTGTTTTTCAAGGCAAAAGCGTCACTGAGATAGCGTGCTGCTGTCATCGCGGAGTCATGCAGAGCCGGGACAATGTTGGTCATATCCCATCAGACAAATGCAGGTGAAAAACATGCTTTCCGGTATCAGCCTCTGGCAACTTCTTATCGTCCTGGTCATCGTCATCATGCTGTTTGGCACCAAACGAATCCGTAGTCTTGGTTCTGATCTGGGGGGGGCTTTCAAGGGCTTCCGCGATGCGGTCAAGGATGGCGAGAAAAGCCTGCAAGCGGAGCAGGAGGATCAGGCGTCACTGGTATCCGGTGATTTGGACTCGCAGAAAGACACCATGCGGAGCTGATCGCCATGCTCGATTTCGGGTTCATGGAAGTACTGCTGGTTTGTGTGATCGCGCTGGTGGTGCTGGGACCGGAAAAGCTGCCCAGGCTGGTGCGTACTCTGGGGCAGTGGCTCGGTAAAGGCCGGGCGATGATGAAGCAGATGCAGCAACAGCTGGAAAGTGAAGCGCGCAATCTGGATATGAAAGAGCGCCGGGAAAAGATCCAGCGGGAGTTGGCGTTATTGCAGCACGAGCCTGTTGATGCGGCTCCCATCGAGGGAAATGGGCCGGCGAAGAAAAAGGGGTCATCATGAATGCCATGCCGCTGACCCGGCATTTGCTGGAGCTGCGCCAGCGGCTGCTGCGCTCAGTGGTAGCCATTGTGTTGATTTTTATCCCCTTGTTCATGTTTGCCGGCGACATTTATACCTGCCTGGCTCAGCCGCTGATGCAGGCGCTGCCGGAAGGCGGCAGCATGATCGCCACCGATGTGACCGGGCCGTTTCTTGTGCCCTTCAAGCTGGCGTTATACCTGAGCCTGTTATTGGCCATGCCGTTCTTGTTGCACCAATGCTGGAGCTTTGTGTCACCAGGACTGTATCGGCGCGAGAAGCGTTTTGCGCGCCCGCTATTGTTTGCCAGCGTGCTGTTGTTCTATTGCGGTGCCGTGTTTGCCTGGTTTGTGGTCATGCCGCTGTTGTTTGCGTTCTTTATCTCGGTGGCTCCGCAAGGGGTGGCGGTGATGACCGATATCGGTGCCTGGCTGGGGTTTACCATGACATTCGTGATGGCCTTTGGCATGGCCTTTGAGCTGCCCGTGGCGGTGGTGCTACTGGTGGCTTCCGGAATTGTCACCCCGACAGCATTGGCCGGTGGGCGGGCTTATGTGGTGGTGGGCTGTTTCGTGGCGGGCATGTTGCTGACGCCACCGGACATTATCTCCCAGAGCCTGCTGGCGATCCCCATGTGGATTCTCTTTGAGGTGGGATTGCTGTGTTCGCGCTGGGTGGAGCCGATGGCGGATGACAGCGAGGCGCTGTCCTGAGGGGATATGCACAGCAGGGTGCTACTCCTGACCAATGGGGCCTGCGGCAGATGAGCCGCTTGGGCCTGCTTGGTTACTTCCTGCGGCGGGTAATGATGATCAGCGCCACAGTGATGCCGATGACTGCCGCCGGAAACACTAGCAGATAGCGTTTGCGATTGGCTTCTTTCTCGCGCTGGGCATCAGCTTGCTGAATAGCGGGGTGTTTGGCGCTGCCGTCGTCGGCATAGGCGGCAACCGGCGTCAGGAACAGGCTGGTGGCCAATACGAAGGTAGCGATCATGGAACGTAGGATTTTCATGGCTTTCTGCACCTTGGCTCTGGGACGGCTGGCGGTGTCTGGCCTGAAACAAAAAAGGGCCCCCGTTTGGGAGCCCTTTTGAATTGGTGCCGAGGAGAGGACTTGAACCTCCACGGGGTTGCCCCCACTAGCACCTGAAGCTAGCGTGTCTACCAATTTCACCACCTCGGCGTTTCGTGCTGTACCGAACCCTTCAATATAAGGTAAAGTTGCTTACCGTTTCCGGCCGGTTCATCGCGAAAGCGCGTGCATTCTAGTATATGATGGCCGGATGTCAAACCCTCTTTCCGAAAAAAATTTAATGCCCCCTAAAAAACGTTACCGTGACCCCCATGCCGATCGTGAGGCCGAAAACTACGAAAACCCTGTTCCCAGCCGGGAGCTGATCCTTGAGGTGCTCAACGACCATGGCAAGCCCATGGAGTTCGAGCAAATCGCCTCCCTGCTGGAGGTGGACGAGGATGGTGAAGTCGGTCTCGAGCGCCGCCTGAAGGCCATGCTGCGTGATGCGCAACTGGTGCAGAACCGCAATGGCAAGCTGGGCGTGGTGTCCCGTATGGACCTGATCGCCGGCCGAGTTCAGGCACACAAGGACGGTTTCGGCTTCCTGATTCCCGATGACAAGACCCAGAGCGACCTGTTCCTGGGGCCCCGCCAGATGGAAAAAGTCCTGGATGGGGACCGGGTACTGGTCAGTGATGCCGGTGTTAACCGCTTTGGCAAAAAAGAAGCCCGCATCGTAGAGATCACTGAACGGGTTGCCACCGAAGTGGTCGGCCGCTACTACCGGGAAGCCGGCATCAGCTTCCTGCAGCCGGAAAACCGCCGTATTACCCGTGAAGTGCTGGTCGAGGACAAGAACGGCCTCAAACCCAACCCGGGTGACCATGTGCGCGCCACCATTACCCAGTACCCCAGCCGTGACCACCATGTGCTGGTGCGCCTGGAAGAAATCATTGCCACCCCGGATCAGGCCGGCATGGAAATCGAGGTGGCCCTGCGCCGTTTCGAGATTCCCCATGTCTGGCCGGAAGGCGTTGAAGCCGACGCCGAGCGTTTCGGCGCCGGTGTGCCCCACAAGGCGAAAGCCCATCGGGTGGATCTGCGTGATCTGCCGCTGGTAACCATCGATGACGAAACCGCCCGGGATTTTGACGACGCGGTCTATGTGGAGCGTCGCCCCCGTGGAGGTTGGCGTCTGATCGTCGCCATTGCCGATGTCAGTCACTATGTGTCACCGGGCTCCGCCCTGGATCGGGAAGCCGCCACCCGTGGCAATTCGGTCTACTTCCCCAACCGGGTGGTGCCGATGCTGCCGGAGGCCCTGTCCAACGGTCTTTGCTCGCTCAATCCCCATGTGGATCGGCTGTGTCTGTATTGCGACATGAGGATTTCCGCCAACGGTCGCCTGACCGGGTTTGTTTTCCGCGAAGGGGTGATGCGCTCGCGGCACCGGCTGACCTACAACAAGGTCGGCGCCATGATCGAGGAGCCGGATTCCCAGCTGGCCCAGGACACCGTGGCCAGCCTGGACGACGAGTCCCTTGACATGATCTGGTCGTTCCACGAAATGTTCCTGGCCCTGCGCAAGCGTCGTGCGGAGCGGGGTGCCATCGACTTCGACAGCGATGACACCCGCATCATTTACGATGAAAACCAGAAAATTCAGGCGATTGTGCCGGTGACGCGCAACGTGGCGCATATCATGATCGAGGAGGCCATGCTGGCCGCCAACATCTGTTCTGCCAAGCTGCTGGAAAAGGCCGGAGTGCCGGCCCTATTCCGTAACCACGAGCCGCCCAAGGAAGAGCGACTGAGCAAGTTGCAGCAATTCCTCGGTGGCCTGGGGTTGAGCCTCGGCTGGTCGGAAGGGGCGCCCAGACCTCATGTCTATCAAGATCTGCGGGAGCAGATCCTGGAACGCCCGGATCGCAACGTGATCCAGACCATGATGTTGCGCTCCATGACCCAGGCGAAATACGAAGCGGAGAACAAGGGGCACTTCGGGCTGGCCTACAAGGCCTATACCCACTTCACTTCGCCGATTCGCCGTTACCCGGACCTGCTGGTGCACCGGGCCATTCGCTTCCTGATCCGTAGCGAGGCCGTGCCCAACCATGTGGACAATCCGGGCAAGCTGCCGAAGATTCCCCGCGAGAAAATCATCCCCTACAGCCAGGCGGACATGGTGGCCATCGGCGAGCAGTGCTCCATGACCGAGCGCCGGGCGGACGATGCCACTCGTGATGTGGTGTCCTGGCTCAAGTGCCAGTTCATGGAATCGCACATCGGCGATGTGTTCGAGGGCGTGATCAGTGGCGTGGCCAACTTTGGCCTCTTTGTGCAACTTAACGAGCTGCACATTGATGGTCTGGTGCACGTGGCCAACCTGGATAGTGACTACTACCATTTCGATGAGGTCAATCTGACCCTCACCGGGGAAAGCAGTGGTCGCAAATTCGGGCTCGGTGATGGGGTCACCGTGCGAGTAGCTGCGGTGCATACCGAAGAGCGCAAGATTGATCTGCAACTGGAATCCTCTACCCCGTCCGGCAAGGGTCGGCCCAAGGGCGGCAGCAAGAAAACCGGTGGTGGTAATCGCAGAGGCGGTAACAGCGAACGGGAAAAGCTGGCCAAAGGCGATATCCCCAAGGCCAAACCCAAACGGAAAGGGCCGCCACGCGGTAAAAAAGCGGCCCGGCGTAGCAGCAAGAGCTAGGCTGCTTTTGCCCGTGGGAGCGTATGGGTCGCGAATAATCCAGAGGATGTTCGCGGCTCAACTCGCAGAGTACAGAGCTCGTCGCTCCTACAGCTTCCTTTTCCCCGCCGCGTATTCCCGTGGTGCGTATAGCCTGCAGGCGTTGTTATGAATAAACCCTTGATGTATTCCGGCTTCCACGCGGTGGAGGCCCTGTTGCGCCATCGTCCTGAGGCGGTGCTGGAGCTGTTTGTACAGGACAGCCGTGCCGAGCGGGAGGAGCCCCGGCTGGCGGCCATGATCCAGTCCGCCAGGGACTTCGGCATCGCGGTACAGCGGGCTCGCCGAGAGGTGCTGGAAAAGCACGCCGGTCCCCAGCATCAGGGTATCGTGGCCCGGGCGCGGCCCCGCAGGCCTGGCGATGAGAGTGGTCTGCTGAAATGGCTGGATGGCAAACCCGCGCGGCCATGGCTGTTGATTCTGGAAAATGTCACCGACCCCCATAACCTGGGCGCCTGCCTGCGTAGTGCCGATGCGGCCGGGGTGGATGCGGTGATCGTGCCGCGCCGCAACGCCGCCGGGCTCACGCCGGTGTCCTGTCGCACGGCGGTGGGGGCGGCGGAAAGCCTGGCCTATTACGAGGTGGGCAACCTGGCCAGCCTGCTGGATCAGCTTCGTGAAAGGGGCGTTTGGGTGGTGGGCACCGCGCTTGAAGAGCGTAGTGAGTCCCTGTTTGCGTTCCAGGCCCCGGATGCCCTGGCGGTCGTGATGGGCGCCGAAGGTGCCGGCCTGAAGCGGCTGACCCGAGACAAGTGCGACCAGCTACTGGAAATCCCCATGGCCGGCGAAGTGCAGAGCCTGAACGTCTCCGTGGCCACGGGGGTGATGCTGTTTCATGTGCGGGCACAGAGGGAAAGCAATTAATAATGAATAATTAATAGTTGCGTGAGCAACGGCTTTGGTTTTCTCAACGCAAGAGGCCGCGACCCAAGGATGGGCGCGGCCTCTTGCGTTGGCAAAACCACGAACCAGCATTGCGAGTTATTAATTATTCACTATTAACTATTAATTGCCTTTCCAGCGTGGGCAGTGGCAGCGGGGTGCGGCTGACGGACAGTTCCCGCTGGATGCGCACGTTGTCCTCCAGCAGTATTTCCGGAATCTCGTCGTCATGGTTGTCGGGCAGGGCGCCGGGGACGCTGAGCGCTTTGTCGGCCAGCGTCTGGCCGGGCAGGGGCGCCAGCGGAAAGCTGATATGGGTGGTGCGGTTATAGCGAATCGGTTCCCGGTATTGCGGTTGCACATAGCCATCGGCATTGCGCACGGCGGTGTCCAGATCCTCCGGGCCAGTGACATGATGCCAGTCATTGGGGCTGCTGGGCCGGGGCGGGGCAATGGATTCGCCACGGGCGAGTCTGGCGGTCAGGCGGCTCTTGCGCTGTTGCCAGGCCAACAGATCGGTGACGAACTGGTCCTGGCGGTCGTACTCATGAATGTCCGGTCGAGGTCCCAGTGCCTGCTTGAGGATCTGTTGCTGGGGCTGGCTCAGCCCGCTGCTACCGGCGGCCGCTGCCACCGTTGGCAGCAATGTCCCCAGCAGGGTCAGCAGCATGATTAAGCGGATCAGGGACATGGCGTGCTCCGGGGCCTCTTTCGCATCTGTGCGGGTTCAGGGCGAATTCTCGCAGCCACTGCTCAGGCAGCTTTCCACTTCAATGAGGCCGGTGGTCAGCATTGCCTCATTGTTTACATCCAGATAGAGCATCAGGTTGCCGTTGCTGGATATATCGACGATGGCATTGGGATTGCCGGCCATCAGGGTGGCCAGGTCTGCCTTTCGTTCCTCGCCAAACAGGTTTCGGTAAAGCTGTTCGGTGAGCAGGTTCCGGGCGTCGCCGCCATCGTTCAACCCATTTAGCTGCATGCCGACAATGGTCATCGGTAGCACCAGCGGGGTGTCTGATCCGGCGTTGCCGAGCAGGGTGCGGATATGCTCTCCGGCCAGGGAGTTGCCGGGCAGGGCCGGCAGACCAAAACTCTGTGACGTGGAGCGGTTATACCAGGTGCGGTTGCGCTGGTAATCAATCGGGCTCAGGCGCTCGGTGCGGGCCAGGGCGCTGTCCAGGGTTTCCGGCTGGTCGATGACGGTGGGGTCGCTGCTGGCCACTGGATCGGGCTCATAATCCTGCGGGCAGGCTGCCTGATGGTCGGCTTGCTGACGATTGGCCTGCTTGTACTGCATCACCTGCAGCAGGAAGTCCGAGTAATCCGGGTAATCCTCAAGAGCCGGTTTGTCCGGCACGGGCACCGGACTGCCACAGGGTGGCGGGGCCGACTCCTGGGCGGACAGGGGACTCAGCAGGCATAGGCTGCACAGACCGAAGGCCAGAGCGCTAAATTTCATGGTCGTATCCCGTTCTTGTTGTTTTCCCTTTTATTTCAGGGATTTAGGGTTAACGACGCTTCTTGTAAGCGTTTGTAGCGTTTTGTTTCTACTGAGCATACGTCCGTCTTTGCCGGATGGCAACGGATATGCCTTGAGGAAAGGGCGTGCAATGGGATAGAATCGCGCGCTTCCTGCGTCCTATAGGCTTTAGCCTGTCGAGCAGGTCTCCTTGCTTCACCGTCCTGCATTTGGCGGATGGGAAGCTGAATTGATGCCGTGAGGTATCGCAACCGTAAGGAGCTAACATGCGTCATTACGAAGTTGTGTTCCTGGTTCACCCGGACCAGAGCGAACAGGTGCCGGCCATGATCGAGCGTTATAGCGCGATCGTGACCGATGGTAAGGGCACCATCCACCGTCTTGAAGATTGGGGCCGTCGTCAGCTGGCTTATCCGATCAACAAGATCCACAAAGCCCACTACGTGATGCTGAACATCGAATGTGACGGCGAGACCCTGGGCGAGCTGGAAAACACTT
>OJEM01000053.1_pt1 | contig 30518 bp, 29 predicted proteins | sample 1593651 | NCBI WGS metagenome assembly OJEM01 (sample SAMN05416819, study PRJEB24817) | seawater metagenome | isolation source: Sea water | place: Canada:Atlantic | collected 2013-07
CCGCTTCCCGTATATGGTTGTCAGTAATGCCCTTACAAATGCATACGTACATAAGAATGCCATCCCTCAATCTCTAGTGGGCATGCTAACCCTAACGCGAATCATTATCAACCGCTTTCAAGAAAGGAAGCATTGGCCTGACCGCATTTCGTCATGGTCAAGCCAGTCACTAGTCACATTGTTGCTTACGCCCACTCCTGCCCTGCCCTATCAACGCGCGCACGGATATGGCGCAGAGGAAGCAGCGAATCAGTGAAGGTTGTTATGCCAGGGACAGAAATCAGGGGGTTTGGCGGTGATTCAGGGCAAGGCGCCCGGTAGCTGCTCCTGACTGCCACCGGTTGCGTAGGGTGCACTGAGCCTAAGGCGAACTGCACCATCAAACGCCGGATCGGTGCAGTTCGCCTTAGGCTCAGTGCACCCTACGTTTTGGAAAGACGCGGGGTTTTGCGTTTGCGGCCATAAAAAAAGCCCCGCGATTGCGGGGCCTTTTTAAATCAGTCCGGATCGTGGGATCAGGACGATTTTTTGGCGGCTGGACGCTTGGCTGCCGCTTTTTTCTTGGCCGGGCTCTTGCGAGCGGCGGCTTTCTTGGTGGCTGGCTTGCGCTTGGCTGCGGCTTTCTTGGCAGGAGCCTTACGGGTGGCCGCTTTCTTGGCCGGCGCTTTGCGAGTGGCCGCTTTTTTACGGGTCGTTTTTTTCTTTACGGCGCGTTTGGCTTTCGCTGCGGCCTTCTTGGCGGCGGCTTTGGCTTTCTGCTCCGCTTTTTTCTGCTCGGCCTTGGCTTTTTTCGCCAGCTTGCGCTCGTGTTCACGCAGCTTGGTTTTCAGGTTGCGCTCGGCGGTGCGGAATTTTTTCACCTCGCGAGTGGCAACTTTCTTGGCCGCCTGGATTTCCGCACGAATCAGCTTGGCTTCACCACGCAGATCCTGCAGTTTCAAACGAACGGTATTCATGCGACCGCGTGCTGTATCCACGGCGCGCTTGGCAGCGGCGGAGGAAGAAGCCTTGGCTTTGTCACGTTTGGCGGCGACATCAGCGCGCATTTTGGACAGCTTGCCATTCTCGGTATCGATCTTGGCGCGGTGCTTGTCCAGTTTCGCCTGAGTCTGTTCGGCTTTTTTCTGCGCCTGCTCCACCGCTTTCTGCTGCAGTTTTACCTTGGATTCAGCGTTAGTAACGGACTTTGGCAGAGCCGGTGCTTTTGCAGCGGTAGTCTTCTTTGCTGCGGGCTTACGCGCTGCCGTTTTTTTTGCGGCGGCTTTCTTTGCTCGAGCCATGATTGATCTCCTAAGCTATGGCGTTGTCATCAGTACTGCGACAATTCGAAAAATAGCATAAAAAAAAATCAGTTGGTACATTATTTGACCAATTCGTTTTTGTTTTTTTCATTTGCCGTCGTCCAGTTTTATCCGCGCCCCTTTTCTGATTCCTTTTCTGTTTCTGAAAAAACATTTTCTGCAGGCCTTCTGACAGGCCGGATGTGCCTGCTTAAAAACCGAAAAGGAATATTTTTCCTGCTGATTTACGCACTTTTGTTAAATAAACCCGAGCCGGCCATGGCATAGAAAAACCGGAAGTGGTGCATGGGCCTGTCATAGAAAACCCTGCAGCAATTGCATTGAAATGCGCCCCGGAATAGAAAGGATATTAGCTCGTACCAGCGCAGCAGCAACGTCGCCACAAGCCGCTACTACCACCACATGCCCTGCTTTCCTGAGTAGAAAAGTGACATTTTCGGGCCTTTTTCAAGAAAAACCGCTCTGGAGAAACGCTGCACTGCAATGGAAAACTCGGCATGAGCGCATACCGTACACACCGATAACAGACTGGCGCACACATGCCGGGAAATCGGCAAGCAGGGTCCAGCGGGGATACAGGATCGTGCGTGTCGCGATCATTAAGAGGAACCCGGTAAATTTTTGGCGCCCTGCTTTGCCCTTTAGCCAATCAACCAGTGGTGACAAAGTGTTGGGCATGACAGTCATTTAACAGGATGCGAAAAGAGGCAACGCGAGGACGCAGAGAGAAACCCAACAAGGACGTCAGCTTCATGGTTTGCAGGGAAGCACTGGGTCAGGATGGCTGCTATTCCATTGGCAAAGCGCCGGACCTATGCAATTTATAGACGCAGGCGACACCTGAGCAGGCAGAGCCGGCGCAATCTCCCAGGAAAAGGGAAACGTCGTCTTACTTCCCTATACCGTGGAAAGCGCTGTGGGTATTGCGAAGGCGCCGTAACGCAGCCCTGTTGGCGATACCAGCATAGAACCCGGGAGTATTCAGTGTCTTTTCAGACGCTCACTGACGGTGCTGCCAGAGGCCCTGACGTGTGGAGACGCGCATTGGCGCCCCCGCCAGCAAGAAAAGCACGCACAAAAAAGGGAAGCCACCGGGCTTCCCTTTTTCAATCTATCTCTGCTGTGCTGCTTCTCAGCCTTGCAGGGCATCCAGCACACGACTGCGGATATCATCCACCGAGCCAACACCGGCCACGCGCACATAGCGGGGAGCCTTGGCATCGTCCTTTTTCGCCAGATCCTGGTAGAAATCTACCAGCGGGCGGGTCTGGGACTGATACACCTCGAGACGTTTGCGAACGGTCTCTTCCTTGTCGTCATCACGCTGAACCAGCTCTTCACCGGTTTCATCGTCCTTGTCGGCTTCTTTCGGCGGGTTGTATTTGACGTGGTAAACCCGGCCGGAGGACGGATGCACACGACGACCGCTCAGGCGCTCGATGATCTCTTCATCGTCCACATCGATTTCGACCACGAAGTCGATATCCACACCCTGCTCCACCAGCGCTTGCGCCTGGGGAATGGTGCGGGGGAAGCCATCGAACAGAAAACCGTTGGCGCAGTCGTCTTCGCTGATACGCTCTTTGACCAGGCCCAGAATGATGTCATCGGATACCAGACCGCCGGCATCCATCACTTTCTTGGCTTCCAAACCCAGGGGAGTGCCTGCTTTAACAGCAGCGCGCAGCATGTCACCGGTGGAAATCTGAGGAATATTGAACTGTTCCTTGATGAACTGCGCCTGGGTGCCCTTGCCCGCACCGGGGGCACCAAGCAGGATGACACGCATAGGATTCTCCATCTTTCTGTGGTCGAAAAGGCATCAGAAGGCCAAGTGAAACGCTCTGTCACAAAGGGAGCCGGCCAGAGCACTCACATCAAGGCAATAAAGCGCTGAATCAGAGACCTGATTCAGGCGTTTCCATGCATAGCTGGGCACTTTGACGACGCGAAATTGTTGCAGAACCTTCCGTTTGGGCCACTCAGGGGCCTCCGAAGGGGTGCAACTTTACCCTGAGGCCCGGTTCTTCACAAGTAATAGGAGGGTGCTACCTTGGTAGCACCCCGGGGAGTTGGCGGGATCAGGGGCGTTCGAGAACCAGCATGGCGGGGCTGTCCTGCGGCAGCTCCAGGGGTTTGACCGGGGCCATGATGGCAGCCTGGTCCACTGCGCCACCGGGCGCCGGGGTGTAGCGGGCACCAATGACCAGCTCCGCACCGTCATCCGGGTAGCGTTGCAGCCAGTCCTGGGCGGACAACGACACGGTGGCAGGAAAATGTGGCACCACCTGACGACGGGCTGCGAGAGGTTGGCCGCTACTGCCTGCCTCGCGAAGATAGACAAAAACGGTGCCCCCCGCCGGCAGGTCTTCCGCCGCAACGACGGCCTCAATACCGGCAAATTTTTCCTGGCGGGCCTTTTGCTCACGGGCATTTTCCAGGCCGCGACGCAGCAGATCGCCGGTTTCACCATTACTGTGCCGGGACAACAGCGCTTGCCAGCCCTGCTCGGCCAGGTCATAGCGCCCGGCCCGGTCCGCAGACATGGCCAGCATCATCCAGGCTCCATCGTGTGTCGGCTCCCGGTCCAGTACCCAGCGCAGTTCGGCCAGGGCCGGATCGGTTAATTTGCCACCGGCTTTCTGGATCAGCGCCCGGGCCAGCAACAGATGCATGGCCGGTTCCTCTGGGCTCATCGCCACCGCCTTGCGGGCGGCTTCTTCACTCTGCTCAGGGGCACCGAGCTGGTCGAACAGGGAGCCCAGTGCGTACCAGCCCATGGCTGACGGGTTCTTCACCAGCTCCGCCTGCAATACACGCACCAGGGCGCCGACAGGCACCTCTGACGCCGCCCGCTCCGGCGACTCGCCAGCGATAATGGCTCGGGCCACCGACCGGTATTCCTGCTGGTCGTTGAGCCAGTCACTGGTATGTTCATTGTAGCCGACCAGGCCATACCCGGCGGCGGCCAGCACCATCATGATCAGGGGAATGCCAATGGCACCCCGCATCACCTTGCCTGCCTTGCGGGCTTCGCGCTGCCACAACAGCCACAACAAGACCCCCAGGGCCAGCAGCAGAACCAGCGCAATCACAATCCACATCATTACCGGTCTCCCCCCTGATTAACGTCGCTATCATCAGCGGCATCATTGTCATCCACTCTGGCACTGGCACGGCGCAGCAGAAGCACGATGACCACAGCACCACTGCCCAGCAATAACAAGGGCGCCAGCCAGAGAATGGAAGTGGTGGGCGTTACTGGCGGACGGTAACTGACAAAGTCGCCATAGCGGGAGACAAAATAATCGACAATTTCTTCATCGCTTTTGCCTTCCTTGATCATGCTCTCTACCCGAACGCGCATGTCCTGGGCAATACCGGCATCGGAATCGGCCAGGCTCTGGTTCTGGCATTTGGGGCAACGCAGCTCATCCAGCAATACCCGAAAGCGCTGTTCCTGTTCCGGAGTCTCAAACTGATAGAGGTCGGTAGCGGCCATCGCCGACAGAGAGAGGCAAAGCAGAAAGACGGTACGCAGAATCATGGTCATGCTCCGCCCTCCTGTGAGCCCTGCTCAAGCAAGGGAGCAAACTTTTCCTGCCAGACGCGCGCATTCAGGTCGCCGGCATGGCGCAGCACGATCTCGCCGTCCGGGTTGATCAGGAAGGTTTCCGGGGCGCCGTAGACGCCAAGGTCCAGACCCAGTTGACCATCGGCATCCACAATCACATGGGTAAAGGGGTTGCCCTGTTCGGCCAGATACTGGCGAGCTGGTGCACTGTCATCCTTGTAGTTGAGGCCGGCAATGGCAACGCCGCGGGCGGCCAGTTCCAGCAGAAAGGGATGCTCCACATAACAGGTGGGGCACCAGGTGGCCCAGACGTTAAGTAACTGCCAGCGGCCTTTCAAAGAATCCTGGGTAAGGGTTTCGTCGGTCATCAGCGATGGCAGGCTGAAGGTCGGCACCGGTTTGCCCACCAGTGCCGATGGCAATTCCTGGGGATCGCGCCCCAGACCACTGCCCAACAGCACCGCCAGCAACACGAAGCCGACCAGCGGCAGGAATACCCAGGGAGAATTAGCTTTCATGGGAAACTCCTTCTTCGCTGGTCGCAAATCGCTGACGACGGTAACGCTTGTCAGACAGCGCTAGCGCGCCACCCAACGCCATCATCAGGGCGCCCAGCCAGATCCAGCGAATACCCGGTTTGAAATAGATACGCACGGCCCAGGCATTGCCGTCTTCCAGCGGCTCGCCCATGGCCACATAAAGGTCGCGCCAGAACCCGGCATCGATAGCGGCTTCCGTCATGATCTGACCACTGGCGTGATAGGTACGTTTTTCCGGATGCATGACGGCTTCCGGTTCGCCCTGATAGGTCACATGAAAGTGGCCACGGGTAGAGTCGAAGTTGGGACCGACATAACTGTCCAGGCTGTCAAACACAAACGCATAGTCACCGATGGATGCCTGATCCCCGGGCGCCATACGAATATCCCTTTCCACTTCGTGGAAGCTCACCAGGGTAATTCCTGCCACCATCACCGCCAGGCCACAGTGGGCCATGACCATGCCCCAGTAACCGCGCCCCAGTTTCCCCAGGCCGGTAAAGAATCCCTGGCCATAAGCTCTGGCCCGGCGCACCACGTCATCCACATGGGCAAACACCAGGAACAGAGCCAGCATGATCGCCAGCACGCCCTGCCAGGGGGATGGCTCAGGGAGTCGCGCAGCAAACCAGCCGGCAATGATCGCCGCCGGTGCCAGCAGTGCCATGCGCTTGAGCAGGCCGTTGCCATCCTGACGTTTCCAGTTACTGAAAACGCCTGGCACCATCAACAGGATCAGTACCAGCGTCAGCGGCACAAAGAACCCGTTGAAGTACGGGCTGCGGATGGAGATTTTCAGGTCCATGGCCTCGAAGAACAGCGGGGCCACGGTGCCCACCAGCACCACAAAGGTGGCGGTGAGGAGAATCAGATTGTTGCCCAGCAAGAAGGCTTCCCGGGACACCGGCTTGAAGCCCTTGTTGTTGGTCAGGGCGGAAGAACGAAACGCAAACAGGGTCAGTGCGCCGCCAGCCACCACGCTCAGGAACGCCAGAATAAAGGTGCCCCGCTCCGGATCATTGGCGAAGGCATGGACCGAGGTCAGCACTCCGGAACGCACCAGGAAGGTACCCAGCAGGCTCAGTGAGAAAGCGATGATGGCCAGCAACACGGTCCAGGCCCGGAACATGTTGCGTTTTTCGGTTACCGCCAGGGAATGGATCAGGGCAGTGCCCGCCAGCCAGGGCAACAACGATGCATTTTCCACCGGATCCCAGAACCACCAGCCGCCCCAACCCAGCTCGTAGTAGGCCCACCAGGAGCCCAGGGCGATGCCCACGGTGAGAAAACTCCAGGCCACGGTGGTCCAGGGCCGAGCCCAACGCGCCCAGGCCGGATCCATATTGCCTGCCAGCAGCCCGGCCACGGCAAAGGCAAAGGCCACGGAAAAGCCCACATAGCCCATATATAGCATGGGCGGGTGAATAATCAGGCCCGGGTCCTGCAGCAGCGGATTCAGATCCGCCCCGTCCAGCGGGAACCAGGGCAAGACCCGATCAAAGGGATTGGATGTGAGCAGCATGAACAGCAGGAAGCCCACCGAAATCATGCCCATCACAGACAGCACCCGGGCAACCATGTGCAGAGGAACGCTGCGACTTAGCACCCCGACCATGGCCGCCCAGCCACCCAGCATCCAGCCCCACAGCAGCAGCGAGCCTTCATGACCACCCCATATGGCGGACAACCGATAGGCCAACGGCAACGCGGAATTGCTGTGGTTGGCCACATAGGCCACGGAGAAGTCGTTAATGTAGAAGCTATAGCCCAGGCAGACCATGGAAAGGGTCAGTGCCAGCCACTGCACCCAGGCCAGCGGGCGGGCATACCATTGCAGGGCAAGAATGTTACGATGCACCCCGATCAACGGGAATACTGATAAACACAGGGCTGCAGCCAGTGCCAACCACAGGGATAGATGCCCGATTTCTGCCGCCACGAGAGCTCCTCAATCCGCTTTTTACTGTCCGATGCCTGTCAAACCGCCGTTACGCGCGGTCCGGCGCGCATAGCATCGGTACATGGTCCGGCAATTGCAAGTCCGTGGCGTGGAGGGAGTCGCTGAATAACCTATAATGAATTTCAGCCGTTCCCGAGCCGCAATTGATCCTCAGGAAGCATAGACCAGCGTCTTTATTGTCCGTTCATCGGTCATTTTCGGTAAAGCCATCCTTTCGACATATTTTGAGACGCTTGCTATTCGTATGCTTTCACTTGGCTTTGCTAGTATGCGTTCGATCATGACACCGTGTCATAGCGGTGCCGATAAAACGTCATAAATCATCCATATACTCGGAATGTGCCATCAGGCCTTCACGGAGTAAGACTTTGAGCATTACAACAGAACAGAAATCCTCCTACGATCGCGAGGACCTGCTTGCCTGCGCCCACGGCGAGCTTTTCGGGCCCGGCAACGCGCGCCTGCCACTACCCAACATGCTGATGATGGACCGTATTGCCCATATCAGCGATCAGGGTGGCAAGTACGGTAAAGGCGAAATTATCGCCGAGCTGGATATTCGCCCGGACCTGTGGTTTTTCGAATGCCACTTCGAAAGTGATCCGGTGATGCCCGGCTGCCTTGGCCTGGATGCCACCTGGCAGCTGCTGGGCTTTTTGCTGGGTTGGTTGGGTCACCCGGGCCGCGGCCGCGCCCTGGGCGTGGGGAGTGTGAAATTCTCCGGGCAGATTCTGCCAACGGCCAAGAAGGTAACCTACAAACTGGACGTGAAACGGGTCATTTCCCGCAAGCTGATTCTGGGCATCGCCGATGCCACCGTCAGCGTTGACGGCAAGGAGATCTACCTTGCCGAAGACCTGCGCGTAGGCCTGTTCACTTCCACCGACGGATTTTAGGAGCCAAACATGCGCCGCGTAGTCATCACAGGAATGGGCATTGTCTCCTGCCTGGGCAACGATACCGATAGCGTCACCCGGTCCTTGCGCGAGGGCCGTTCCGGCATTCGCTTCAAGGAAGACTACAAAGAGCTGGGCATGCGCAGCCACGTTGCCGGCACCCCGGAAATCGCACTGGAAGACTTCATCGACCGCAAGCCCCGTCGTTTCATGGGTGATGCGGCCGCCTATGCCTACATCGCCATGCAACAGGCGATCACCGATGCGGGCCTGGAAGAAGACCAGGTCAGTAACGAGCGAACCGGTCTGGTCGCCGGCTCCGGTGGCCACTCCTCCTTTAACCAGGTGGAAGCCGCAGATATCGCCCGCAACCGTGGCGTTAAACGCGTTGGCCCCTACATGGTGCCCCGGGTGATGGCCTCCACCGTCTCCGCTTGCCTGGCCACGCCTTTCAAGATCAAGGGTATCAACTACTCCATTGCTTCCGCCTGCGCCACCAGCGCCCACTGTATTGGTAACGCGGTGGAACAGATTCAACTGGGCAAACAGGACGTGGTGTTTGCCGGCGGAGGTGAAGAAGAACACTGGACCCTGAGCTGTCTGTTCGACGGCATGGGCGCCCTGTCCAGCAAGTACAATGACACGCCGCAAACGGCCTCCCGGGCTTACGATGCCAACCGCGATGGCTTTGTGATCGCGGGCGGTGGCGGCATGGTCGTTGTCGAAGAGCTGGAACATGCCAAAGCGCGTGGCGCAAAAATCTACGCAGAAGTGATCGGCTATGGCGCCACCAGTGACGGCCATGACATGGTCGCGCCCAACGGCGAAGGCGCTGCGCGCTGCATGCGCCAGGCACTGGCCACCATGGACGGCAAGGTCGATTACATTAATGCCCACGGCACCAGCACCCCGGTGGGGGATGTGGCCGAGCTGAAAGCCATTCGTGAAGTGTTTGGCGACAATTGCCCGGACATCGGCTCCACCAAGAGCCTTTCCGGTCACAGCCTGGGCGCCGCCGGGGTTCACGAAGCCATCTACAGCCTGCTGATGATGCAGCATGACTTCACCGCCCTGAGCGCCAATATCGAAACCCTGGATGAAAAGGCGGAAGGACTGCCGATTCTGGTGCAGGGCAAGGATAGCGGCCCGGCCACCGTGCTGAGCAACAGCTTTGGCTTTGGTGGCACCAATGCCAGCCTGGTACTGCGCAAGTGGGAAGGGTGAGGGAAAAGGCAGTTAACAGTGAATAGTTAACAGCTCAAAAAAGCCCGGCATTGCCGGGCTTTTTTTATGTCGCAAATCCGTAGCGTCACGAAACGTAGGGTGCACTGAGCAATCAGTAGTGCCAATCAGATATTCAGGTTCTTTCATCCAGAAGGAAGCCTCAAGCTAAAAGAGTTTTTCAGAGGCGCCCTGAAAGAAAAGCAAAAAAAAGCCTCCGGAGAGGAGGCTTAAAAATACCGTCATAGCTATTCCTGCCTTGGCAGGTCCCGAGCCTGATGACGATAGGCACACAATGTTCAGCAATCAGAACCAGCGGTTGTCCATGTTGATAAAGGTGTCGTCGGCATCGATCAGTCGTTGCGCGTCCAGCTCCACACGGGGCAGCTCCCAGTGGAAAAAATACTGCGCCGCCTGCAATTTACCTTGAGCAAAATCCTTGTCTTCGGGGGCGTCCAGGGCCGCTGCGGCATTGGCCTGTCGCAACCACATCCAGGCTGCCACGGTATGCCCCATCAGTTGCAGGTAGGCATTGGCATTGGACAACGCCATGCGCGGCCCCTGCTCTGCCATCAGCTTGCCTGCGGCTGTAGTGGCCGCTTCAACGCGCGGTAACATGGCTTTCAGCGCCTGGGCAAACGGCTGACAGCGATCATCGGTGGTGTTATCGACATCGGCGAGGATACGCTGGGCCAGCAGTTGCAGCCCCTTGCCGTTGGCCATCCACACCTTGCGACCCAGCAGGTCCATGCCCTGCACACCGGTGGTGCCTTCGTGAATGGGATTAAGGCGGTTGTCACGCCATACCTGTTCCACCGGATATTCGCGGGTGTAACCGGCGCCACCAAACACCTGAATGGCCATGTCGTTGGCTTTGACACCAAATTCTGAAGGCCAGCTTTTCAGTACCGGCGTGAGCAGATCCAGCAGCAGGTGGGCATCCTTTGCTGCCGCCTCATCACCGGTCTCGATGTCATCCACCAGACGATAGCCATACAGGCTCATGGCGATGGCCGCTTCCGCGTAGGCCTTCTGGGTCAGCAGCAGACGTTTCACATCCGCGTGTTCAATGATGGGAACCTGCGGTTTGCTGAAATCCGCATCATCCGGATGACGGCCCTGCAGCCGATCGCGGGCGTAATCCAGTGCATAGCGATACCCCCGGTAACCCAGCACCGCGGCACCAAAGCCCACGCCCACCCGCGCTTCATTCATCATCTGGAACATATAGCGCAGGCCCTGATGAGCTTCGCCCACCAGGTAGCCATGACAATCATCATTATCGCCAAAGGTCAGCGCAGTACTGGTGGTGCCCCGGTAACCAAGCTTGTGAATCAGGCCGGCAAGTACCACGTCGTTGCGCTCCCCCGGGTTTCCCTGGGCATCCAAACGGTATTTGGGTACCACAAACAGGGAAATCCCCTTCACCCCTTCCGGGCCACCGGGAATCTTGGCAAGCACCAGGTGGACGATATTATCCGCCAGCTCGTTATCGCCGCCGGAAATGTAGATCTTGTTGCCCTTGAGGCGATAGCTACCGTCTTCCTGAGGCACAGCACGGGTGCGGATGTCGGCCAGGGAAGAACCGGCATGGGGCTCGGTCAATGCCATGGTGCCGGTAAAGCGCCCCGCCATCATCGGTTCCAGAAACTGTGATCTCAGGGTGTCGCTGGCAAAATTGCGAATCACATTGGCCGCTGCCGCCGTCAGAAAAGCATAGCCGGTAGAACTGGGATTCACACAAGTGAACATCCCCTTGCAAGCTGCGGCCGCGATTTCCGGCAACTGCATGCCACCCTCTTCAAAACTGGCGCGTGAAGAGAGAAACCCGGCATTGATATAGGCATCGAAAGCGGTTTTCACTTCCGGACGCATCACCACTTTGCCGTCCACAAAGGTCGGCTCGTCCTTGTCCGCCAGGCTGTTGTGATTGGCGAACTTTTCCCGGGCCAGTTTCTCTGCCGTATCCAGTGCCGCCTCGATGGTTTCCCGGCTGTGCTCCGCAAAACGCGGGCGCTGGAACAGGGTGTCGGTGTCCAGTACTTCGAACAGCTGAAAACTGAGATCACGACGATCGAGAATCACATCACTCACGGTTTGGCTCCGGTTGGTTTGAACCTGAATTGCTGACTGCCCATGGATTCAGGTTGAACAGCTTGCCATCCCCCCTCCCGGTCTGGCATTGTCGCCTATGACTTATTCATGGTGGAATACGACACGATGTACCGAGTAGCCGTATTAGCCTTCGATGGCGTTTTTGCTTCTGCCCTTACCGGGGTGGTGGATTTGTTCAACCTGACCGGGGTGACCTGGAACCGCATCCACGACCAGCCGCTGGATCGGCAGTTCGAGGTACGCGTTGTTTCCCGGGGCGGCAACCCGGTGCGCTGTACCAACGGCATTCGCATGGCGGTGGACTACTCCCTGGAGCAACTGGATCAGGCCGACTTGGTGATCGTGCCAACCATCGGCGGCAAGTTGGAAACCGTGCTGGCCCAGGAGCAGGAGGTCCTGCCCTGGCTGCGCTTTCTGCATCAAGGGGGAGCGGATCTGGCCAGCAACTGCACCGGCGCTTTTCTGCTGGCCGAAGCCGGCCTGCTGGACGGCAAGACCGCCACCACCCACTGGGGCTTCAGCCAGCAGTTTCGTCATCACTATCCGCAGGTAAAACTCAACGAGCGCGAGCTGATTACCCGCGATGGCAATATCTTCTGCGCCGGTGGCGGCACCGCCTGGCGGGACCTGACCATCCTGCTGGTAGAGCGTTACTGTGGCGCCGACCTGGCCCGGGAGCTGGCCCGGGCCTTTGTCATTGATGTGCGCAACGACCTGCAAAGTATCTATGCCGGCCTGCCCGCCCACAGCTATCACCAGGACGACCAGGTACAGACCATCCAGGCGTGGATTCATGAGCACTACAAGGAGAGCACCAGCCTTGGGCAGCTGGCGGAAATGGTTCACCTGAGTCCACGCCAATTGCAGCGACGCTTTACCACCACCCTGGGCGAGCCACCGTTGCAATACCTGCAGCGAGTGCGTATTGAAGCGGCGCGCAAGATGCTGGAGCGCGGCACCAACAACCTGGCAAGGCTTTCAGAACAGGTGGGTTACCAGGACGTAAGCAGTTTTTCCCGCCTGTTCAAACGCCATACCGGACTGTCGCCCAGCCACTACCGACAGCGTTTTGCCCGTACCGGAACCCTCTCTGACTGAAAGGGCCACTGTGGCGACCAACGTGAAGAACCTTGACGGGTTGTTGACGACTCGGGCCTGATGATAGCCATAATCAAAAAAAGGAGAGCGCCCGTGGAAAACCTGTCCATCATACTCGTGGAAGACCATCGCCAACTGGCCCAGACCGTGGTGGAATTTCTGGAACAGGAAGGTGCCACGGTGGACTATGCCGGCAACACCAGCCTGGCTCGGGAACTGGTTCAGGAACATCATTACGATCTGATGCTGCTGGATGTGATGCTGCCCGGCGAAGACGGCTACAGCTTCTGCCAGTACCTGCGCAAAGAATTGGCTCTGGACCTGCCGGTAATCTTCATGACCGCCCGCGACCAGCTGGAAGACAAGCTGGAAGGTTTTGATCGGGGCGGCGACGACTACATCGTTAAACCCTTTGCCCTGCCGGAACTGGCAGCCCGGGTCTCCGCCCTGATTCGTCGCCAACGCAAGGAAGTCACCGCCAACACACTACAGGTGGCAGATCTGGAGCTGGATCCGGCCCGTCAGGAAGTCCGCCGCGACGGCCAGCTACTGAAGCTTTCTCCCACCGCCTTCCGTATTCTGCGCATCCTGATGCGCGAATCCCCCAAGGTTGTCAGCCGTGAACAGCTTGAGCATGAGCTGTGGGGTGACCTGGTACCGGACTCTGATGCCCTGCGCAGTCACCTGTATAATCTGCGCAAGGCCGTGGACAAGCCCTTCGAGAACGCGTTGCTCAATACCCTGCCCGGTGTAGGATTCAGCATTCAGGAGGATCGCCCTACCGCTGGATAGTGGGTCTCTGACAAAAGCCCTGTGTAGGCAGGGCTTGCACTTTGTGCCTCAGGGGCCTGACAATGCGCAAAAATAACAATATGCCTACTCCCTTATGCCTGCCGACGTAATCCCTCTGCCAACCTATACCAGCTGCCAATCGCTGCTTGATGCACATCTGGCGGAGCTGCAAAAACGCTTCGGCATGACCACGTGGATGATCACCCGCCTGAGCGGTAAAGATTTGATCCTGTTACGTTTGCGGGATGACCATTACGGCCTGCAGCGGGGCCAGCGACTGCAATGGCAGAACAGCTATTGTGTACGCATGGTGGAACTGGGAGCCCCCCGTATCGTCACGGATGCGAGCACGGACCCGGATGCCCCCTTCACCTCACTGAAGGACTCTCTGGGTATCGGCGCCTACATCGGTTTGCCCCTGGTGGACAGCGACAATTGTCTGTTCGGCACATTGTGCGCCATGGACCCCAAGGCCCAGCCAGCCGATCTTGCCAACGCCCTCCCCTCTCTGACCCACGACGCTGCCCTGATCAGTTTTCTGCTCAACAATGCGGTGCGCGAAGCCAGGGAAAAACGGCTGACCACCTTTGTGGAACACCCGGACCGCTGTGACGATACCGGGCTGCCGGGCCGTAAAGGCTGGGATGATATTTGTCGTCAGGAAGCCAGTAATTGCCGGGACTTTGGTCTGCAGGCATCGCTCCTCTATCTACAGGCACCCGAAGACGGCGACAGCCTGACCATTGCCGACTCACTGGCCGCACTGCTCCGGGAGCAGGACAGCATTGCCCACCTGGGAAGTAACCGTTTCGGGATTCTTCTTGCCGACACCGACGAGGAAAAATCCCGCCGCGTGGCAGACCGGATTCGTGACGCGATGAATGCCAAGCAATTGTTGGTACGCATTGATCAGGAAACGCTGATCAGCGGCTAAGGAGCCTCTTAATCAGGAAAAACGGATCGCCACTTCGGTACCCCGACCGGGGGCACTGGTTACCATCAGGTGCCAGTGATAGCGCTCACACAGCCGTTGTACGATGGCCAGCCCCAGGCCATGCCCCGCTTCCTGGCTTTGCCCACGCTCAAACGGTTTCAGAATCCGCGCCAGCTCATCCGCATCCATACCGGCCCCGTAATCCACCACGTGCACCGTCTTCTCTGCCACCAGGATGGTGACGTCGCCAGAACCGCTGTAGTTGATGGCATTGCGCACCAGATTGGTCAGCACAATGGTCAGCGCCACTTCCGGGCTGTGCACCGTCAGAAGAGCAGTCTGGCGTACCTGCAGGCGAATTTGCTTGCGGTCCGCCAGCGGGCTGAGGCGCTCCATCAGGTTGACGGCCAGGTCGTTCACGATCACGTCCTCGCTGTCGGGTTGGCGCTGTTCCGTGCGCGCCAGCATCAACAGCGTCTCCAGGGTCGCCTCCATGTCCTCCACAGTATCTTCCATGCGGCGGATCAGCGGGCGATCACCGATCTGACTGACCAGCAATTCCAGATTGGCACGAAACACTGCCAGTGGCGTGCGAAGCTCGTGACTGGCATCACGGGTAAACTGCCGTTCGCGCTCCACAAAGCTCACCAGCCTGTCCGCATAGGCATCCAGCGCCGACACCAACACCGCCACTTCGCTGTCGGTATCCGCATCAATACCACTGAGATCCGGCCGTGCAATACTGGGGTCTTCCACCGGGGTATGCCGTAGCCGGTCAGCAAGCTGCACTAATGGCGACAACAGATCGCGGGATTTTTTCCAGCCCAGAAACGAGGTGATGTAGATCACCAGCAGCACGCCGGTGAGAGGCAGAATACCAAACAGAAAAGCCAGTACCGACACCCGCTTTTCATCGAAAATCAGATATAGCCGGGCATCGCCTTTCCGCTCCAGATAGACGATCGGCCGCTCGCCGGCCAGATCCGCCCGCTGGTAACCGTCAGGCAAAGACTGCAATACCTGCGGGATGTCATCGTTGACCTTCTCGCTGGTCAGCAATCCCAGCAGGTGACGCGTGTTGGGGCGTGGTTGAGTCGGGTTCTCATCCAGCAGAGTCCAGTAGTGCTCGGCTTCCTTGATCAGTGCCTGCTTCACCAGAACCTGTTCGATAATGTTGGCCGTGGCCCACACGCCCAGCACCGTAGTCAGACTGATCAGCAACAACTGAAGCAGGTAGACGCGGGTAATACGATGCTGGACGCCGGTTTTCTTCATGCAAGATACTCAACGGTTTCAGCCGGCAGTATTCGCCGGACGGGAAAACAGATAATGGGCCACGAACCATTCTTCCCCGTCACGATAGTCAAACAACTCCGCGCAGGCCATGAAAAACATACGCCAGCGTTGCAGCCATACCTTGCCATTACCCTTGCCATACACCTCATCCAGCAACGGGATCAGCCGGGATTGCTTCTGGTCCGCCAGTTCCAGCCAGCCCTCCAGGGTCCGCGCGTAATGGGTTCCATTCACTGCCCAGCGCTGTTCCTCCTCCAGTTTGCCCGCACAGTGTGGCAACCAGTCGTAGGAGGGCATCATGCCGCCAGTAAAGAAATACCGCGCCATCCAGTCGCTGCTGCCCTCATCTTCAAACAGATAGGTCAGATTGAGATGGCAAAACACATGAATAAACAGCTTGCCGCCTGGTTTCAACCAGTCATGAATCCGCGCCATCAGGGTACTGTGGTTGCGCATGTGCTCGAACATCTCCACAGAGACGACCCGGTCAAAGGGCTGATCAGGCTGAAACAATGACGCGTCTGCAGTAATCACTCGCACATTGGTCAGGCCTTTTTCTTTCGCCCGCCCCATGATGAAGGCTTTCTGGGATGCCGAGTTGGAAATGGCGGTAATACGGCTGCCCGGGTAGTGTTCTGCCATCCACAGCGTCAGTGACCCCCAGCCACACCCCATTTCCAGGATCTCTTGACCGTTGTCCAGTTCGGCACGCTCGCAAGTCATCGCCAGCATGGCGCGCTCTGCCTCTGCCAGATCATTAACACCGTCCGGCCAGTAGGCGCTGGAATACTTCAGGTACGGGCCGAGGACCTGCTCATAAAAACGCGAATCCACCTCGTAATGCTGCTCGTTGGCTTCATTCTGGCCCACTGCCACCGGGCCCTGCTTCAGCGAGCTTTCCAGGTCATCACGATTGTGCTTCTGTCGCTCCTGTTCAAGCCGCTTTCCCAGCAAACGCCGGATACCGAAACGTACCAGGGCATCCGGCAACAGGCCGGACTCCGCCATTTGAATCATCATGATTTGGGTCTCCAGGGAAAGAACGCACTGGTAGTGCGCTGATAGTCTCGATAATCGTCGCCACGGGATTTCAGTGCCTGCTTTTCCGTGTAGGGGATGCCGGTGACGAACCAGAGGAAAACAAACATGGCCAGCGGCAAACACCACAGCCAGGCCCCCTGAGTAGCGCCAATGGCGATCAGCGGGTAACTGCACCAGTGCAACCATTCAAAGAAATAATTGGGATGGCGGGAATAACGCCACAACCCTTCACGGCAAGTGCGCCCGGCGCTGTCCGGCTTCTGCTTGAAACGCGACAGTTGCCTGTCGGCCAGACTCTCTCCGGCAATCGCCAGTACGCCAAGACAGGCGCCCAGGACGACCGTAATGCCGTAGCTGTGTTGCTGGCTGCCGATCACCCAGAACGTGAGGGCAAAACCCCAGGCCAGCAGAGCCTGGCCCCAGTAAAACAACAGAAATACCGGCTGGGTCTTTTCCTGCAGGGCTTCACGCATGGCCGCGTAGCGACCATCTTCATGGGATTCACTGGCCACCCGCCGAAAAATATGACTGCCCAGCCGCACGGACCAGAGCAACAGCAGCGCACCGGCCGCCCACCGCGGCAGGGAGGCGCCACTGCCCATCACCAGAAAAATGAGTCCGACCACACCCACCGACCAGGACCAGAACACATCCACCCAGCCCGCATTAAGAGTCTGCAACTGCTGCAACCACAACACCGAGGCCACGATCAGCAAGGCGATAAGCAACAAATAATGTATCTCAGGCATGATGATGTTCCCTTTCACCGGTGAGTTGGGCCCCGTAGGCCAGCAGCGGCACCGCCACAGCCCAGACCACACCATAGGTCACTGCGATTGGCAGCCAGTCGAGCGGGGCGCTGGCCGCCCCCAGTCTGATGCCCATTGTGACGGAAAAGATACCACCCACGGCGCCAAAAGCGGCGCCCAGCCAGGGCCTGCCACACAACCAGCGCAGGCTGTAGTGAAAACTCGCGGCAAATCCCAACCACAAGGCCCAGATCCACCCCGGCGCCAGCCAGGGGTGATCCCAACGGGTATAAGCTAATAAGCCACTGCTCAACCAGATCGGCTCAAGTAACAGGCAAAGTACAAGGCCCCACAGCAGCATGGAGGTATTCTTGATCCAGCGAGGGTCAAACCACCACTGCCCTGCCAACATGACTCCCAGCACAGCCCAGGATGGCCAGGACATGTCCCTGGCACCGCCAAATACAGCCGCCGCCCACAACAGCTGGAAGCCGACAAAATTAATAATTAAAGGGGCTGGTAGTCTTTTCATTCGCGAACAGTGCGCCTCCACTCGTCAATAGCCTGTGAAATTCCTTCACAGGCGAATCACCCGCCTGCGCTCACAGTTGGCTAATGAGATCATTACTGATGACAAGCGCCCTCCTCGTGCCGCTGCTGCTGATAGGCTGCAGCTCGGCCCCCCTTGGCCCCTATGGCTACACAGACCATTACCTTGAGCGCAGCAGCAATAATGCCAGCCAGGATGCCGTGCTGCCTGATGACGAGATCCTTTCCCGCTTTATCAATTTCTACAATCCCCTGGACCAGGATCATATTGCCAACGGCATGGATCAGATCTACGCCGAGGACCTGTACTTCAATGACACCCTGGTCACCCTCCTCGAGCGGAATGCTCTGCAAGAACATCTGCTGGCTACTGCCGAGCGATTGAGCCAAATGTCACTGCAACCGGTGAACGTGATCCGCGACGACAACCAGGTCTATCTGGTCTGGGTGATGGAGGCACGCTTCTCCCTGCTGGGCAGAGAGCGCCTGTCGCGCACCATTGGCATCAGCCAGCTACGTTTCAACAGCAATGGAAAGGTATTCTTTCACCAGGATTTCTGGGACAGCAGCCAAGGCCTGGACCAGCATCTGCCAGTATTAGGACCGATGACCCGATGGCTACGCAATCACTGATACGCCCCCTTCTTCTTTCACTGGCCTGCCTGCTGGGTAACACTGCCCATGCTAACGACTGGCAGCTATGCCACCGCAGTGATGTAAAGGCGTTGCGCTTTATCACCGTGGGAGAGGCTCGCCTGCTTCGCCAGGACTGCAATGTCGATGACCTGCTGGCAGCGCCAATGAGGCTGGAATTCAGTTACTACCGTGAAGTTCCCGGCGATGCCTTTGCCAAGGCGGCCATGAACTTTCTGGAAAAAAACCTCAACGACAGGGATTTCGAGCAACTGAAACCCCGTTTTGAGGGTTTTAACAGTCATTATCAGGATATTGGAGATGGCGACACTTATGCCATGGTCTATCAGGATGAACAGCTTCTGCTGATGCTCAATGACGAACCGCTCACCAATGAACAGGGAGATCGTTTCGCCAGGGCCTACCTGCGAATCTGGTTCGGGGAAAATCCCTACTCAAACAACCTCAAGGAGGCCCTGTTAGGTAATCCCTGACACCCCACCGCTATTGCGCCTGGGCAGGCCAATCGGGATACTGATTACATAAAAATCAATATCTTTTGGGGATATCGCAGCATGTCCAAGCTGTTCCATGTGGTGGCCTCTTCTGCCCGGCAGACCAGCCGGCACGACCGTGCCACTGCGCTGAAAGGCACTCTGCTGATTACCATCAGTGCCGTATTACTTTCCCTGGTGCTCACCAGCATCGCCATTCTGGTCGTTGGCGAAAGAGACTGGCTTTCCGCCTTGGTGCTGGCCACCTTGCTCCCGCTGCTACTGCTGCCCCCCCCTCTCTATCTGGTGGGCAGCCGACTGATGTCTCTGGACCGGCAGAACCATCAGTTGCAACAACTCGCCCGGGAAGATCATCTCACCGGCCTGTTCAACCGCCCTCACCTGCTCAGCATGCTGGAAAGGGAACTGGCTCTGAGCCAGCGTCATAACTACACCGTGTCGATCCTGTTGCTGGAGATCAACGACTTCACCCAGTTGCTGGATGAGTACGGGCGTTACACTGGCGAGAAGGCACTACGCCTGTTTGCCGACTGTATTCGTGAAAAAATTCGCGAAAGCGATCTCTTCGGGCGCTTCGACGGCGCCCAGTTCCTGCTGGTCCTTCCCCACACCAACCATGACGATGCCGCCCGCATGGGCGAAGGTCTGCGCGCTCTCACAGCCGGCATCAGGCTGACCAGCCAGCAACCCGGGGACACGCAACAGGAAAATGTCAAAATCAGCGCAAAAATCGGCGTTGCCAGTACAGAAAACAGTGGCCGCAGTATCAACCCGCTACTTAACGAAGCCGACTACGCGCTTTATCAAAATCGAAACGAAGGACGCGACCGTTCTGATCCACCAAGAAACAACCTTTAAATCTTACCTAAAAAATAAAAAGTAATGCTTTTACACTAGATAATTACAAAAAAAAGACCTCCTGCTACCAAACAATTTCCATATTTGTAAATTTTTTTATTAATCTGTCATGTGAGGATTTACATGGGAGACAGGCTGCACAACACTGACCCCGTGTTTGTACTGCCTATTTGGACAAAACAAGGAAGGAGCTTATGAACGCTAAACATTTTTTGGCGGCGAGTATTGCTTGCGCATCCGTCACTGCGGCCACTGCGGTCACTGCTGACGAAATCCCCGAGCGTTATTTCTATTTTGGTGGCCACATCAGTGAGAACTGGATTGATATCGGTGATCACTACGACCAGAACACCAGTGAAAACAATGTAACCCTTCCCGGTGCCCAGATGGGTTACCGTTTCAACCGTGACTGGTCTTTCCAGGGTTGGTGGGAGCGCAACAACTCCAACACCGACCTGCTTGGCGATGCGGACATCAACATTGCCCACGGTAGCCTGCGTAAGCACTTTGCCGGCAACTCCGCATTCGAACCCTACGTGGGTATTGGTGCCGGTGAGTTCCGCACCGAGCCGACCAGCGACAGCTCCAACGACTTCAAGGAAACCATCGGTACCCTGGAAACCGGTTTCCAGACCATGCTGCACCCGCACTTCATGCTGGACGTGGGTGCTCGTCCCTACTACAGCTTCCGTACCGAACGCTGGGACGCAGAAGTCTATGCTGGCCTGAACTTCCTGATCGGTGCTTCCGAGAAAGAAGAAGAGCCCGCACCAGTGGTTGAGAACGTGGTAACCGACAGCGACGGCGATGGCGTGCCTGATGACCGTGATCAGTGTGCCAACACCCCTGCAGGTGCCCAGGTTGATGCAACTGGCTGTGAACTGGACGATGACGGTGACGGCGTAGTCAACAGTGCCGACGAATGCCCGGATACCCCGGCAGGCGCACTGGTAGACGACAAGGGCTGTCAGCAGTACCTGGAAAAAGACGTGAAGGAAACCCTGTACGTTGAGTTCGGCCTGGACAAGGCTGAGGTCCGTCAGACTTCCTACCCTGAGCTGGAGCGTCTGGCTGAAGAGATGCGCAAGTATCCCTCTGCCAACCTGGTACTGGAAGGTCACACCGACAGCACTGGCGCAGCGAGCTACAACAAGTCGCTCTCCAAGAAGCGTGCTGATGCAGTGAAGAAAGTTCTGGTGGAAGAGTTCAACATCAGCACTGACCGCATCACCACTGAAGGCTACGGTGAAGAGAAGCCGATCGCCGACAACGGCACCAGTGAAGGCCGCGCGGAAAACCGTCGCGTAGAAGCCATCATGAAGGCCACTACCCAGGAAGCTCAGTACCAATAAGAGCTTTTCCTGAACGAAAAAGGGCCGGCATTGCCGGCCCTTTTTTTTATGCTCGCAAATCTCTCAAAACTGTCCGAAAACCTAGGAGGCACTGAGCCCAAGGCGAACGGCACCGGTTCGCGATGGTGATTGTGGTGCACTACCCACAAACAGACCTGACCACTTCACCCCTTGCGGCGAGCAGCGAAAAACGCCTTCAGCATGGCCGCACTCTCAGCCTCCATCACCCCCCCCTCTACCAGCAATTTGTGGTTGTAAAAATCCACTTGCGGTAACTGCAACTGACTCTCGCAGACACCCGCACGGGGCTCTTTGGCCGCGTAGACCAGGCGAGCCACACGGGCATGCACCAGCGCACCGAAACACATGGTGCACGGCTCCAGGGTCACGTACAGCGTGCTTCCCGGTAAGCGGTAATTCTGCTCGGCATCGGCGGCGGCGCGTAATGCCACCACCTCGGCATGGGCGGTGGGGTCATGGCCGGTGATGGGTTGATTGAAGCCTTCACCCAGTACCTGATCCTCACGAACCAGCACCGCTCCCACAGGGACTTCACCCACCTCGGCGCCCTGCCGGGCCAACTCCAGTGCCCGTTGCATCCAAATGTCGTCGTTCATGGCTATATCCTGATGGTTGCGCGGCAATGGTATGTCCCAGCAAGCCCTAGCCCGGATTTCTCACCCAAACGCTCCTCAATTCGGGTTTGGCACTACTATACAAGACAGAAAGCCATTTTAGAGTAGATTCCATTTGGTATCTCACGCTTGCCATGCATTAGACGAGCGCTAAAGCACCGCCAGCGCGCCCAGACAGCTTGAAAAGGCATCCAGCCTGTCGCTGCGCTGGCTGAACGCACTGGCGGCACTTTATCACTCGCCTACTACATGGCATTGGATGAAAAGTCCGGGCTAGCACCAACACCCCATTTCGTTACAATCATGCCATCAATCGCATTGAGAGCTGTTATGACATCCATCGGAACGCCTTTTACCGACAACGCCACCCGCGTCATGCTGCTGGGCAGCGGCGAACTGGGCCGGGAAGTGGCCATCGAACTGATCCGTTATGGCTGCGAAGTGATTGCCGTGGACCGCTATGATCACGCCCCTGCCATGCAGGTGGCCCAGCGTAGCCATGTCATCAACATGCTCGACGGGGCCGCCTTGCGCCAACTGGTAGAACAGGAGAAGCCGGCGCTGATCGTCCCGGAAATCGAAGCCATCGCCACCGACGAACTGGTACAGCTGGAAAGCGAAGGCTTTACCGTCGTGCCTACTGCCCGGGCGGCAAAACTGACCATGAACCGCGAAGGCATTCGCCGACTGGCGGCAGAAGAATTATCCCTACCCACCTCGCCCTACCGCTTTGCAGAAAGCCTGGAGGACTACCAACAGGCCGTTGCCGAGATCGGCCTGCCCTGCGTGGTCAAACCGGTGATGAGTTCCTCCGGCAAGGGCCAGAGCACGGTGAAAACCGAAACGGATATCCAGACCGCCTGGGACTATGCCCAATCCGGTGGCCGCGCCGGACAGGGCCGGGTCATCGTGGAAGGCTTTGTGGATTTCGATTATGAAATCACCCTGCTGACCGTACGACACCGGGATGGCACCAGCTATGCCACCACCTACTGCGCTCCCATCGGCCACCGCCAGGAAAACGGCGATTACCAGGAATCCTGGCAACCGCAAGCCATGAGCGAAAAAGCACTGCAGGCGTCTAAACAGGTCGCCGGCGCCATCACCGAAGCCCTGGGCGGCATGGGTATTTTTGGCGTGGAGCTGTTTATCAAGGGTGATAACGTGTATTTCAGCGAAGTCTCTCCCCGCCCCCATGACACAGGGCTGGTGACCTTGCTGTCGCAAAACCTGTCGGAATTCGCGCTGCATGCCCGTGCTATTCTTGGCCTGCCGATTCCGGATATCGAACAACGCGGCCCCAGCGCTTCCTCGGTACTGCTGGTGCAAGGTGAATCCAGCGACATGCGTTACAGTGGTCTGGACAAGGCCCTGGCCCAACCGGAAACGGAAGTGCGCCTGTTCGGCAAACCGGAAGTGAAAGGCAGCCGCCGCCTGGGTGTCGCCCTGGCGAGAGGCGAATCCATCCAGCAAGCGCGGGACAAGGCCAATGCTGCCAGCGCGGCTCTGAACGTCGATCTTTAAAACGAGGATAATAACAATGCAAAATCAGGACACGCACAGCAAGGTGATCGGCTATCTGCTGTGGATTTTCGGTTTCATGGGCGCCCATCGCTTTTACTATGGTCGCCAGATCACCGGCACCATCTGGTTCTTTACCCTGGGCCTGTTTTTCATCGGCTGGATCATCGATCTGTTCCTGATCCCGGGCATGGACGATGCGGCGGACGAACGCTACGAACCCGGCAGCATCGACTACAACATCGGCTGGGTTCTGCTTACCTTCCTGGGCATTTTCGGCATCCACCGTTTCTACATGGGCAAGGTGATCACCGGCATCATCTATCTGCTTACCGCCGGGCTGTTCGGGCTTGGCATCCTCTACGATTTCTGGACCTTGAACGGACAGATCACCGAGAAGAACCGCCTCGCCTGAACCCGGCAGACGCCACGCCCATCACGGGCGTGGCCTCAACGCATCACAAACCCCGCAAACAACACCGCGAAACCACCCACCTCGGCCACGATCAACGACACCATGAATGTGGACATGGCCAGCTCTGGCACACTACCGCCACCGAGACGATGGGGGCGCTGCAGCTGATTACGGGTGTCCTGCAGGAAGCCGTGGAGAATATAGCTGCCGATGGCCAGGCCAAAAAACACCACGTTTGCCAGCACCGCCAGCGTATTGATCCAGTCGTCCCAGACACTGAGCAGCGCAAACCGCTCCAGTACCAGACAGGCAAATGCGTACATCAGGCTGGCCCGGTGGGCCACGTCCACATAGTAATGCGCCCGACCCTTTTCATTGGTAGCGATCTGCCAGTACTTCCACACCCCGGTCAGCAGCCCCGTCAGAAAGTAAATACCGCAACCCCACAACGCCCATTGGTCTGCTGTCATTCTGCTCTCTCCTTATAATTCGAAAAAATGCGCCAGGGTAGCCAGCATTTGCGGCTGGGCATGGCAATAACGTCGACGCCCTTCCCGCTCAACCCGGATAAGCCCGGCCTCGGCCAGCTCACGGACATGGTGGGATACCGTGGGCGCACCAATGTTGAGACGCTGCATGAAATCCCCGAAGGCACAGCCCGCCGGCACTTTGGCCAGATCCGCATGACCATGGGCACGACAGTGCTCCAGAATCACTTGATAGATACGCAAGCGGTTGGGGTTAGACAGGGCACGAAAGGCCGCTGCCAACTGATCCGCTGAGCTGTTCGATATGTCTTTCCGTGCCAAAACCGGCACCTCCCCACAAAATAGTTTGACGGGTATAAAACTAACTTATAGTTTGACGATCATCAAACTATACAGATGCTGACCTGCACAGGTCACTGGAGGACAATCGTGAGCCACGCAGACACTCTCGGGCAATCACTGGCTCTGCCCTGCGGAATAACGCTGAAGAACCGCTTCGCCAAATCTGCCATGAGCGAAGCGCTGGGCACCATCGATAATCATGTCACCCCGGCGCTGGAGCGGCTTTATGGCCGCTGGGCTCAGGGCGGTACCGGATTGCTGATTACCGGCAACATCATGATTGACCGCAACCACACCGGCGAGCCCCGTAACGTGGTACTGGAAGATGAACGCGACATGGCCCTGCTGAAGCGCTGGGCCGACGCCGGCAAAAACCAGGGCAACGATATCTGGGTACAGCTCAACCACCCGGGCAAACAGATCCCGCGCATGCTTGCCAGCGGTGATACCCTGGCTCCCTCCGCCGTCCCCTTCGGCAAGGAGCTCAAAAGCGCCTTCAAGACGCCACGGGCGCTCACAGAAGATGAAATCTTCGACATCATCCGCCGTTTCGCTACCAGCTCGGCACTAGCCAAGAAGGCCGGCTTCACCGGCGTCCAGATTCATGGCGCTCACGGTTACCTGGTCAGCCAGTTCCTGTCCGGCCATCACAACCGTCGCACTGACAAATGGGGCGGCTCCCTGGAAAACCGCATGCGTTTTCCGTTGGAAATCTATCGCGCCATCCGTGACGCCGTTGGCCCGGATTACCCGGTGAGCATCAAGCTCAACTCTGCGGATTTCCAGCGAGGTGGTTTCACCGAAGAAGAATCCATGACCGTAGCGGAAACCCTGGCCAATGAAGGTCTGGATCTGCTGGAGATTTCCGGCGGTAACTACGAAAACCCGGCCATGGCCGGCGCCAGAGGCGTGCGCGAAAGTACGGTGAAGCGGGAAGCCTATTTCCTGGATTACGCCCAGGCGATTCGCAAGCGGGTCTCCACGCCACTGATGGTGACTGGCGGCTTCCGCTCAGCCGAGGCCATGGCACAAGCCGTGGAAAGCGGCGCCACCGACCTGGTTGGTATTGCCCGCCCCCTGGCAGTGGAACCAGATCTGGCCAATCGCATTCTCGCCGGCCAGGAAGGCGTTATCAGCCGGGTCACACCGCGCAAGACAGGCATCAAGATGATCGACGAGATGGCCATGATGGAAGTCTCCTGGTTTTCCCGTCAGTTGCACCGCATGGGCAAGGGACAGGACCCGAAACCGGATGAAAGCGTGCTGCTATCGTTGTTCAAGGTGATTACGGAGATGGGTATCGGCAGCTTCAAGACCCGACGGTTGCGGGCAAACAGTTGAAAGGCAGTTAATAGTTAACAGTGAATAGTTAATAGCGAGAAACAAAAAAGCCCTTGCCAGGTTTTCCCGGCAAGGGCTTTTTTTGTAGGAGCGGCGCTTGAGCCGCGAACCTGCTTGCGAAAACATTCCCAGGGACGCTTCGCGGCTCAAGCGCCGCTCCTACATCCCGCCCTTAAAGGGCAGCGGCTACTTCCGCACCCTGCTTGATGGCACGCTTGGCGTCCAGTTCTGCAGCCAGGTCGGCGCCGCCGATCAGGTGGAAGTTTTTCGCTTCTTCCTGATACAGCTCACGCAGGGATTCCTGACCGGCACAGATCACCACGTGGTCCACATCCAGTACCCGGCTTTCCTCGCCGATTTTGATATGCAGGCCGGCATCATCGATTTTCTCGTAGCTGCAGCCTTTCAGCATGTCCACGTTGCGGGATTTCAGGGTGGCGCGATGCACCCAGCCGGAGGTCTTGCCCAGATCCTTGCCCAACGAGGTCGGTTTACGCTGCAGCAGCGTGATCTGCCGGGCGGGTTTTTCCACCTCCGGCTCAACCAGGCCACCGGGTGCATCGCTATCCATGTCCACGCCCCACTCCTTCATCCACTCCGGCAAGGGCTGCTCGCCGTCACGGGGGTGTTCAGCCAGGAATTCGGACACATCAAACCCGATACCGCCGGCACCGATCACCGCCACTTTCTCACCCACCTGGGCCTTGCCACGCAGTACATCCACGTAGGACAGCACCTTGGGGTGATCAATGCCGGGGATACCCGGCGTACGCGGCAGGACACCAGTGGCGATGACGATTTCATCAAAGCCCTGGGCCTGCAGATCTGCCACTGCCACCCGGGTATTGAGTTTCAGGGTCACCCCGGTGTTTTCAATTCGCTTGCTGAAATAGCGAATGGTGTTGTGGAACTCTTCCTTGCCCGGCACTACCTTGGCCATGTTGAACTGGCCGCCGATCTCGCCAGCCTGATCAAACAGGGTCACATCGTGACCCCGCTCTGCCGCCACCGTGGCACAGGACAGGCCCGCCGGGCCGGCGCCGACTACCGCCACCTTCTTGGGCTTGGCAGTGCGCAGATAAAGCAGCTCGGTTTCGTGACAGGCACGGGGATTGACCAGACAGGATGCCCGCTTGAGCTGGAAGGTGTGATCCAGACAGGCCTGGTTACAGGCAATACAGGTATTGATCTCGTCGGCCTTGCCCTGCTCGGTCTTCTTCACGAAGTCCGGGTCCGCCAACAACTGACGGGCCATGGACACCGCATCCGCCTGACCGCTCTTGAGAATCTCTTCCGCCACATCCGGATCGTTGATGCGGTTGGAGGCGACCACCGGAATGGACACCACCTCTTTCACCTGGCGGGTGGCTTCGGCAAAGGCTGCCCGGGGCACAGAGGTCACGATGGTAGGCACACGGGCCTCGTGCCAGCCGATACCGGAGTTCAACAGGCTGCTGCCGGCCGCTTCCAGGGCCTTGGCCAGTTCCAGCACTTCTTCGCGGGTGGAGCCTTCCGGCACCAGATCAATCACCGACATGCGGAACATGATGATGAAATCATCGCCACAACGTTTGCGGGTTTCGCGGACGATTTCCACCGGGAAACGACGGCGATTTTCTGCATTGCCGCCGTACTTGTCCTTGCGTTTGTTGGTGCGCGGCGCGGTGAACTGGTTAATCAGATAACCTTCGGACCCCATGATTTCCACACCGTCATAACCGGCCTTCTTGGCCAGGTAGGCAGTGTGGGCAAAATCTTTCACCGTCTGCTCCACTTCCTTGGTGGACATGGCCTTGGGCTTGAACGGGTTGATCGGGCTCTTGATCGCCGAGGCAGAACGGGAGAACGGGTGGTAGCTGTAACGGCCCGCATGCAGCACCTGCAGGGCAATCTTGCCCCCTTCCCGGTGCACCGCATCGGTCACCTTGCGGTGGTTCATCACATCAAAGCGGCTGTTGAACAGCCCGGCGAACGGGTAGAACCACCCTTTCTTGTTCGGGTTGAAGCCACCGGTAACAATCAAGCCAACACCGCCACGGGCACGCTCGGCAAAGTAAGCCGCAAGCTTGGGAAACTGCCAGAAGCGGTCTTCCAGCCCGGTGTGCATGGACCCCATGATCACCCGGTTCTTGAGCTGGGTATGGCCCAGATCCAGGGGGGAAAGCAGGTTGGAATAGCGGTCGGCTGTCATGGTGTAGGCTCCGTATCGTCACCAAAGATGGCTACGCGTTGATTATCTGGACGCCGTCAAGTTAATAGCTTATTTTGACACTGTCAAGATTATTGCTGAAACTACCCTGGCAAGTTACAAGTTGAAAGTGTCAACGCGGCATCTGTATGGCAATAACCAGTACCACCCTGCCCGCGCCCAAACCAGCTTGTTCGCGTAACCGGCTGCTCGTCTGCTGCCAGCTTTGCAGCGCGCTGTAACTTGCCACTTTCAACTTGCAACTGGATTTACCATGTCACGACCCGCGCGCTATCACCACGGTGACCTGCATTCCACCCTGCTCCGGGAGGCCAACCGGCTGCTGGACGAAGACGGCATTGACGGCCTGTCCCTGCGCAAGCTGGCGGAACGGGCCGGCGTCTCTCGTACCGCACCCTACCACCATTTCCGTGACAAGAATGTCCTGCTCTGCGCCCTGGCGACCCAGGCGTTCAGCCAACTGGATGAAATGATCGGGCGGCAATTACAGGGGGAAGGTTCGAAAGAACGGATTCAGCACTTTGTCCGCGAGTATCTTCGCTTTGCCACCGAGCACCCGGAACAGTACGAGCTGATGTTCGGGCGCACCATCTGGAAAAGTGGGGAACCCACCGAGGAACTGAAGGCGGTGGCCTACCGCAGCTTCCGTAACTATGCCGAACGGCTGGGGAGCCAGCTGCAGGGCCGACTTCCTGCCGATACTGATCCCCTGCGTGTGGCTCAGGCCAGTTGGGCCACCGTCCATGGCCTGTGCCGCCTGCTGATCGATGGTATCTACGTGAACCGGGAAGATATAGAGGCCGTCAGCGAACAGTCAGTGGCGCTGATCATGGCCGCCCTGGCCCCTTCAACATGATCGGCTAACGACTTTGTTGCAGAAATGTCCGTAGCGCCGCCATATAGCGATCAAAGGCTTCGAACTGGGGTACATGCCCAATGCCCTCCAGTTCCACCAGGGTGGCATCGGGTATGCGCTGCACGGTTTTCTGGCCCAGCTGGTCGTAGCGGCCCAGAGTCTCACGAATTTCCTCGGGAGCCCGGTTTCGTCCCAGGGCAGTACGATCACGGGTACCGATAACAAGCAGCGTGGGTACCGCAAGGCGGTCAAAATCCTGCACCACTGGCTGGCTGAAAATCATCTCGTAGTGCAACGCCGAATTCCAGGCAATACGGGGGTAATCCGGGCCACGCATCCAGCCCTGTTGCAGGGTCAGCAGCGGGTCGTAGGCCTCCTTCCACTGACCATCAAAATAGCTGGCGGTCATATAGGCTTTGACCTTCTCCGGGGTCTTGTTCAACTCCCCCTGATACCAGGCCTCCACGGACTGCCACGGCACCTGCTTGTGCTGCCAGTCTTCCAGGCCGATGGGATTGACCAGCACCAGTGAGCGAGTGCGCTCAGGAAACATCAAGGCGAAGCGGGTGGCCAGCATGCCACCCATGGAGTGCCCCACTACAGTGACATCATCCACCTTCAGGCTGTCCAGCAACCGTCGGGTCTGATCTGCCAGCATCTGAAAGGAATACTGTAGATGGTCCGGCTTGGAGGACTTGCCGAAACCGATCTGGTCCGGCACCACCACGCGGTAGCCATCGGCCAGCAATTCGGTGATGGTTCGCTCCCAGTAGGCGCCGGAAAAATTCTTGCCGTGCAACAACAGAACCGTCTGCCCGTTACTCTGTTTCGGCGCCACATCCATGTAGGCCATGTCCAGCGATTGGCGTTGTGCATCAATGGCCAGAACCTGTACCGGAAACGGGTACTCGTACTGCTCAAGGCGGGCATCCAGAGCCAACTCATCGGCCCATAGCGACCCTGACAACGTAATGCTCAGCGCACCGATCAACCACACAAACAATCGCCTCATCCCTTCTCTCCCGCATAGTGTTCACAGTATGTGAACCTGGGAGGGGCAAGGAGTTCCTGGCATCCTGCTACTCAGCACGGACCACTCACGCCCATTGCCGGCAATGAACAGGCATAAAAAAACCGGCCCGAAGGCCGGTTTTTTTGAGTCATGCCAGCGATTACTTCTCGAGAATCGCTACCACGCCCTGGCCGCCAGCAGCACACACCGAGATCAGTGCGCGGCCGGAGCCTTTTTCGTTCAGCAGCTTGGCGGCGTTGGCGATAATACGGCCAC
>OJEM01000078.1_pt1 | contig 24539 bp, 19 predicted proteins | sample 1593651 | NCBI WGS metagenome assembly OJEM01 (sample SAMN05416819, study PRJEB24817) | seawater metagenome | isolation source: Sea water | place: Canada:Atlantic | collected 2013-07
CTACACTATCCTCTTCGTCGGCAGCGTCAGATGTGTATAAGAGACAGCCCTTACTGAACTGGCGCCTGCGGCTAATCTGGCTACGCAGCCTGCTGGTGCTGATCATTACCCTTGCCCTGATGGTGCTGCAAAGCCAGGGGCATAGCGGCTATCGTCTCAATGAACTGGGCTGGCTGGCGGCGCTCTTATTGCCCAGCCTTCTCACGCTGTTGTCTCACCGCGTGAACCATCAGCGCCACGCACCGCTACTGACGCTGGAACTGGCCCTGGACACGATCCTGTTCACCGGCCTGATCCAGGGCTTCGGCGGCGCCGGCAACCCGTTGTCGTTCTACCTGCTGGTGCCTGCCCTGCTGGCTTCACTGACCCTGCCACTGAAAAACGGCATGCTGGTGGCGGCACTGGCGCTGGGCGGCTACATGATCTCCATGAGCTGGTATCAGATGCCGGCCATGGATAGTCCTCTCCATGCTCTCAGCCACCAGCTCAGCGGCTTGCATGGCATCGGCATGGCAGCCGTTTTCATTGCCCTTCTGGTCATGCTGACCCTGCTGGGCCAGGTGATTCAGCGCCTGATGCGCCAACAGCAGCGCCAGCAGGAACAGGCCATTGATCTGGCCGGTCGCCGTGAGCACATGTATCAAATTGCCGCCACCCTGGCCGACCAGGCCCACGAACTGAATACGCCACTGGGCACCCTGGTGATGCTGGCCGACAACCTGCTGCATGCACCACAACTGCCAGACGCCCTCCGCGATGACGTCTCCCAGATGGAACAACTGGCCCGTAATGTGGCCCAGCGGCTGAAACAGGGCAATGAAGCTCTGCTGCCGGAATACCTGCCCATCAGTGAGTTGCTGGAAAAGCTAAAACAGCACCTTCGTCATCTGGCGCCCACCCTGTCGGTCAGCCAGCAATTGGATAGCGACCCCTGCGTCGCCGACACGGAGGGCTGGTTTCGGGTGCTGTGTAATCTCGGTTACAACGCCATGGACGCTGGCGCCACCCGGCTGGCCATCACCCTGCAGGACCAGGGACAGCATTACCGGCTACAGGTCAGCGACGACGGTCCCGGCCATGCCGCATCGGAACGGGAAGGCATGGGGATCGGCCTGACCCTGGTCAGCACCACGCTGCAACAGTTGGGCGCCAGCCTGGAGATGGAATTCGGCCCGCGCTGGACCCAGGCACGCATGGACTGGCCAAAGCTAACGGAGCCAACGGCATGAGCGAGCGCCAACTGCTGCTGGTGGAGGACGACGAACCTTTGGCCAAACAGACCGCCCGCGCCCTGGAACTCCGGGGCAACCGGGTAACCGTGGCCCATAATGCCGAACAGGCGCTGGCACAGCTGGCCGGCCTGCAACATCTTGATGGCGCCATCCTTGACCAGAACCTGGGCAACGACAACGGCCTGGACCTGATCGAACCTGTCCTTGAACATTTCCCGGCTTGCCGGGTCATCCTGCTCACCGGCTATGGCAGTATTACTGCAGCAGTGGCAGCCACACACCGTGGTGCCCGCAACTATCTCACCAAACCCGCCAGCCCCGCTGACATCTTGCTGGCGCTGGATGCGGATCCGACCAACCCGACCCTGCCTCTACCCGCCACGCCGCCATCCTTGCAACGGCTGGAGTGGGAGCATATCCAGCGCACCCTGGATGCCCATGATGGCAACATCTCCCGTGCCGCCGACGCGCTGGGCATTCACCGCCGCACCTTGCAACGACGACTGAAAAAACGTCCCAGCGCCAGTGACTACCAACGCGACAAGCACTTTCGCGAAGACTGACTGTCGCAACTTGCCTTACACTGTTGTACAAGTGACAACTTACCTTCCCCACTACGGCAGCAACGAATTGACCGACTGCCGGGAAACAGCGCACAGGGATGCAGGACTTGAGGGCACCGCAGCAGACAACCTGGTTAGCCACCCTACTGCTGATGCTGCTCGCCATGCCGGCTTTCGCTGATGACGCCCCGCAACTGCGCATCACCGGCAATGCCAGCGATGCGGTCAGCGGTAATATCCGTGCCCTGGTGGACCTGTCCCGCTACCCCTGCGAGCCGCCCACAGCCCAATATGGCCTGATCCGCCGACAGATTCTCGCCAACAGCCAGCAAGCGTTGCAGGCCATGGGCTACTACGAAAGCACCCTGTCCCTGAGTACCGACCGGGAAGACGGCTGTGTACGGGTAACGCTGGATGTGGATACCGGGCCTGCGGTGATCCTGCAGCGGGCGGACATTCGCATCAGCGGCGATGCCGCCAACGATCCCGTCTTCAACCAGCTGGTCGCCAATGCACAACTGGCCATCGGCCAGCGCCTGCAACACGACCAGTACACGGCCCTGAAAAAAAACCTGCAACAGCATCTGATCAGTCGTGGCTATGTACAGGGCAAGTTGACCCGACACCGGCTCAGCGTAGACACCCGCAAACGCCAGGCCACCATGACATTGCATGTGGACAGCGGCACCCGCTACGACTTCGGCGCCATCACCATTACCGGCAGCGAATTGAGAGACAAGCTGATCAATGCCTATCTCGGCTTTACTCAGGGTGAGCCCTTTAACAGCAAGCAGCTGCTGGAAACCCAACAGGCCTTTCTCGGCGCCGGCTATTTCAGCGCCGTGCGGGTGCAGAAAGGCACCCCGGATGACAGCGCCCGTACCATTCCCGTCAGCATCACTCTCACAGACAATAATCGCTGGTCACTGCTCGCCGGTGTCGGCGCCAGTACCGATACCGGGCCACGGGTACGCCTGGGGGTGGAAAATCTCCGGGTTAACCGGGCCGGCCACCGCTTCCGGGCGGAAACGGAGGTATCCCAAGTGCAGCAGGGCGCCGGTGCCAGCTACCAAATCCCACTGAAAGACCCCCAGCGCGAGCGGCTGGATTTTCACACCAGTTATGTGAATGAGGTCACCGACAGCAAGGACAACGAACGCTGGACCACCGGTGCCGATTATATTGTCGAGCTGCAAAATCGATGGGTCACCACCACCTCCCTGACCTACTTGCGCGAAACCTATGAGATCGCCGAGGAAGTGGATCAGGCGGAGCTGATCATCCCCGGTTTCCAGCTCAGCCGCGTCAAGGCCAACGACCCCATCTACCCGTCGTTCGGCTGGCGTTTGAGCAGCAAGATCCGTTTCGCCAACCGCAATTTGTCTTCCACTGCATCTTTTCTGCAGCTCACCGGCAACGGCAAGATTCTTTTCCCGTTATTCGGCGGACGAGTGCTGGTGCGGGGCGATCTGGGCTACACGGAAGTGACCGATGTGCGCGAACTGCCCGCCTCTATCCGCTTCTTTGCCGGCGGTGACTCCAGCGTGCGCGGTTTCGCCTATGAATCCCTGGGCCCACGGGCAGACAATGGAGAAGTGATTGGTGGCCGGCATCTGGCCACTGGCAGCCTGGAATACGACCACCCGATCACCGAGAAATGGCACCTGGCGGTATTCACCGATGGTGGCAATGCGTTCAATGACTTCGATGATTTCGAAATCCGCCGCAGCGCCGGTTTCGGCATCCGCTGGCGCTCCCCGCTGGGGCCAATCCGGCTGGATCTGGCACGGGCCGTGGATGAGCAACGAGAATGGCGTTTGCACCTGAGCATGGGGCCGGACCTGTGATCAAGCGAGCCCTCAAGCGTTTCAGCATCGGCCTGCTCGGGTTGCTATTCAGCGTGATACTGATTGTGGCTGTCGCCTCCTGGCTGCTGCTCGGCACCGCCACCGGCAACCGCTGGCTGTTTGATCAGGTCAGTGGGCTGATCCCCGGTGAACTGCAGGTGGATGACTGGCAGGGGAGTCTGCTGGACCGGGTTACCGTCACCGGGGTGCGCTATCAGTTGGACGATCTGTCCGTCAGTCTGGATCATCTGGAAGCAGAGCTGGTGCCCGCTTCCCTCGCCCGCGGCTGGCTGGAGTTCACCTCCCTGTCGTTGGGTAACCTGAAACTGTCTCTGCCGCCCAGCCAGGAGTCCGATGATTCACCGGCGAGCAGTCTACCGGACAGCCTGGCGCTCCCCCTGGGGGTGCGCATCGACACCCTGAACCTGGCTTCCCTGCATCTCAACGACACCCTGCTGGTCAGCGAACTGGAAGCCCGGCAACTGGCAGCCTGGCGCCGTTTCCAACTGGCCAGTCTGACCACCCGTACGGTGGCTGATATCAGTGTGGACGCCACCGCCCAGGGCAGCCTGGCCGCCCCCATGGAGATTCAGGGGCAGGCCCGCTGGCACATGCCGTTACCGCAGAGCGATACCGTCAACGCCGATCAGCTGGCTGGCCAGCTTGATATCAGCGGCTCCCTCGCAGCCCTGCAACTGCGCCACCAACTGCAGAGCCCCCTGGAAATTCACAGCCAGGGTCAATGGCGACTAGGCGACCCCGAACAACCACTGGCACTGGAACACCTGTGGCCGGCCCAGCCATTACCGCTGGCGTTGCCACAGCCGCTATCGCTGGGCCACGGCAAGCTGACCACACGGGGCCCACTGGCAGCGCTGGAAATAGCCGGGCAAAGCAGCCTGACCAGCGGCGACAGAACCGTAAACCTGTCCCTGGATAGCCAGTTGATCGACAGCGGCCTGGCACTGCAGCAGCTGCAACTTGATGATGGCGAGCAGCAGCTGGAGGGTCACGGTGAGCTACTGTTCAGCCCCCTGACATGGGATCTGACCGTAGCGGGCAAACTGGACACCGGCCTGCTACATCCGTTGTTCCCGGGCCTGCTCAGCGTGCAAGGCAACAGCCGCGGCAGCTACGAAGGTGAGCAATGGTCCCTGTCCCCCAGCCAGTTGCGGCTGGAAGGCCGGGTTCGCCAACAGCTCCTGACCGCCACCACAACGGTGGAAAGCCACCAGCAACGCCTGCAACTAGACAGTAACATCCGCTGGGGCGACAACCGGCTCAGCGCACGCGGGGCCATCCTGCCCGACTGGTCCCTGGACGCCAGCGTGGATCTGAAACAGCTGGACCAGCTTTATCCGGATCTGCAAGGCCAGATCGGCGGCCAGCTGCAAGTGCGTGGTTCCCTGGCCACGCCCACTCTGAGCGGCAACCTGAACGGACAGCAGCTCGGCTGGCAGGACTGGTCGCTGGCCTCCCTGCAAACCCGTTTCCAAGCACTCGGACTGGGCGAGCAGACCATGTCCCTTGAACTCAACAGCGAGGCATTACAGCAAGGCAACGCTGAACAGCTCGCCGCCGCCCGCATCAGCGCCAAAGGCACCCTTAGCAGCCATACGGCTACGGCCAGCTTCCGGCGCGACGAACTCAGCCTGGAGACAAGCCTGCAAGGCTCGTTGAAAGCGCTCCACAGCTCGCCCCAGTGGCAGGGCAGCCTGTCCGATACCGGCCTGATTCATCAGCAACTGGGCCGCTGGCAACAGGCCGAGGACACGGCGGTGCAGCTCTCCGCCACGGCCCAGTCCATTAGCCCCTTCTGTCTTGAACAGACATCAAGCCGGATTTGTCTGGAAGGAAACCGCAACAGCAACGATCAGATCGGCGCCAGCGCCTCACTCAGCGCCCTGCCGCTGGCGTTGGCAGGCGCCCTGCTGGGGCCAGAGTTTGCCGTGCAAGGCAACCTGGACGGCGAGGCTTCTCTGCAGGGCTCGCTGGACAACCCTGACGGCCAATACCGATTGCATACCCGGGAAGCACAGATCGCCGTGCGCACTCCGGATGCCCCTCAGGAGCTTGTGATTGAGCAGCTGTCCGTAGAGGGGACACTACAAAACCGGCGTCTGACCAGCACGCTGACACTGATGTCCGACCTGGCCACCGCCGACGCTACCCTGGAGCATGGCCTGGATGCTGACACTTCACTGGCGGGTGAGGTGGCATTGCGAATATCCAGTCTCGCTCCATTAGCGCTGTTCACTACCGATCTGCGCGAGATCAGCGGCGAGATTCGTGGCGACTTTGCGCTGGACGGCACCCTCCGCCAACCTCTGATGAACGGCAGCATCCGGCTGGATAACGGTCGCGCCCTGATCCCCATGCTGGGGGTAGCCGTTACCGACCTGCAGATGAGCGTACAGGGTTCGCCCCGCGGACAGCTGGATGTCAACGGATCAGCCACCCTGGGCGAGGGCACCGTCGCCCTGACCGGCATAATGGACCCCAGTGATTGGCCGGCCAGGATAAATCTGTCTTTGCAGGGTGAACGGTTACTGGTGGCAGACCGGCCCGATGCCCGCGTTCTGCTTAACCCCGCACTTAGCCTCAAGGGGGACCTGAGTGACCTGCAACTGGGCGGCCAACTGTCTATCCCGGAAGCGGAAATCCGCCCGACGCAACTTCCCGAGGGCGCCGTCACTGTCAGCCAGGATCAGGTACTGGTGCACCAGGAGGGCGAACAAAGCAGCGGGCTGCCACTGGGCATGGATGTCACAGTCAGCCTGGGAGACAAGGTGCATTTCCAGGGCTTTGGCCTGGACGCCATGCTCGGCGGCACCTTGCAGGTAGAACAACAACCGCAACGCCCCCCGCAACTCAACGGCGAACTGGTCATCCGAGAAGGCCGCTATCGAGCCTACGGCCAGAACCTGGCAATCCGTGATGGCCAACTGATTTTCCAGGGACCGCCGGACAATCCCGGGCTGGATATCCGTGCCATCCGCAAGATTCCCAGTGAAAACATTGTGGTCGGGGTGCAGCTTAGCGGCACCCTGCAGGAACCGGAAGCCAGCCTGTTCTCCGAGCCCAGCATGGAGCAGAGCCAGGCCATGTCCTATCTGCTCACCGGCCGGCCACTGGAACGGGGATCGAAAGGCGACAACAACCGGATTGCTCAGGCGCTGGCCTTATACGGACTGGAAAAAGGCAGCGGCGTCACCGAAAAACTCGGCGACAAACTGGGTGTGGATGAAATCACCGTGGGCAGCGACTGGGAAACCGACGATGCCGCCCTGATGCTGGGCAAACAGCTTTCCGACCGACTTTACCTGACCTATGCGGTGGGTCTGTTCGATGCGGTCTCCACCGTCATGCTCCGCTATACGCTGACCCGGCAACTCCACCTGGAAGCGCGCTCCAGCACCAAGGCAAACAGTCTGGATCTGATCTGGGAGAAGGAGTTGCAGTGATGAGGGGCCCGTTATTGCAGGAGCGTCGCTGGCGGCGCGAAATTAGCCCAAGGCTCAACCAGGCGTAAGTCCTGTCTGTAGGAGTTCCTCTTGAGGGACGAACCGAGCGCAGCGAGGCAACAAACGCATCGGTGTTTTCTTTTGTCTGAAACTCGCCGAACCCTGAAATACCGGATCACCCTTCTGGCCGCACGGAACGACGTGCGTTACTCCGCTACGCTCCTTTCCTACAGCCACTCCGTAGAAAACATTGAGAGTGGGAAATTTTCCAGTCTTTCCCCATCAAGCCGAGCGTAGCTCATAGCTAGTGCGGCAGCGCATAGGTTCCGGTCACATGGGCCACCATCTCGTCACTACCCTCGCTGAACAGCTGCACTTCCAGCACCGCTGAGCGTCGGCCCAGTCGCAGAATGATCGCCTCGGCAATCAGATCCTTCTGGGCCGGACGGGACAGGAAATTGATATTGAGATTCTGCGTCACCGCCATTTCCACACGACCCAGCTCGCCGAGAATCGCCGCATACATGGCTGCATCCGCCAACCCCATCATGGTGGGCCCGGACAAGGTGCCCCCCGGACGAAGGGTGGACGGCCGGAACGGACTACGCACCCGGGCACTCCGCTCACCCACCGCCTCAACCCGCAATCCTTCCTCGGACGCCGCCGGCAGCCCCTGATAGATCACGTCCTGTACTTCTTGTGCATTCAACATATGGCTCGCCATCTGATTCTGGATAGCACGCAGGATACGAAAGCCGACGCAACAATCCCAGCTGCAATCATGATGGCTGGTGACGAAGCGCCTTTGCCCCTAAAATGACCGGCTTCAGCAATAACCGGTCAAAGACTGTCTCCTATGCGCACTTCCCAGTACCTGCTTGCCACCGTAAAAGAAACCCCAGCGGATGCCGTTGTCATCAGCCATCAGCTCATGCTGCGGGCCGGTATGGTCCGCAAGCTGGCCTCCGGCCTGTATAACTGGCTGCCCACCGGCCTGCGCGTGCTGCGCAAGGTGGAGAACATTGTCCGTGAGGAAATGGACCGGGCCGGCGCCCAGGAAGTGTTGATGCCGGTGGTGCAGCCCATGGAGCTGTGGGAAGAATCCGGCCGTGCGCCGGCCTATGGTCCGGAGCTGCTGCGTATCACCGATCGCCATAACAATGCCTTCTGCCTGGGCCCCACCCATGAGGAAGTGATTACCGATCTGGTTCGTAACGAGCTGCATAGCTACAAGCAGTTGCCGGCCAACTTCTACCAGATCCAGACCAAGTTCCGTGACGAGATCCGCCCGCGCTTCGGCATCATGCGCTCGCGGGAATTCATCATGAAGGATGCCTACTCCTTCCACACCGACATGGAATCACTGGCTGCCACCTACCAGATCATGCACCAGGCCTACTGCGCCATCTTTGATCGGCTGGGTCTGGACTACCGCCCGGTGGAGGCGGATACCGGCGCCATCGGCGGCGCCGCCAGCCACGAATTCCATGTGCTGGCCGATTCCGGTGAAGATGACATCGCCTTCTCGGACAGCTCCGATTACGCCGCCAACGTGGAACTGGCCGAAGCCCTGGCCCCCACTATCGAGCGCCCGGCCCCGGTTGCGGCCATGGAAAAGGTGGATACCCCCAACGCCAAAACCATCGAAGAGCTGGTCGCGCAATTCGATCTACCCATGGAGAAAACGGTCAAGACCCTGGTGGTGAAAGGCGCTGAAGAGGGTCAGCTGGTCGCCCTTCTGGTACGCGGTGATCACGAGCTGAACGATATCAAGGCGGAAAAACTGGAATCAGTGGCCACGCCCATGGAGTTCGCCAGCGAAGAGGAAATCCGCCAGGCCATCGGCGCAGGCCCGGGTTCCCTGGGCCCGGTGGGTCTGCCGATTCCGGTTGTCATCGACCGCAGTGTGGCAGTGATGAGTGACTTCGGCGCCGGCGCCAACGAAGACGGCAAGCACTACTTCAACATCAACTGGGAGCGCGACGTGACGCTGCCCCAAGTGGCTGACCTTCGCAATGTGGTGGAAGGCGACCCCAGCCCGGACGGCACGGGCACCCTGACCATCAAGCGCGGCATCGAAGTGGGCCACATCTTCCAGCTGGGCACCAAGTACTCCGAAGCACTGGGTGCCAAAGTCCTGGATGAGAACGGCAAATCCGTGGTCATGCCCATGGGCTGCTACGGTATCGGCGTCACCCGGGTGGTGGCCGCTGCCATCGAACAGAACTACGACGACCGCGGCATTATCTGGCCGGAAGCCATCGCTCCCTTCCAGGTGTCCCTGGTACCGGTGAACATCAAGAAAAGCCCCCGCGAACGGGAGCTGGCCGAAAAACTGTACGCAGAACTGACCGAAGCCGGCATTGAAGTACTGTTCGACGACCGGGAAAAGGAACGCCTGGGCGTGAAACTTGCCGACAGCGAACTGCTGGGCATCCCTCACCGCATCGTCATCGCCGAACGCGGCATGGACAATGGGGTGCTTGAGTATAAAGGGCGTGGAGATGCGGAGAATAGCGAGGTGGCCATGGATGACGTTGTGGCGTTCCTGACGGAAAAACTTTCCTAAACCTACCTGTAGGAGCGCCGCTTGAGGCGCGAACCTCGCGAAGCGAGGAAACCGCTCGCAGAGCCTGCCCCGAGCTCGATCCGGGGCGATCAGTCATTGCTGCATCTCGACAGGTCTTACCAATCGGAAAGGCCTGTTCGCGCCTCAAGCGGCGCTCCTACAGCGGCTTCGTAGACAGAATCAAAGTTTCACGCTCCGCTTCACCGCCATCACCTGACTCATGGTGTTGTCCCCATGGGCGGTCAACTGCCACAACGGCAGGCCGCGGTTATCCTTCTCCGGGGACCTGGTGATCAGCCCCAGAGCGCGCAGGTGGATCTTGATCTGATTGAAGGAATGAGCCGCCAGCACCACGTTGCGTACCGCGTGGGCGCGGGGAAAATCCTGTTGTACATCCCCCAGGGCTTTGCGACCGATGAAATCTTCCAGGGTCTTTTGCATCACCGGCTCCGACGCCGGATTCAGCATCAAGGGGGCCACGCAGGAAAAGGCCTGATCCCAGCTGACGCGGGTGGTGACCATGGCCAGTTTACAGTCGCCGCCTTCGTAGACGTTGCAGGAGTAATCCAGCGCCACCAGATCGCCACCGCGGGACAGGGTTTTCAACGGCGGTCGGGCCTGGCTCATGCTGTCTTCCCGCTCTTTCTCCAGCAGCTCGATGCGGGCCTTGAGCGCTTCCACTTCAGCCCCTCCACCGCCAAGATCGGCCTGGTCCGCCCGCACCCAGCCCGCGGCATGATGCTCTCGCATCAGGTTGGGAATCACCTTGTGTGCCAGTTCGGCCAGGCCGTTTTCCGTGGTCCAGCGGAAACACGCCACCTTTTCTTCCAGCAGCCGGACAAAATCATCGCGGCGTACCTGACCATCACGGGTCGGCTCCTGCTGATCGGAAGGCAACATGGCCGGATTATCATGAATAAAGGCAACAATGGGTTTGCGCTTGGTAGCGGCAAAAATGTATTCGCGGTGCAGCTCGCTGAGCCCCATGGGAGACAGAGTGCCGTAGCGCCCCCCCACGATCAGGACAAAATAATCGCTGGTTTCGATCAGCTTCTGGATCACCGGCAGCAGGGTATTGCCATCTGCAGCGGAACTGTCCAGGCCGGTGGGTATCATGCCGTGCTCGATCATCGGCAACATCAATGCCTGGCGCGCCCCCTGCATATCGGGAAAGGTGGCACTGATAAAGACCTGGTAGCGTTTCGTCGCTGTCACCCTGGATACCTGTAGCGTCAGCCTGAGTCCGTAACTTCAGCGTGGATGCATGGCGCAAGAATTTGTTGTCACAGGAGATTTTCTGAAGAAGCGTCGCATCGGGAATGCGGCCGACTGAAGAAAATTTTCTGTGGCGGCAAAGGCTTGCGTCAAGCGCCGCGATGAGATTACGGACTCAAGATCAAGTTTTGGCCCTCGCGGGCACGTTTTTGGCTGGCTATTAAACAGTCTGTTGGCCCTCATCACAACCCGGGGGCCGCTGAAGGCAGTCAGGCCGTGGGACATCCATCCGGTTCATGCTAGCCTGAGTCCAGCCTTTGTGCCGGTTAACCGGCGGCGCCAGTGCCAATAACCAATATCGTAGCGCTTTTTGCAAGCTTACAGGAATGGGACGTCATGCAAACCATAGCCTTTTACAACCTGAAAGGTGGCGTGGGCAAAACCGCCTCGGCCGTGAATGTGGCCTGGCATGCCGCACGCTGGAAGCACCGTACCCTGCTCTGGGACCTGGACCCCCAGGGAGCCGCCAGTTTCTATCTGGGGGTGGATGACGGCGACGGCTACAAGGCCGGCAACCTGATCAAGGGCAAACAACCCATCGGCCGACTCAAGCGGGAAACCCGCTGGGCCAATCTGGATGCCATCCCCGCCGACATCTCAATGCGCAATGCAGATATCAAACTGCTGGAAAACGGCGGCGCCAAGAACCGCCTGAAACAGCTTATCGCCCCGCTGGGGGAAAGCTACGAGCTGGTGATTCTGGATTGCCCGCCCACCCTGAGCCCGGTGGCGGAAAGCATCTTTGCGGCGGTGGACTACCTGTTTGTGCCGGTGATCCCTACTCACCTGTCATTACGCGCCTACGAGCAAGTGCTGGAGTGGCTGGAGAGCAAGAATTACAAGAACCTGACCGTGGTGCCCTTTTTCAACATGGTGGACCGCCACCGGGACCTGCATGTGGAAATGCTGGTCAAACGCCCCAAGAGCATGAAAGGCGGCCTGAAGACCTGGATTCCCTACTCCACCCATGTGGAGCAGATGGGCGACCACCGTGCCCCGGTCGGCGAATTCGCCCCCTACACCCCCTCCGCCCAGGCCTTCCGGGCCATGTGGTTCGAGATCGCGGGCAAACTAAAATTATAGTTAACAGTTAATAGTGAATAGTTAACAGCGGCGCGAAACGGCGTTATCTGTTCTGAAAGCAAAGAGGCCGCGCCCATCGTTTAGGCGCGGCCTCTTGCGTTTCCGTTACGTGGTGCTCTACCGCGTCGCTGTTAACTATTAACTGTTCACTGTTAACTGCTTTCCCAAGGGTTTGCCCGCCGCAAAATCGTCTCCAGATCCAGTCCCCGCGGCAGGGTCCCGTAGTTACGGTCACCGTGCTCACCCAGGCGGGAGGCGATAAAGGCCTCGGCGACCGACCCGTTACCGGCGGCAACCAGCTGGCTGGCCTGCAGGGTCAGGGACAACCGGTCGACGATGTCCCGGGCCCGGTATTCGGCTTCATCCATATCAGCAAATTCCCGCTTGAGCGAAGTCACCGCCTTGTCCAGGCGGGGATCACTGCCGGCGGTTTTCGCCAGCTCGGCGAACCACACCTCCAGCACCGCCGGGGTCTTGGCCAGGGCCCGCAGCATGTCCAGGGCCTGCACATTACCGGAGCCTTCCCAGATGGCATTGATGGGCGCCTCGCGGTACAGGCGGGCCATGATGAAATCTTCGGTGACGCCATTGCCACCCAGGCATTCCATGGCCTCGTAGGCATGGAAGGGGGTGCGCTTGCAAATCCAGTACTTGCCCGCCGGCAAGCCCAGTCGCAGCAGCAGTTTCTCGTGCTCGTTGGTCGGATCCAGGGTCGTGTTATCCAGCGCCTCGCCCATACGCATAGTAATGGCCAGGGAGCCCTCCACCTCCAATTGCAGGTCCGCCAGCACGTTACGGATCAACGGCTGATCGATCAGGGTCTTGCCGAAAGCGGCGCGGCCCATGGCATGGTTCACCGCCTGGGCCACCGCCTGGCGCTGGCCGGAGGTGGACCCCACCATACAATCGAAGCGGGTCATGGCCACCATTTCGATAATGGCCGGCACCCCGCGGCCCTCGTCACCGACCATCCAGCCCAGAGCGCCGCGCAGTTCGATCTCGGAGGAGGCATTGGAGACGTTGCCCATCTTGTTTTTCAGGCGCTGCACCTGGATCGGGTTCTTGCTGCCGTCCGGGCGCCAACGCGGCACAAGGAAACAGCTCAGGCCATTGTCGGTCTGGGCCAACACCAGGAAGGCATCGCACATGGGCGCAGAGGTGAACCACTTGTGGCCCACCAGTTCATAGGCTTCACCGGAGCCTTGGGCAGCAACCGGATACGCCCGGGTGGTGTTGGCGCGCACATCGGAGCCACCCTGCTTTTCGGTCATGCCCATACCGATGGTCAGTGCCTGCTTTTCCGTGTGGGGCACATTACGTGGATCGTAGGCATTGTTGAGGATCTTCGGCAGCCATTCCTTTGCCAGCGAGGGAGTCAGCTTGATGGAAGGCACAGAAGCAAAGGTCATGGTCATCGGGCAGCCATGCCCGGCTTCCACCTGGCCCTGCAGATAGCTCTGCGCCGCCCGGGCCACATGGGCGCCCGGCCTGGGGTTCGCCCAGGGGGCCGAGTGAATGCCGGACTCCAGCCCCAGCGTCATCAGACGGTGGTAGGCCTCGTGATACTTCACCAAGTCCACCCGAAAGCCCTGGCGATCGTGAGAGAAAAATTGTGGCTTGTGCTCATTGGCCAGAAAGCCCCACTCGATCACCTCGGCACTGCCGGTTTTGGCGCCATGGGCGGACAGTGTGTCCTCCGCCCAGCCCGCCCCATGGCGGCACACTGCCTCGCGCAGGGCGGTGTCATTGTCGTAGGCGTTGTAATCCTCCAGCGCCCGGGCCTGGTTGAAGACCTCATGGGTCTGGGCCAGCGGATCCGCTTTCAGGGTGTCGTGCTTGGCATTCATGTGAGCTCTCCCGAAAAAATTACGCAGTCTGTCGCTGCTCAATAGCGTCGGCCTGCGCCGGTGGAACACCCACGGCACGCAGACAGAATTGGGTCAGGGATTCCGCCAGATTGGCTTTTGGCAGTGGGTCGGACAACGGGCCCACCAGCGCTTCAGCAATAGCGCCTACCAGGGCCGCGGCACTGATCGCGGTATCCTGAATCGGTAACGCTCCCTGTGTAACGCCGTCACTCAGCAGCTGCTGATAAAGTGCCGCATAGCGCTGGCGATAGGTGAGACGCTCAGCATCCACCGCCGGATCCACCGGCTCGGCGATTAGCGACCAGGCCAGCCGGGGGGCCGCCTGGGCCCGCTGCACGAACACCCGCAGCACATGGCTGAGCCGTTCGGGAAAACTGCCGGCGTGCTCCATGGCCTGTGCCACTGCCGCGACTTCCCGCTCGGTGGCCACGCGAAACACTTCCGCCGCCAGCAACGCCTTGTTGTCAAAATAGCGGTACAGGGTGCCCACCCCCACCCCGGCTTCCACAGCCAGGGTCTGCATGGTGAGATTGGCAAAGCCCCCCTCGCGCACCAGTTGCTCGGCGCTGTGCAGCAGATGGTCACGCTGGGCCGCCTTGCGGGCCTTGACGTTGGCGGTTTCCCGGTAAGCCATAATCGGAATCCATATTCACTTCTTACAAGAAGTGAATCATTATTCCGACCTTCAGGCAAGAGCCGCCGGTCGTGCGGTTAGGCGTTCGCCATAGCGTAAAAACCCTCCCTCACCGTCTACGAAGCCGTTGTAGGAGCGGCGCTTGAGCCGCGAATCCGAGCCTTGGCGAGGAAATAGCGTGTCAGCTTTCACCAGAACGCAAAAAGAAAGCCTGTTGCAATACGATACCTGCCCCCTTTGAACGATCCCGCGCTTAGACGCGGTTCGCGGCTCAAGCGCCGCTCCTACAGAAACCCCGTCATCACCCCCAACGCCGCCATGCCCAGCACCATTCCCCACAGCGGCACCGCCTTGCTGCGCAGCACCGCAAACCCCGCCACCACGATCAACAAATCCCACAGATCATGCACGGCAGAGACAAACACCGGCTGATACAGCGCCGCCAGCAACAGCCCCACCACCGCCGCATTGATCCCCGCTACCGCGCCGGCCAGGGCCGGTCGGGAAGAGAGCCATTGCCAGCCCTCCATCAGGCCCAACACCAGCAGGAAACCGGGCAGGAAAATCGCCAGGGTGGCAAGCAGCGCGCCCCACCAGGGACTGGCCGGCAGCAGCACCGCCCCCAGGTAGGAGGCCAGCGAGAACATGGGGCCGGGCACCGCCTGGGCAGCGGCATAGCCGGTTAGGAACTGATCCGGCGACATCTGTGGCCCCACCAGCTCCTGTAGCAGGGGTAGCACCACATGCCCGCCACCGAACACCAGGGAGCCAGCGGCGAAGAAATCGTTCCACAGACCCAACACCCGTCCCGACGGCAACAGGGCAACAATGGCGAGCAGCGCAAACGCCATCAGCGGCCAGCGGCGCCACACCGGTTTACCCGTGAACGGTGTCGCCTGATCCGGACGCAACCAGCGCCAGCCGATGGCGGCGGCCACCAACAAGGCCAGCATCTGCCCGGCCAGCGCCGGCCACAGCACCAGCTGCATGGCCACCAGCGCGGCGATGGTGCGGGTCAGCCCCCCGGCACAGAAACGCTGCCCCATATTCCACACCGCATCGGCCACCACGATAACCGCCAGCCACTTCAGCCCGGTGATCGCCCCACCCTGCAGCCAGTCCGGCAGAGAGGTGGCGTAGATGCCCAACAGGGCCATCAACAAAAAAGACGGCAGGGTAAAGGCAACGAACGCCGCGAAAGCCCCGGTTACGCCGCCGCGCACCCGGCCGATGGCAAAGCCCAACTGACTGGACGCCGGCCCGGGCAGAAACTGGGTCAGTGCCAGCAGTCGAGCAAACTCCGCCTCATCCAGCCACTGCAATTCCTCCACGAAGCGACGATGAAAGTAGCCCACATGGGCCGCAGGCCCGCCAAAGCTGATCAGCCCCAGCACCAGAAACTGACGAAAGATATCGGTTATCACGTACGAGAATTCCCACTGAAATTTCACCAGAACCTAGCACAGTTTGCCGGCAGGCGGATGTCAGTGCCCGGCGCCGGCAGGTATACTCGCCCAATGCAATCCGATGCCCACTCCGTTCTCCAGCACGTCTTTGGCTATCACCAGTTCCGCGGTGAGCAGCAGACCATTATCGATAGCCTGATCCAGGGCGACGATGCTCTGGTGTTGATGCCCACTGGCGGCGGCAAATCCCTGTGCTACCAGATTCCGGCACTGGTGCGCCCCGGCATCGGGGTGGTGATCAGCCCGTTGATCGCGCTGATGCAGGACCAGGTGGATGCGCTCAAGGCACTGGGCGTCAAAGCCGGCTTTCTCAATTCCACCCTGAACATGGAGCAGCAGCGGGCCCTGGAAGACGCCCTGCTCAAGGGCGAGCTGGACATGCTGTACATCGCCCCGGAACGGCTGATACAGCCGCGTACCCTGTCGCTGCTTCACCAGGCACAGATTGCCCTGTTTGCCATCGACGAAGCCCACTGCGTCTCCCAGTGGGGCCATGACTTCCGCAACGATTACCTGCAACTGTCCCTGCTGCACCGGGAATTCCCCAATGTGCCACGCATTGCCCTGACCGCCACGGCGGATCAACGCACCCGCACGGAAATCGCTGAGCGGCTGGACCTGACCCGGGCCCGCCATTTTGTCTCCAGCTTCGACCGGCCCAATATCCAGTACCGTATCGAACGCAAGGATGGTGCCCGCAACCAATTACTGCGCCTGATTCGTGCCGAGCACGACGGCGACGCCGGCATCGTTTACTGCCTGTCGCGCAACAAGGTGGAGCGGGTTGCAGAATGGCTGTGCCAGCAGGGCGTCAAAGCCCTGCCCTACCACGCCGGCCTGCCCGCACAAACCCGGGAAACCCATCAGCAGCGTTTCCTGCGCGAAGATGGCCTGGTGATGGTGGCCACCATTGCCTTCGGCATGGGCATCGACAAACCGGATGTGCGCTTCGTGGCTCACCTGGACCTGCCGAAAAGCATCGAGTCCTACTATCAGGAAACCGGTCGCGCCGGTCGCGATGGCGAGCCCGCTACTGCCTGGATGGCCTATGGTCTGGAAGACGCCATCAAACTCAAGCAGATGCTGGCCCAAAGCAGCGGCAACGAGCAGCACAAGCGCAACGAAAACCAGCGACTGGAATCCATGCTCGGGCTGTGCGAAATCACCCAGTGCCGTCGTCAGGCGCTGTTGCACTATTTCGCTGAAACGCTGGAAAAGCCCTGCGGCAACTGCGACACCTGCCTGAACCCGCCACAGACCTTCGATGCCACCGAAGCGGCGCAGAAAGCCCTGAGTTGTGTCTACCGCACCGGCCAGCGCTTCGGCGCCAATCACCTGATCGATGTTCTCACCGGCAACCGTTCCGACAAAGTGGCCAGTGCCGGTCACGACCATGTGTCCACCTGGAACATCGGCAATGAATTCAGCGCCAACCAGTGGAAAAGCATTTACCGGCAACTGGTGGCCCGCGGCTTGCTGACCGTGGACATGAACGGCTTCGGCGCCTTGCAGCTCACCGACCTGTGCCGTCCCTACCTGCGCGGCGAGCAGCCCCTGCACCTGCGCAAGGAACTGGCCAAGGCCAAAAAAGCCACCACACGACGCACCCACTCCAGCATCGCCGACGCCGACCGGGAGCTATGGGAAACCCTGCGCGCCTGCCGTAAACGGTTGGCGGACGAAGAAGGCGTGCCACCCTACGTGGTCTTCCACGACGCCACCCTGATGGACATGCTCGCCATCCGCCCACGCAATCGCATGGAAATGGCCGCCGTCAGCGGGGTCGGCGATCGCAAGCTGGAACGCTACGGGGATGAGTTTCTGGCCATTCTCAACGGTAACGATGACGCCACTGGTGTTGCAGAGCCCGCCGGCCCGGATGGCAACGAGATCCTTGCCCTGGCCCTGGCCAACATGAGCCCGGCCGCCATTGCCCACCAGCAGAACCTGAATGAACAAACCGTGTACCGGGAACTAGCGAAACTGGTCACCGCGAATCAACTCAGCCTGGAACAGGCTCTGGGCATCAGCGAAACGGAAATCGGCATTATCCAGGACGCCCTGCTCAGCCAGGCCAATCTGGCCGAAGACACCTTCAGCTACCGGCAATTGAAAGAGCAACTGGCCGACGACTGGCCCACCGGGGTGCTGCATTGCGTGCGGCAGGCCATTCTCGCCACTGTATAAGCCTTCATGTACCCATACGCAGGGGTCAGTCATCCACCGGCAACCGCTTTAAAGAACGGGAAAACTGCAGGATCAGGAAATTGATCAACGATAGCACCAGGGCAATCTCATACCGGCTGTAAGCCACCGAGATGCCGATGGCGCCGGTATTCCACAGACTGGCCGCCGTGGCGGTACCACTCACATTGGCACCATCCTTTAAAATCGCACCGCCACCGATAAAGCCCATGCCGGTGATGATGCCGTACATGACCCGGGCTTCCGCATCCGAGCCCGTGTATACCTGCATACCCACCAGCATATAGCCACAGGCCGCCACAGAGACCAGCGGAAAGGTGCGCAGCCCCGCGCCACGGGCTCGCTGCTCGCGGTTCCAGGCCACCGGCAGTGCCAACAAAAAGGCGATGCCCAGTTGGTACAGGTGGGTAACGACTTGATTCCAGTCCAGCTCTTGCATCAAGCCTCCTCCCTCTCAGTCAGTATTGCCATTGTGACCCTGGCTACGCCAATCATTGCAATCCTTTTTGTCACACCCTGTAAGCAAAAGCTTACAGCGCAACAACAGAGCATTCCGGCCCGGCAAGCTAGTCTTGACCTTGTTTAAAAAACAAGCAACGGGGTAGTTCATGGAATACGAAGAGCAATTGGATCTGGAATGGGTACCCGAGGCCGTAGAGGGTATTTTCGAAGATGCCCATGCGGATCATCCCGGTCAGTGGGAATCCTTTGACGCCAACATGGCCAGCGCCCACGCCGCCTGAGCGTCACCACCAACCACGTTCCCGACTTATGGCGCTTTAACCAGGCCAGTTTCCGGGAGACAATGTCCCCATGGACGTAATCTGGATCAGCCATCGCGGCCTGCACCAGCGCCATGTGGAAAACAGCCTGCACGCGTTCGAGGCCGCCGCCGAAGCCGGCTTTCATACCCTGGAAACCGACCTGCGCACCACTCGTGACGGGCTTATCGTCCTGCATCACGATCCCGCTCTGATTCGCACCGCCGGCAGTGATGCCATCATCGAAGAGATGGAATCGGATCGTTGTATGAGCCACCGCCTCAACGACGGCCAGCCACTACTCACCTTCGATGACTTTGCCCGCACTTTTACCGAGCAACGCTGGGTGCTTGATATCAAACCCGAGAGCGCTGAACGTACTCTGGGCGCCCTGCGCAACTGGGCGGATCAACAACAAAAAGGCGATTGGCTCTGCCGCCAGGCACGCTTTCTGCTCTGGTACCCGGAGCACACACGACGGTTACGCGAGCTCTTCCCCGCGGCCATTACCATGGCCCCCCAGAACGAATGTCGGCGAGCCGGCCTGTCCCTGTTGATGGGTCTCAGGCCGCTGGCAGCCATCCGCAACGGGCGCACCTATTCCCTGCCGCCGGTCTTCCATGGTCTGCCCCTGTTCCGTCGCTCCCTGGTGGATGCCTACCACCACCTTGGCGGCCGGGTGCTGGCATTCCTGCCAGAGGGGCAGGAGCAGCAGCGCCAGGCGCTCCGCTCCGGGGTTGATGAGGTGCTCAGCAACACACCGCCACTCGGCTGATCACCTTTATTTCGCCACTCAGCGACGCTATCGGTAACCAGACCGCCGGGCTCGTGTTCCTGCCCCGGATCGGGTAGGCTTGCCGCCCCTTCTTAAGTTAGACCCAATTTCATGCCTTTTACTTCCCTTGGACTGGGGGATGACCTGTTGGCCGCTGTTGCCGATCAGGGTTATCACACCCCGTCACCGATCCAGGCCCAGGCCATCCCCGCCGTACTCAGCGGCCGTGATGTGATGGCCGCTGCCCAGACCGGCACCGGCAAAACTGCCGGGTTTACCCTGCCCCTGCTGGAGCGCCTGCGCGCCGGCAAGGCCGCCAGCAATAACCAGGTACGTGCCCTGGTACTGACCCCCACCCGGGAGCTGGCCGCCCAGGTCGCCGAAAGTGTGGCCACCTACGGCAAGAATCTGCCGCTCACCTCCACCGTGGTATTCGGCGGTGTGAAGGTGAACCCACAGATGCAGCGCCTGCGCGGCGGCGCCGATATCCTGGTAGCCACCCCCGGGCGCTTGCTGGATCTGTATCAGCAGAACGCGGTGAAATTCGATCACCTGGAAATACTGGTGCTGGATGAAGCGGACCGCATGCTCGACATGGGCTTCATCCATGACATCCGCAAGATCCTCTCCAAGCTGCCACCGAAACGGCAGAACCTGATGTTTTCGGCCACCTTCTCCCCGGAGATCCGCGCCCTGGCCAAAGGCCTGGTGAACAATCCCGTGGAAATCGATGTGAGCCCGCGCAATACCACCACCGAGCTGGTCACCCAATGGATCGCGCCGGTGGACAAACAGCGCAAGGCAGCCCTGCTCACCCACCTGATCCAGGACAACAATTGGTTCCAGGTGCTGGTCTTCAGCCGTACCAAGCACGGCGCCAACAAGCTGGCCAAGCAGCTGGAAAGCAACGGCATCGAAGCCGCCGCGATCCACGGTAACAAGAGCCAGAATGCCCGCACCCGCGCACTGGCAGACTTCAAGAACGGCAAGATACGCGCGCTGGTCGCCACCGACATCGCTGCCCGCGGCCTGGACATCGAACAACTGCCCCAGGTCGTCAACGTGGATCTGCCCAATGTGCCCGAAGATTACGTACACCGTATCGGTCGCACCGGGCGTGCCGGCGCCACCGGCCAGGCCATTTCCCTGGTCAGTGCCGATGAAGCCCAGCAGCTGAAAGATATTGAGCGGCTTACCCAGCAGCAGCTGGAGCGCAAGATTGTCGCCGGCTTTGAGCCTGGCGAATCACTTCCAGCAGCCGGGGCACTGCAGCCACCGAAGCGAAAACGTCCGAAGAAAGCCAAACCGGGTGGTGGAAACGCTGGCGGCGGAAATGCCCAGGCCCGCAACAACGGCGGCCAGCAACGTCAGGCAAGACCGGGGAACGACAGCAATCGTCCAGGTAACAGCCAACGGCGACGCCGCCCCTCAGGCAATCGCCGACCACAGACCCAGCAGTCCTGAACAAGAAAAGGCGCCAATAGGCGCCTTTTCTTTAGCTTCTAGCTAAAAGCTCGCAGCTGATTGATTTATCGCTGCCGCAGCAGGCCCTGATAGTGGGCCATATACCCTTTCAGCTCGTCATTGCTCAGATCCTTGAGCACCTTGTTGTTCACCGCATGCACGGCCTTGCGGCTACCATCAATCCCCACATTCAGGGCTTTCTGGGTCACAAAGCCGATTTTCACTTCCTTGGTGTTGGCGACAAAGACTTCATCGATAATTTTGTCCGACATGGCGCTCATCACCCGGGTAACCAGGGCCACGTCTTCGGTGCCCTTGCCTGCCGCACACAGCTCGGTGGCCTTGCGGAAATCAGCGGCAAAGCTGTCTTCCACCGGGAAAGCGATACTGGCGTGATTATCGTTGTCGTCGCCAGCCTGCCAGTACATGGCCTTCACGTTCTTCACCACCGGGGCAAATTCCGCGTTGGTCACCTTCTTGAAAATTTGGCGGGTGAGCATGCTGGATGCCTTGCCGGCGGTGGACACGGCAAAGTCGATCACCTTCTTCTGGCCACCGGACAGCTCGGTCATGTTGGCCGGCTCCACCAGGAACAGGCTGAGAATCCGGTCGGTGAGATGATCCACCATGTGAATGAACTTCTCGGCACTGTCTTTACGATCGTGCTCGACGGCATGAAGGAAATCTTCGGTGCTGTTCACCAGCGCCGGGTTAGCGGGAATCGCCACCACGTTCTGCATTGTTATGTCCTTGCCTTGCAAACAGTTGCTGTCACTGAAAAAACTCATGATAGCTGGGCGTTGGCCCGAGGGGAAACGCCGATCGGGCCGGAATAACAAAGCCTATACGCAGGCAGTATCAAATGGTGCTCTGAGTAACACCGGATTGGCGGGCCGTTTCTGAGGATCGAGTGGGTTGATCGGCATGGCGGATATCCACCTGGGGCGAGGTCACCATGGTGCCATCCATGGCACAGTCCGGGCCCAGCGTGACCGCGTCAAACGTAGCCGAACCATCCGTGTTTCCCCACACCAGTGATACCGGCCCCGGACCACAGACACCCCCCAACAGCGGCACCCTGACCTTGACCTGCATATCGTCCACCGTGAGGCGCCCCGGATGGTCCACCTGCCCCTGCCAGGGCAACTCCAGCGCCTTGATGCTTTTGCACAACGGATTCATGCCACCGAAGATGACCTCGGTAACCTGAATAACGCCCTGCTCGCTGACCTGGCCGTTGAACGTGGTTTGGCAACTGACCGGGATAGCGCCTTTCTTCATGGCCAGTTTACCGCTGGCAGAGAACGCCCCCGCCGGAGCCACCGTCACGTCTGCACTGGCCACCCCGGCACACGCCCAGGCCATAACCGCCCCGGCAATGATGTTCCTTATCATTATTGTTATTCCCTAGCGATGTGTTCACCGGCATGGTGGCATGATGAAGCGATACGCCCCAAGCCAGCCGGACGCAAAACCACGACCGCTCGGCAGTTTTTCTTAAGGAGCCTCTGAATAACTCCTCAACGCCAGGCTACACCAGCTGGTAACCGATACTCCCCAGCACCGCCAGCACTACGGCCCACTTGGCTGTCACGTAGAAGGTCTTGTTCTTCCGCTTTACCGATTTCAGGAAGCCCTTGTAGGCAATCACCCCTTTGCCCAGCTTGTTACCCACACCGGTGTGGCTACTATCCAGATTATCGATGAAAAACAAGCGGTTGAAGAACCAACCGAAGTACCAGTACACCTTCTGCACCCACTTCCATTTCATCGGTCGGTCCACGTCGGTCATCAGGATAACCCGCGGCGTCTCGGTGCGGTTCCAGGCCGAGTGGATGTAGGTTTCATCAAAAATGATGCTGTCGCCATCACGCCAGATGTAGTCATCCTCATTGACCGTCAGGCCACAGCCTTCATCATTGGGCGTGCTCAGCCCCATGGAATAACGCAGGGTGTAGGCGAAGGGATCATGGTGACGATTGAGCTTCTTGCCCGGCATCAGTACCGCAAACAGGGCAATGTTCATGGACGGCAGCTGATCCAGCAGGGCCATGGTTTTCGGCGCCAGATCGTAAGCAGAGGGCAACTTGTTGTCGTACACCTTCAGGTAAAAACTGGTCCAACGACCATCCTTGTAGAAACTACTGGCGGGCAAATCATCCTTGGCGGCGATCTTGCCTCCTTCATAAAGCGCCAGCGCCTCGTCGCGAATGGTTTCCCAGTTGTCCTCGATCAGCTGCAGCTCGGGGAAATGGTTCAGGCCGATGCGCGGCGTGGTAGGCACCTTCGACAGCAGGTAGGCCGGGATATTGAAGGGCACCATGAAAGTGGAAAAATCCGACAGCTGCCGCTTGAGCCCGAGCGGCTTGCGATTGCGCACCCTGATAAACACAATGCAGCCCACATAGAGCAGCACACAGACCACAATAACGGCCATAACCTGTACCTTTATTCTGCCAACGGGGCTTTAACTGCCCACGAAACGGGCCACCCGGAAAATGAATGGGCGGGATTTTACCTCAATTCAGCCGGTAAAACCGGAGGCACATCGGTAATTTGCTGCCGCTGCTCGTCACCACCGGCCCGTTTTGAGGGGGTCAGGGAGTTATGAATCAGGCAACACTTCCTCGAACCGGGACAACCCCACCTGCAGCCGCACCTTGACCAGAGACATCGAGGCATCGAGGACAGGCACAGGGCCTGAGACGAAAAAAGCCTCTAAAAAGAGGCTTTTCCCGATGCACATTGAGCACTGAAACGCTCAGGAAAGATTACTTGCCAGCGTCCAGCGTCTGGTAATAATCCATCAGAATCTGTGCCACTTCCGGGCGGGAGAACTCTTGCGGGGGCGCAATGCCCTGACCCAGCATCTCACGCACCTTGGTACCTGACAGCAGAACAAAGTCGTCCTTGGTGTGATCAGGCACGTCGCGCATCATCACCACGCGACCGAGTTTCTTCGAATAGGCGGTGTGATCGGCCTCGAAGATTTTAATTTCCAGAGCACCCGCTGGCACTTTCTCCTGGAAGATGGTTTGTGCGTCGAAGGCGCCGTAATAATCACCGACACCGGCATGGTCACGGCCAACAATCAAATGGCTGCAACCGCAGTTCTGGCGGAATACCGCATGCAGAACAGCTTCACGGGGACCGGCGTACAACATGTCAAAGCCGTAACCGGTAATCATCACGGTGTTGGGCGGGAAATACACTTCCACCATTTTGCGAATGGAGGCATCGCGCACGTCAGCCGGAATATCACCCGCTTTCAATTTGCCCAGCAGCATATGAATCAGGATACCGTCAGCGTTCAGCGCTTCCTCTGTCTCTTAT